>MDSZ01058157.1_pt1 | contig 31127 bp, 30 predicted proteins | sample 811201 | NCBI WGS metagenome assembly MDSZ01 (sample SAMN05326647, study PRJNA326480) | marine metagenome | isolation source: seawater | place: Indian Ocean: North | collected 2010 | reverse complement strand
GAAGGTATCATCTAACACTAATTCTGACTTGGTTTTAGCAACTCAACCCTACGCACATCAGCAGGATTGTAAGACTGTCCATCAACCACAATCTGGATTGATCCGTCGTCCATTTTATCAACTGCTTCCACAACTCCTGAGATTTCCCGCTCATTTGACGATATATTAACATGATTGCCCAGGTAAGACTGAGCAAGCATTTCGCCATGAGAGTCCGCAAACTTTGAAAAACCTTGAGTAAATTGCTGCATCTGTTCAAGCGACGCAATGTTGGCCATTTGAGAGATGAACTCGGTATCCTTCATGGGCTCAAGTGGGTCCTGATTCGTAATTTGACTAGTCAGAAGCTGTAAAAAATCATCCATTTTCAGCTGACTGTTATTTTCGGCAGCATCTTTGGCTGAAAGAGATGGAGGATTCCCCATCAGGGCAGAGTTTGAAAGAGCATCTATCATGTAAAGGAAGGTGTTGAGGATAAAACATTATCCATTTGTTTATACGAATCAAAGAAATGGATATGAAGGGGTAACTCAGTTGGGTTTAAGTGATTACCCGTTGATTTGAATTTCTTGGAAAGAGAAACCAGCGAGCTTTTGTCATCGCATATGAAACATATTTGAAAGTGTTCCTTCATCTGTTCGATTCTAACGGATACAGAACTTCCATTTTCCAGGGAAAAAGCAAAGCGAACAACACCATTTCTATGGGATGAGTGAAGGGACATATCAGCCAAGGAGCCCTTGATTTCATCGACCACTTCGGACTCCGTAAGAGACTTATTGTATGATGAAAAATCATTTTCAGGGTTTTGCTCCGTATTTTGGGAATATGCTTCGTTCTTTGATGATTTCAGATGAGCAATTCTTGTGCCATTAGATGGAATCGTATCCCTCGGTCGCAAGTCTTGCTTGTTTTTGCCCAGCATTGAGGAATGCCCAGAGGGCGAAAATCCCAACCTGGAACCACGGATTATCATGGGCAGGACAGGCGGAGCAATTGAAGATATGTTCACTCTGGTTAATTCTCCCCACTGCCTTACTAACTGGGGATTGGAAAGGTTTGGATTGGCAGATATTTTCTGCCCAGCTGTGGGTGGAATCTCTTTTGGCATTGATCCAGCAGCACCCGAATGCCTCGATTGAACTGCTCTTATTTCATGAACCTGCCCTGTATCGGATGAAACCTTCGTAGATGAATTTCCTTGCCTAACAATCTCTTTGGTTGTGGCAGTTTTTACATTTTTTGAAGCATCATTGAAACCAGAATAATTTTTAAAACTGGACTCAAATGTCTGCGTTTTCATTTTAGGTGGTAGCCAAAATGAACCACCTGCACCAATGGATTTATGCCCATTGGGGTTTTGTGAAGATGGATGAAATGAAATGTCAGTCACACTTAAATCATTCCATGCTAACACTGGGCAATAAACCGCGATCTCTCATGGCGAGTGCATCCGCCAATTCAATCAGGTCATCTTGGTCGCTGTTGAGCATAAAAGCTATGATGGGTGCTTTGTCCTCGGCCTTGAGTGTTTCAAAAATACTAAGTGCTTCTTCAAACCTTCTTTTTTGTCGCCAATTCTGTATTTCTACACTGGCGACCTCCGGTCCCATTTCGACCCAGCGTTTTGCCGTATCTTTGTACTCCTTAAGTTTTTCTTCGCTTAAGTCCTTGCCCTTTCGGGATTCAAATTCCGCAAGTTTTGAAGAAAGATCATCCTGAATGCGGTTGAGTTCTCTTTTCTGCTTCTCCAATGATTCCAAATCCATCGATAAAGCTGACTCCCTTGCATCTAAATCTTTTTCTCTTTCCAACAGCTTATCTTTCAACAAAGAAAGTTCTTTGGATAACTGGTTCATCGAATGAGTCTCGGCAGGAGAATAACTCGTATCATCCGCATCAAATTCAACACTGGTAAACTCTGCCTTGACCACTGGAGTGGGTTTAAAAAGGTCATCATAATTTAAAAAAAGCATTAAACCGGCACTGCCAACGGACAATAAAACTGCCAATAAAACGATAACTGATGCTGAAAATTTCATAACTTAGACCTGTCCATTTATTCTTTGAAACAAGAATCTCGAACCAATTACATCTTCGAGTTCCAGTTGTTCTTTTTTATTTTCGTTAAAGTAGTGCTCCTCTTTTTGTTTTTCCTGTAAACGATCTACCGCTTTACATTGAGAATCATGATCCATAAAAATTTTTCTTCTAGAACTTTGCATTTCTTTTGCCCGGTTCAAGAGGGTTTGAACTTGAGAAAGGTTTTCACGCTCAAGTGCTAAGCTCGATTGCAGGGCTTCTATCTGATCACTCCTGAAGGCTCCCTTCTGACGGTCGTGTAATATGCCCAGAACAGAATCGAGACGTTTTTGGGCAGATACCAAGTTCTCTTCCAACCTTTGTACTTCTTTAACGGAATGGGCAAATTTGACCAAAGATTGCTCTCGCTTGGTTTCTTTGAGCCTTAAAAGAGCTTTTAGTTTAAAATTAAAAGTTCTCATCTAAGTACAGAAGTAAGTTGGGAAAAAGCGACTTCCCTATCAGACAAAGTATCAAACTTCTGGCGAAGAAAAGTTTGGATGTCAGAAAATTTTTCAATAGCACGGTCGATTTTGGGATTACTGTTTTTGACATAAGCTCCCACATTTATCATGTCTTCGTTTTGACGGTATAAAGAAAGCAAGTCCCTTGCCTCTGAAATCAATCCAATTTCATCTTCACTGCAAACGGAGCGGTCCAATCGACTTACGCTATTTAAAACATCGATTGCGGGAAAGTGGTTGGCATTGGCGAGCTTCCTTGAAAGCACAATGTGACCATCTAAAAATCCTCGAACCGCATCGGCAACTGGTTCATTCATGTCGTCTCCCTCAACCAAAACCGTGTAAATTGCTGTAATCGCACCCAGTTCACTTGTTCCCGTTCTTTCGAGTAATTTCGGTAAAAGGGAAAAAACAGATGGAACATAACCCCGGGAAGCTGGTGGTTCTCCCGAAGCTAAACCAATTTCCCTTTGTGCCATGGCAAATCGGGTCAGTGAATCCATGAGCAACAAAACTTTCTGGCCTTCATTTCTAAATCCTTCTGCAATGGCAGTGGCTAAAATAGAGGCACGTATTCTCATCGGAGCAGGCTGATCAGATGTTGACACAACCACTACGGATTTTTTCATGCCTTCTTCACCGAGATCACTCTCTACGAATTCCCGGAGTTCCCTGCCCCGTTCTCCCACGAGTGAAATCACATTTACATCCGCTTCGGAACCGCGGGCAATCATACCGAGTAAAATTGATTTACCTACTCCACTTCCTGCAAAAATTCCCATTCTTTGCCCTGTACCCATGGGCACAAAGCTATCTATTGATTTGATACCGGTAGTAAACGGAGACTGGATCCGTGTGCGGGATAAAGGGTTGGGTGGTTCGGCAAAAAAGCCATCCCTAACCGGGGCACCCAGGGGTCCTTTCCCGTCTATCGGTCTGCCCATGCCATCAATTATTCTACCTAGCAACGCAGTACCATAGGGAACCTCGTTTGAATTTCTTTTGGATATTACCTTACAGCCTGGATGAATCAGATGAACGCTACTAAGAGCCATAAGTAAGACTGTATTTTCCCTGAAGCCAATTACCTGTGCTTCGATCTTTTCCTGGGTTCTGTCTGAATGAATAGAACATACCTGCCCAATGGATGCCTCGGGCCCTTCAGATTCTATAACAAGCCCAACAACCCTGCGGACTATACCAACTTTATCAAATGTTCTGACTCCCCGGATTCCATCCTGAAGTAATGAAAATCTGTCTGCTAAGGAATTAACCATTTTCAGTTAACTCCTCCTTTACTTTCCTGATTTTAGTGGCAATTCTACCGTCTAAAAGACCGAACTTACTTTTAATTTGGCAATCCCCAGAGACCAAAGAGTTATCTTCATGGAATTTGACTCTAGGCAAGTCGGGCAAGACCGAGTCTTCCCCATCGAGATTGTCGAAAATTCCTGCAATTGCACTGGCAAAACCATCCTCACTATCACTTGTACTCGCTTCATTCGCTTCCTCTTCTTTCGATCCTTTTCCAAGTGCTTTTAAGAGCTTTAGGTCTTCTGGACACAAAAAAACTTCAAGTTTTTCTTCCTCATCCGAAAATTCCTTAATCAAAGAACGAACGATCCCCTCAATATCTGAAGCACTTAGTTCTATACTGGGTAGAATCTTTTGCACTATTTCCATTACCAAATTGGGTAAATTGGCATTCAGCATAGCAAGTACCTCTTCAGCCCTTTGGTTTACCTGGTCCAGAAGATCGTTCTGTTTTGCCGCGAACTGATCCTGTAACTGCTTAATTTCTCCCTGATAAAACTGGGTTGCCTCCTGTTTGCCAGCATCAAAACTTGCTTGTGATTTGGATTGATGCTCCTGCAAGGAAACAGGTGGATTGGAGACAGATCTTACACTGAACCCAGTGGGTGGCACCGGGAATGTTATTTTCCTATTGAACGACAATGTCGCTTCCTCCGGTATCAAGGATGATTTCCTCATCTTCCTCGAGCTCACGAACAATTTGGATAACCCGGTCCTGGGCAGACTCAATCTCAGAAAGTCGCTTGGGTCCAAGAAAACCTAATTGTTCTTCAAGTGCTTCAACCGCCCGTTTTGACATCGTCGAATAAATTGCTTTTTTGAGTTCAGGAGATGCATTTTTCATGGCAATCACCAGGTCGTCTTGATCAACTTCTTTGGTAATCTTGGAAACATCACCAGGACTAAGACGTACAATATCCTCGAAACGGAACATTCTCTGACGAATCGACCCACCCAACTTGGGATTTCTTTTCTCAATGCTTTTGAGGAGTTCTTTGCTTTGCTCTTTGTCAAACCAGTTCAGCAAGTCTGCAGCCGCTTTCACGCCACCCGATACAACCCGGGGAGACTGGCCTTTTTGTCCAATTCTTGCACCCAGGGTATTAGCGACAAGTTCTACTTGAGCAAGCGGGGTAGTTTCCATGGCCCCAACCCGCTCGACCACCTGTTCTTGCACATTGGGTGGCATCATTAGCAACACCTCGGATCCTTTGTCTGCTTCCAAATTCGATAAAATAAATGCAATCGTCTGGGGTTGTTCAAATCTCAAGACATTGTAAATCTGCCCAGGATCCATTTCCTTGATATCCTCCATAAACTCGAGAGTGTCACGGACAGGCGAAATACGATTCAAAATATTGTTGGCTTTAAAATCTCCATGAGCCAACTCTAAGGTTTTTCGTGCGAATGATAAACCACCAAGGTTAGAGTTTACACTGGACTCAATAATTTCCGAAAACTCGTCTAATACGCAGTCCTTCATCTCTTGGTTGACTAAAGGAAAGTCTGAGATTTTTTTGCAGATACTGTCTGCGTCTTTTTGGTCAAATCTTTTAAGCAATGTAGAGGAAGCGTCAGGGCCCAGTGCAATCATTAACAAGGCCAATTTTTCGTGCCTCGACAAGCGAGCGTAGCGATCTTCTACGCTTTCTTCTTCCTCTTCTACCTCGTCCATGAAAAAAATTAACTTGTCGGCGACCCGATTATCGGGTCGTTCCGGTCTCTAAATAACGCTTAAGCGCAGTACCCACATTATCTGGTTTTTCCTGAATCAGATCATTTAAGAGTTCAGGCGTTAACCCGCTGCCCAAACTTCTGGTCCCGGACAGTAATTGTTGATCATCCTCATTTAGCACCTGAACCTCTGCATCATTGGGTTTAAATTTCTTAAGCATTCTCAAAAAGACAACAAAGATTGCAAGGGCGAGAACAACCCCGAGAATGTTTTTTAAGTGAGGACCATAGGTATCGAGAATTTGCTGAAACTGGTTGAGGGTCTCTCCAGCAGGACCAACAAAAGCTGGCAGAAATTCCACCTCGTGAACGGTTACATGCGTGTTGAGATCAAGTTGGTCAAAACGGGCCCCAATCGCATTGACTACAGCGTCACGAATCCCGTCTATTTCCTGGGCTGTCCTGGGAGACTCCCCCTTGGCAATAAGCACGGCAGCACTCCGGCCCACTATTGAGCCGGGTTCCTGCACTTCCTCTCTGAGGGTACGACTGATCTCAAAATCCGTGGTCTTACTTTCACGCTTTTCATCGCTCTGAGCCATCAAGGGGTCCTGCTGCGTCGCGTCCTGGCTGACATTGGGGACATTAGCACCCATGCCCGCACCCCGGTTTTGTGGTTTGGTCTCGACCGTTGTGGCCGTATCTTTATCAGATGTTTGAGTGCGTGGAACCTGCCCCTCTGGGTCAAACTTTTCGTCCAAGAGAGTGGATGATTTGGTGTTTAAATTAACAGAGACTCGAGCCACCACATTATTCTTCCCCACTATTCTCGCGAGCATGGTTTCAATTTTTTCTTCCAATCTGCGTTCCTGGGCTTGGTAAGCTTTCATCATTTGGCCGACAACTCCGGCAGCACCCTCCACTTCACCCTCATCTGAAAGCAAATTTCCTTGGTTATCCAAAACGGCAACATTGGACTTGTTGATTCCCTTTACTGCCCGAGCTACCAAAAATTGGATCGCATTCACATTTCGCCTATCGAGAGTGTTCCCTCCAGTGTCCACATAGACCGATGCACTTGGTCGGTCGTTGGGGTCTTCACTGAGCAACAGATTGTTTTCAGGCTTAACAACAAAAACTTTGGCTGAGCGAATGGCATCCATCATAGAAATGGTGCGAGCCAACTCCCCTTGGATTGCACGGGTGTGATTGGTTCGCTGCACAAAGTCACTTATTCCAAAATTGCCTTCGTCAAAAATCTCATACCCGACATCCCCACTTTTGGGCAATCCTTTCATGGCAAGTTCCATGCGGGCAGATGCTAACTTATCTGCCGGAACCAGGATTGAATCACCACCCTGGCTGTATTCAAATTCAATTTGGTTGGACTTCAATACCTCAGTCACTTCCCCTAGGTCGGCTGCATCCGCACCACTTACTAAGGGGCGTAAATCTTTACTCCCCCCCGAAAAAGACAGAATGGCCGCACTGACAAGGAGAACTCCAACGAGTGCACCAACAAGAGAGAATTTTTGGGAAGTGTTTAGAGCATTCCAAACTTCTGTGAGTCTATTTAATCTTTCCTTCATTTATAAAATATCAAATGCCTAGACCTGCATGCGCATGAGCTCTTTATAAGAATCCACCAGTTTATTCCGCACTTCGATCATCAAATTGAAAGCCACCTTTGATTCCTCTGACTTCACCACAGCTTCATGAATGTTGTCAGATCTGCCTAGGATGAGATCCTGTGTTTCCTTCGCAGAAACTTTTTTCTTGTGGTCCACACCACGGACAAACTTTTCAAACATGTCTGAGAAACCCGGTGCAGTAACACGATCGACTGCTGTGGTTTTATCAATGAGAGGCGGGCCACCCAAAGAAGATGAAGAAATACCATTGGGTAAATGATTCTCTCCATTGAGCTTTGAGGAAAATTTTTGAGGGTTAAGATTGGGGTTTTGCCTCAATAAATCATTAAGGGAAGGCAAGGATGAGACTGCGTCCATAATAGTAAAAAGTTAGCGCCCAATCGCAAGGGCTTGTTGAGCCATCCGCCGGGAGGTTTTGACTACAGAAAGGTTTGCTTCATATGCCCGAGAGGCACTGATTAAATCGATCATTTCACGAGAAACATCAACATTGGGCATCTCGACCATGCCATCCTTATTGGCATGAGGGTGCCCCGGATTAAAAATCATTCTTCCAGGGGTTTGATCATCGTATACATCCACAACCCTGACTCCTTGGTATAAGTTTTCATCAACATACCCAGGGACACGTCTTTCAGGCATCTTGATAAACTCCTCAAAAGCGACTTCTTTGCGTTTGTAAACTTTACCAGAAGCATCCTGGGTGGTGTTAGAGTTGGCAATATTTTGGGCAATGATTTCAAGTCGTATCTTCTCAGCTGATAAGGCACTGCCTGTCGATTCGACTCCTGGAATAAGATTCATTGTCATGTGTGGTTACACCCTCCCTTTGATTGCTAATGTGAGTTCCTTTAAAGTGCCGCCCACCGAGCTTGACAGATATTCGTAGTTCAAAGCATTTCGATTCATCGCCAACATTTCTTCGTCAAGCTGAACCGTATTGCCATCCATCCGAACGGGCTTGGCCTGACGATCCTCCACACTCCTGGGATAGAGGTCCTTTACACGCCGAAAATCTTTGCGATCAACTGCCCTGCGCAACTCAACTGAAAAATTCTCCGGAAGGTCACGCCTCTTGAACCCCGGTGTCTCCACATTGGCAAGATTATTTGATAATGCCTCGTGTCTAAGGTGGGTTGCATCCAGTAGTTTCTTGGAAATAAGATAATTTTCCTGGCTGTAAAGATTGTCGAGAATAGCGGTCATCTGGGAAAAACAATGCAATCCTCATGCCAAATTCAGAGGAAATATTCCCATCCTTCATCCATAAAATAGTAGATATTCAGATGAATGATTGCCATGATAAATAAAATTTTTGATATGAGAAGAAAGATCAATTGAAAATACCGAACTTCGAGATTAGCCAAGTCGCCTTGGATATGGAAGGAAACATCCTTCATTCTATGGATTCTTTCAGTTCCTGGATTGGTGAATCTTCGAGAAATTTGTCGGGCCGCAGTTTTTATCAGTTAATGACCGCACTGGATCCTTCATGGAAGCTGGTTCTCGAAAAAAAATTCTATCAAAAATCATTCGAAAAATTTCTCCCCATTTCTTCCAATGAAGCTGAATCATCGCTAGGTATAGCATTGGCATATTGCAGGTATGAATCGATGGGAGTTTTATCAATTTCCCCTGCTCTTGCCCCTCATGAATCGCTCAAAAAAGCTTTTTTGGGGGATTTAATGAAAGACCCCCGGGCTCTCGCAAATACATTCATACGTCTACAAAAAGCAGAAAGCCGCTTATCCGACTACATTAGTAACTTCCCGGGCATCTTTTTTACCCAAAGGCCAGATATGACCTTTAGTTATCTCTCCAGAGGAGTGCAGAAACTCTTTCCGTTTGATTTTAAGGAAATGCACAGAAATGGTGGTCTATTCCTTGAAAAAATTTCAGATCAGGACCGGGAATATTTTCAAAGAGAATTGAAAGCTCATGAAAACATCAAAGAAACATTCAGTTTAAGCTACAGAGTCCATGTACCACCAGCTGATAAAATAGTCTACCTCCTGGATGTAAGAACCCCTATTATCACCGCAACCAATAAAATCTTAGGATTTGACGGCGTATTTATTGATATTACCAGACAAGCAATTGCTGAACATCGTCTGACCAACTCTGTTTGGCGAGAAGGCTTAACCACCCTGACGAACGGACTGGTTCATGATTTCAGCAACCTTATGGCAGGCATCTTTTCGATCAGCGAACTTTATTATTCGATGATGAAGAAGGACGACCCAATGGCCAATGGAATGGGGCAAATTAAGAAAAGTGCCCTGCAGGCACAAAAGTTAGTTCGTCGAATTATTGATCTTCACCGGGATAAACCAGCGGTTCGGTCTCATCACAATCTTGCTAACTTATTGGGGGATCAAATGGATTTAGTTGGGATTTTATTACCCCCTAGTGCCAGAATTGTAACTAATTTTTCCAAAGAGCCCATCCATGCTTACCTTGAGGAAACTGGGTTCAGGCAAGTTATCCTAAACTTAATAATAAACGCTCGTGATGTAATTGAAAAAAAAGGAAAAATTAAAATTACCCTAAAGAAAATAAACCGGGGCGATACCTTAACCGTAAATCATCTTGGCGAAAAAAGAAAGGTACCCAAAGGGGGGGCCGAAATCATTATTTCTGATAACGGGTCAGGAATTACGGAAGATATTTTTGACAAAATATTCGACCCTTTTTTCACCACCAAAAACTCGCATGCAGGATCCGGCTTTGGCCTGTACAATTGCAAGTTATTTGTGGAGGACCACAAAGGCATAATTGGATTTAATTCCAAGGTTGGCAAAGGAACCACTTTTTTCTTTTACCTCCCCTCGGACCCGGGAGCGGAAAAACAATAACTAATCAGCATTGGTGATAACTCTTTTGCCTTCATTGTAAATCATTACCGATCTAACCTTACCTTCGGAGTTGTAGAATGTCATCTCTCCGTGCAGTTGTCCGTTTAGGTAGTTAGCTTCCACCCAAGAACCATCTGGCGAGGTTTTTATACTTTTACCATTCAAAAGCCCGCCTGAAAAAGTCTGTCTGGTAATCCGGTCAGCCTCACTTCTGCTAACTTCTCCCGTAAATGGTTCACCCGAGTTTTGTTCAACAAGTAAAAGTGAATTATTTGATTCCTGCCCATCGACCAGTTTGAAAGAATCAAGAAATTCCTCCTTGGTTCCATTCCAATCATTTGATTTTTCATTTGGGCTGTAGTCACAGCCAAACTGAAGCAAAAAACAAAATAAAATTATGTGTCGCATGAATAAAAATCGCTCAACCGAGAAAGTCATTCATTTCATAAAGCTCAGGATCCCTGGTCAAAAATCTCTTTCTTACCTTTTTTAACCGTGGATTACCCGAAGCATTTTCGGTCACTTCGCTGTTCCCATCTTCGTCCCCCATCACTCCATCCATTTTTTCCTCTAATTCATCTGGGTTTGCACCCTCTTCTAGTTTTCTTACCACTTCCTCCATCACTCCATCCATCTTTTCCCCTGTCATCTCACACATACGCCGCATCAGGGCACCCATTTGGCGAGGGTCGGGGTTTTCGTCATCCATTCCGCTCATCGCTCTTTCCATTTCCTTCATCACTTTTGCCGATTGGGTTTCACTAAGTTGGGAAAAGGGGTCCGATTCATTATCCTGCCCACAATCACCTTGTACATTTTCATCATTGGGGTTACTGCCAGTTATGGAAAACCCACTGATTAATTTTTTCATTTCGAAGTCTTTCCCATCTGGACAGTGGGGAACTTGATCGGCAGTTGTAAGCTTACGGGAATAAAAAGAATAAATCTTATTAGTTTTTGGGGAGTAAAATTCGTAAATTGGCATGTCTGAAAATATCTCTAATCTTTCAAGGTAAAATACTTTAAAGCAGATAGCAATGTGGTTGAATATTAAAAGATCAAACTGGTTAGTTGCCCCAAATGGCTCAAAATTTTGGATAACTATCCCTCTGGCTTATTCTTTATTTATTCAAATCCTGACAGGATTCCCTAGGCCAGATACCCTGAAAAATGCAGAGGTTCACGCCTTTTTCATTCAGTTATCAGAAGACATATTTGATTACCCGTTCTGGATACAGGACTTAAGTCATTTCCCCCTGTTTTTTCTCTTTGCATGGTTGTGGGGTTGGTTCATTCGCAGAAAAAAACAAAATAGCACTACTCTTTACTGGACCATTCTCGTTTCTATTTCCTTCGCCTTAATTAATGAATTAACACAATTTTATATTCCCCAGAGATTTCCTTCGATTGGTGACATTATAATGAACCTGTCTGGCGTATCGCTTGCGATGGTCTTTCACTGCATTTGCTTGAAAATCCTCTATCCGGTTGATCGGTGATTTCTCAAAAAAAGAATGATCAATCTTTACTTATATTCAAGTCTCGCTCTGGCAGACTGGGGTGCGAATGGTAGAAAAATGACACCCAGGGATGAGGTAATGGATAGCTCAGATTTTTTACGCTGAGCTTTTTCAGGGCACTGGATAAAGCAAGGGAGGACCCAGTGACCGATACTGCATAGTCATCTGCTTCGAATTCGTGCCTGCGTGAAAAATAGTTGGATACAGGGCTAAACCAGTAAGATACGCACCCTCCAAATAAAATGAACGCCAATAGGACGGGACTTATTGCGCCTGTAAATGAGCCAGAAATATTTAGTTGTTCCACAAACCAGGGAGCTTTTACAAGTTGAGCGATAACCCAGAAAAAAACTAGACCCAATACAAAAGATTGAGCCAAACGCTTGGGTATGTGCCCCAGTTTGTAATGGCCAATTTCATGGGCAACAACCGCAATGATTTCCTTTGAGTCCATCTGGTTGATCAGGGTGTCGTAGAGGACAATCTTTCTAAATCTTCCAAAACCTGTAAAGAAAGCATTGGAATGAGCCGACCTTTTACTCCCATCGATCACTTGAATTTCTTTCGTTTTGAATCCAGTCTTTTCAGACAGAGCATGTAATTTCTCTCGTAAATCTGAATCCTCCAACGGTTTCAATGTATTAAAAAGTGGGATAATAAACCTTGGCCATAAAACCATCAAAACCAGTTGGAACAGAAAGAGGGCAAGGAAAGCAAAAACCCACCAATAATCTGGGGAAATTACTGAGATTTGGGCATAGAGGAAATGAACCAATGCCAGTAACAAGGTAATTAAAAAACAACCAAGAACGAACTCTTTACACTTATCTGATAACCAAAGTCGTTTTGTCTGATTGTTAAATCCAAATTTATCTTCAAGCCTGAATTGTCGATACCAATCAAAAGGAAGTCCAAACTGTTGAAGGACTAAAAGAAAAACAGCAGTTAAAATAGATGCTTCCCACACACCCACCCCGAACGACAAAGACCACTCTCTAAAATAAAGCGGGAGGAAGAAAATTAACACCACGACCGTTAGAAGAAATGAGAAGAGATTTTCAAATCCAGCAAAATGTGTCTTAGCCCGAGTATACCTTGAGCATTTCTCCCACTCTTCCTGACTCATGTAATCCTGAACCCCCTTTGGTGTGGAAGAAATATTTTGTTTGATTTTATTTAAATTTAAAGAGGCAAGAAAAAGCTCAAAAATAAATTTGGATACAAGAAGCAAAACCAGAATAGTTTGTAAAATTGTCATTTGTATTAATCTCACATTTCTAATCGAAATTTTCTGTTCTGTCTACCCTTGAGCCCATTATCTTCTAAGTTTGCTAGAATTCACAAAACTGTCATAATTACGAAAATGGTGAATGACCAAAAAACTGAAGAATTTGATTTCGAACAATCATTGCGTGCCCTCGAAACTCTCGTGTCTGAATCTGAAAATGGAAATGTCCGTTTGGAAGATATGGTGAAAAACTACGAGCAAGGAATTAAGATTGTTGCCAATTGCAGAAAAAAACTCGAGTTAGCCGAATTGCAAATTCAAGAAGCATCCAACAGCAAGTCTAATCCCACAAAGCAGGATGCTTGAAAAAATTAAAGAACCTAGTGACCTTAAAGCCCTCAATCATGAGGAGCTGGAAATTCTTTGCCAAGAAATCCGGGATCGGATTATTTCTGTCACTTCTCAAAATGGTGGACATGTCGGCCCAAACCTTGGAGTCGTTGAACTCACGATTGCCCTGCACCTTGCATTCAATTCGCCCGAGGATTCCTTTCTGTGGGATGTCTCCCATCAAGGTTATGTTCATAAACTCCTGACCGGCAGAAACGATGATGCTTTTGATAAATTAAGACTATCCTCGGGATACAGTGGTTTTATTTCAAGGGAAGAAAGTGATCATGACTCTTTCGGTGCGGGTCATGCGGGAACCGCACTCTCTGCAGCACTCGGCATGTGTGCGGCCCGCGATTTAAAGGGCGAGAGCAATCATGTAGTCGCAGTTGCAGGAGATGCAGCATTTACCTGCGGGATAACCCTTGAAGCCCTCAACAACATAGCATCTACCACCAAGCGTTTCATCCTTATTATCAACGATAACAAGTGGTCCATTGCCCAAAATGTGGGAGCCTTTTCGAAGTATTTTAACGAACTCATTACCAATCCCATTTATACAAGAATTCACCGGGATGCGGAAAAATTTCTCAACCAATTCCCAGGGGGCAATTCTCTCATAAAATTCATCTCTAAAGCGAAAAGAGACACCAAAGAACTGATCGCACCTTCCAGTATTTTTGAAAAACTAGGATTAAGATATCTCGGCCCTATTGACGGACATGATATTCCCTCGCTGGTCAAATTCTTTGAATTTGCCAAGCAATCGGAAGAGCCAATTGTGCTCCATATCCTCACGCAGAAAGGAAAAGGATTCTCTGCTGCGGTTAATGAACCAGAAAAATGGCATGGGTCAGGCCCCTTCGATCTTAATGCCAGTGGTTCCACCACTTCAAACTCGCACAAAGAATTGAAATACCAGGATGCATTTGGAATGTCTCTTGTAAAAATTGCCAAAAAAAATCCCAAAGTGGTGGGGATAACCGCAGCCATGCCAAGTGGGACGGGGCTTGATCAATTGAGCAAAGCGTGCCCGGATCGTTTTTTTGATGTTGGCATTGCAGAGGAACATGCAGTTCTCATGGCTGCTGGAATGGCAGCAAAAGGCATGCATCCAGTCTGCGCAATCTACTCAACCTTTTTGCAAAGGGCTTACGATCAAATCATTCATGATGTTTGTTTACAAAACCTGCCTGTTACCTTTTGTCTGGATCGGGCAGGTCTCTCCCCCAATGATGGCCCGACCCACCATGGTTTATTTGACTTGTCTTACCTAAGGTGCGTGCCAAACAGCATCATTATGCAACCGTCGAACACGGCGGAACTTGGACCGATGCTCGAATTTGCGATTCAACAAAATTCACCAACTTTTCTTCGCTATCCAAGAGGTGCCAGTGAACAAACCAAAAGCTGGGAAAATAGCCAAGCCATTGAACTTGGTCAGGCTGAGTTGCTGGTAGATGGCGAACAGATTTCAATCTGGGCACTTGGAGAGTTCGTCTCCTTGGCAGAAAGTGTCTCTGAACAGATCGAAAAAAGCTACGGGCTAAAGATCTCGGTCGTGAATGCACGATTTGTCAAACCGCTCGATAAAAGTCTGATAATCAAACATGCCCAAACGCATCACAAAATTATTACCCTCGAAGATAATGTTGTGGCAGGAGGGTTTGGATCCGCCGTTCTCGAAATCATAAACCAGGAAGGATTGCCGACACAGGTAATACGGCTTGGCTGGCCAGATGAATACATTCCTCACGGAAGCACAACATCCTCGCTAAGAAAAAGCTATCTCCTGGATAAAAGTAGTATATATGACGAAGTTGTCTCTCACCTAGACATCGAGAGCCTCAACAAAAATTTAGCACCCCTAGATATTGCATAATTTCGTTTTACGGATTCGCTGATATATTTATTTCCAATAGGGAAAACCTCCCAGTCGGGTCAGAGGCAATCAATGTAAACGATTCATCTTCGGTACTTTGTGGCACAATCCCACCAATCTTAACTGAAGGTTCAGAAGCATGATTATCCTCTGATTTTATTGTTAACCACTTGGAATGATTCGCAGGATACAGCAGTTTAAAATCCACTGTCTGACCATCTGGATCTTTTGCTAGAATCACTCTTTCAATGTAACTGCCCCTGGCGACAGACAGTGAGACAGGTCCATCCTCTAAAAATTCTGGAGGGTCAGGAATTGATTTAACAGTAACCTCAAATGGAACTTCAGTTTGACGATCACCTTCATCCACGATCAAGGAGAACTGATCAATACCATTGAAATGTTCAGGTAACTGGTACTCAAACCCTGATACTCTTGCAAAGATTTTGTCTTCGTCCAAGTATGAGGAAAGAGATAGAGATCCGCCACTACTAGGGGGGGTATAAGGCAGCCATCGTAGAGTTTCACCCGCCACTTTGTCAGGATTGAATGCCCGTAATCCATGGACTGTATTTTTAACATCATCCACACTTCCATCCTCGATAACAAATAATTGTATCTTTTTGTAGATTAATTGGTTGGATTGATTCTGGACTCTTGGCGGATAGTCATTCACCAGGATTGCCAAGTCGAAATTTTGCACAACCTCATCCCCACCACTCTGGGCCACGATCGAAAATGAATAATTGCCTTGATGAAACCACATGGGAGAACCGCTGATTAAGGCTTTCCCGTTTCCTAAAGTTTTCCATGACGCCCAGGAGGGAAGCGAGGATCGTAAGGACAAAGAAGGATAACCCTGCCACGGCCAATCAGAATCCAAAACAGATAACTCATATGAATAGTCTCGTTCATCATTCCATGTTGTGGAAAACGAATTATTTGAATCTGAGGGCGGGGATGTTTGAAAAATGGGTAAATCATTTTCCTGTAGCACAGTAATTGAAACAGGAATGATAGCTTGTCGGGGCAGAGAATTATTTGCCCCTCCCCGATCCATAACACCGATGCTGAAGAAATCATCTCCTGAAAAGTTTGCATCTGGATAATAGGACACTTCAAGCCCTCTTTCGTCTATGCGTGCATAACCATGAAGAGGAGAAGAAACTATAGACCAGGTGAGTTCATCGGCACTTGTTTCCTCATCGGTTACAGAAAAAAAGTTTAGCCACCTCTTGGGAAAGTTTTCAGTAAAACTATCCTCCATAAAACTTGCAGAAATTGCATTGGGACTTGGTACTGGTGGCTTATTGAAAAAATTTACTTTTAATTGAAAATCGACCTGCACCTGATTCCCTACTTTATCCGATATTTTGGCTGAGATAGAAGAAGTTCCGGTATCATCAACCGTTGGTTCACCAAATAATCGATGGGTCTGGCTAAATGCAGTCGATGCATAAGTCTCCACCTCTAACCAGCTTGGCAGACCGAGGAATTCAATTTCATTGAGTGTATGCAGACCATCACCGTCTTCATGGGATATAAATAGTTCGTATTTTTCATTTTCATTTTCAATAAGCCCACTCGGGAAATCATAAAATATGAGCGGATCCTCGACACTTTGAACATGGAAATTAATCTCTACCCGAGCCTTGCTGTAATTGTCAGATGCCTCTAGCACAATTTTATCGGAACCGAAAAAATGTTGGTCCGGAAGATATACAAGATCCACAATTTCGCCATTCCCTCCTAATGCAAAGGAAAAGGATCCATGTTCAGGTTCCTGTGCAATTTGCCACATAACACGGACATCATTAATGGCATTGACTGCAATCCTTCCAATGCTCCAATTCGTATCTTCATCTAGGAAAATATCTGCATGCTTGGTCTGCGGGAAATCTGCATCCACCATCAGATCAATTTCATCGGTATGCGTAAAATTGAGATCTTCAACATTTTCTAAAACCTTGAGGGTAAAATTCTGATCAACTGAGGTATTTTGGTCAGACAAACGCAGACTTATGGGGATTTCTTCCCCCACATTAGTGGGGTGCCCCCTGAAGGTCCAGGTTCGGTTGTCCGTTTGACTGAGTTTGAGCCAATCCGGTAAATTCAACAAGGATTGAAGGGTAAGATTGTCATTGCGATCCCCATCGATCCCCCGAATTTCATAAATCCATGGCTTGTTATATGCAAGACCTGGAAATGGCTGAGTTTCAAATTTTGGAGGATCTGGTGTCGAAGCCACATAACATTCAACTGTAATTTTGTCTGATGCGAAAGAGTCATTCTCTTCTGCAACCATAACATCGAAATAATCATAACCACTAAAATTCCCATCCGGATGATATGATATGGTAGAACCTGTTGATCCCTGGCTAAGAATCAATGCCTTTCCATGGAGGGCGGGTGAGGATATTTGCCAAAGTAAGGTAGTGTTCTCATCATCTGCATCCGATGCGGAAAGTTCAAATTCAACTGGGTCTGCATCCTCCACTAAACTCAGACTAATTTGGGAAACATTCTCATCAAGATACCCAATGACTGGTGGATAATTTTTGGGAATGACTCCGATTTGTAATTTTTTAGTAAATGTACTGCCCCACTGGTCAGACACAGAAATAAAAAAAGGATTCGGACTCTCTTCAAAGTCACTTTGACTAGGTTTACCAAAAATTCTACGAACTCCATCAAACACAAGCCAATCAGGCAAATTCTGAAATGAAACCGTGTAATAATCCTCTTCTGCATCAAAAACTTCAAAAATATGCTCGAAATATTGACCTTCTGCGACCGAGCCTGGGGGATCTGCAGATGTAACAAAGGGGGATGTATTTTGCGATTCAATGATCAAATCAAATGTAAGGTCAAAATATTTTGGCGACGCAGGATGTTTGTCTGAGAATCGTAGAGAAAATGAATCATTCCCATTAAAATTAAAACTTGGTGTGTAACGGATTAGGTTCTGTGCGAAAGTCTCAAATTGGTCCGTAACCACAAGGTAGCCATTAGAGGGAGGATTAAGTACCTCTATAAAGATTACTTCGCTATCCACATCACTGATATTCAAACTGCTCAAAGCTCCCTGCCAGTCAGACAAGGAAAAGTTTTCCGGAAATTGGAGATTGAGAGCATATGGACTGGTCAATTCCTCTCCGAGGAAGAACATCTTTGGCCCAAAATTACTGGGAAAAACCTCTATTGTGAATGATTGGTTAACCGGGTTAACCCCATCCGAAAGTGTTAATGAAAATGTAAAATTACCCTCTGAACCTGGAATTCCTGCGAGCGATAGACCATCAATAGCCAAGCCATCGGGCAGCTGACCGGAGTGAAGAGAAAGCGAAAGATTATCGCCGTCAGGATCAAAAGTATTAAATGCGAACAGGAAATCATCATTTACGGTGGCTTTAGGAAGTACATGGACCGAACCATCAACAGAACTAAAATCAATAAAGCGGGGATTATCCTGTATGGGCTCAATCCTAACATCAAAAAGATGTGAATGCTTTTGGGATTCGTACATTACTGAAAGTTCAAAGGAAATTACACCAGAGAGATCTTGCGGCAGATTGAACTGGAATTCTCCGGTAGTAGCATTGATATCAAAATATTCTGCAGCAATGCTTTCATTTACAGATTTTATTTCCCAACCAATTTGGTTGGCGAAAACACCAGCAACCGAAGCATTAAAATCAACCGTCACAGGATCAACCTGGTCCTCTGTAGCATTTACCTCGATCACTTCATTATTTTCAAAAAAAGGATGCAATGGAGGAACCGAAAGTTCATCCCATGCTGGATTATACAAAACCTTGATAGCACCAGAGTCAGCATGAACGGATGACTCTCCCTCTAATCCAATAACTAAAATGCCTTTATTTACGGCCAAACTAATATTTTCAGGCAAAGATAAATCGGAAGAAAATTGATCCAATGATATGGAATTCACATGTAGCCAAGAAAGGGAATCATATGATTTTTTAAACACATAAACACTACCTGTTTCTCCGTTTTTAGGGGCAGAAACGAAAACAAAATTTCCATGTATACAGATATTTTGGCCAAACTTAATCCCAGAAGCAGCAACGGGCGGAAGAATTTGGAAAACCTCCGTGACATCTAAATTTTCTGAATCGTAACTAAAAACATGGACGAGACCCGAGTTGGGGGCCATACCATCTCCATTGGGAGCACTCACAAAAATTAGCTCATCTGTCAGGCGTACAGAATGACCAAAACGGTCACCATCATTGCGGTTGTTGGGTAAAATTTTTGAGCTTAACACAGAATTTCCTCCCAACTTGAATAAATAGGCAGCCCCCGTGCCTTCCCTGATCAAATCATCTTCTCCTGGTGCCCCTGCCAAGAGATAGTCTTGCCGAGAAGAAAGCGCGTAGCCAAATTCGTTTCCAAACTGAATGGTTGATGCCCTTAAGTCATACAAAAATGAAGGAGGGGAAACAGTCGAGTTTAAGACCGACACATGTCCGCCCTCAGAGTCTAACACCGAGAGCGATCCAATAAAAATTTTATCCGATGTAGATGAGGACGACCAACCATGCATGTCCCCAAAACTGTATCCCTCAGAAACTTTGGTTAAGCTTTCTCCCAGCAATGAATAATCATAAAGTGCACCAACATAATTATCAGCATTAGGCACACCAAAAAACAATTTGGATGAACCGGCGTCATATAACATAGAAGATCCAAAAAAAGGGGATGTCGCGGATGGAGGAGAAATAGTAAAGTCAAAACTGTAATTACCATCCTCATTGAGGAAATACTTATTGATTAGTCCTTCATTATCATCGAAACCAGGTGCACTTGCAAAGATGGTCAAATCGTTGGTGACTACAACATTGGATCCAAACCTGGCAGAATCCTGAGCCACATCCATCTTAATAAAACCCCGATCATCAAATGATTTTATCAAGATTGTACCTTGATTGGATGGATGATTCAGGTTTTGGTACAGTAGGGTCCTGGGTGTGTTTTCATCGGGGCTGAAAAAAATGTATTCCCCTGCCCCTTTAATCCGATTTTGGAATAATTCTGCCCCAGAGTATAGCGAATTATTCAATTCAGTGATTGAGAATTCTCCCACTGATGAATCAAAGCGGTAAAAACAATGCTCATATAAGGTGAGGGTGGGAGAATTGACTCCCTGAAGATAAAAAGCTTCGTCAGTGCTATTCCATTCAAAATCTAAAGACTGATGAACTTGGGCAAATATTGAGTGATAGCCCAAGAAAACTAGAAAAGATATAATCCTAAGTTTAGATAAGCCAACGATTTGAAACCATGATGGAAACAGAAACTTATTTAAAAAGCTAAAATCAAATCTAATGTGTATACAGTTCAATTGCAGGACAAAATGAGGAACTGTATTTAAGTTCAACTAATAATGAAAATTTTGCAAAGAATTAATCGATTAAGACTGGGAAAAAGAGGGCTCAGACAGGCAATGCTCTAATTAGGTCGACAGGGTATTCCGCTGACAAATGCTCAAGCAATGAATCGGATGGTACAAAATTCTCGAGAATTTTTGTCGTAGTATCATTTTTGACCATTTCGACTGAACTAACAACAATTTCGGGCGTTTTGGGAGGTGCATAAAGAATATCATCATGCGAAGCATTTTGGCGGGAGTTGAAAAGCTCCGGTGTAAGATTACCTCCCAAATGATCACTCCTGCCAGTGGCAATGTGACAAGTGCCCAAAATTTTCTCGTCCTGTATATCGCATCCAGCAAACGGAAGAAGTTGTGTGCCAAATCCAAGCTCTCCGATAATTCCGGTTGCGGGATCTTCCTCCAACTGTTTTTGGCGGTCATTTACTCGATCAGCATTCCCAGAGATGAGGTTGGCTTGGGTGATCGCACCTTTCTCAACAATCATTTCACACAATGTACCGTCTCCAAACCTAAATGGAAAAGATCCATCTGCACCATGGGGTACAAAGTAGACTTCTCCTGCCGGCAGGTTGGCCACATCCGGTACACCTGAAGGGCAAAGTCCGTGGCTCTTTTGGGCTGTTTGATTGTTGCATTCGATAATCAGTTCGTGGGATTTGTTGTGACATTCAAAAGTGAGATTAAAGCGATCGGCTTGGTCAAGGAATGACCTGAACAGCTCTGCTTGACGGCTGACTAAATGGTAATCAATACTGAGTCCGGAATTAAGAATGGTTTCGTTTAGACCATGCAAGGTTGCCCCGCGAAATCCAAATTCCTTGGCCATCGCAGTGAGCGGGGCGGTCAATGAATAATCTGTGATCGCAAAAACTAAGTCGTAATTTGGGCAAATATGATCGGTGAAAGCAACTTTACCACCATCTGAGCTGTATAAAAGATTTTCAGGATCCAGGTTGCTACCACCAGTTTTTTTGAAAGCAAATAGGTCGCAATTTTTCAGTCCGAGCTTTTCTCCAACATCGCCACGCAGAGGCTCATAGAAGTGGGTAAGAGCTCTTTTTTGAACCGCATTCCCTGGGGTATTGAGGAACTCAAGACCAGACACAGCTGAGGGATCGTCCAAATCAATAAGAACGCAGCAACTTGAGCTGTTATCGGGAAGAGAAAAACAAGTACGCAAGAGTTTTTCTAATGAGAAAGGACTGAAGTCTGTCAAGTTTGGTAAATACATAACTAACTAACAATCGAGGATAAACGAACTCCCAACTCCAATATCCATTAACGAACAGAATATTAATTAGGGTTATGCCCCCATGAAGAAATCTTTATCAAAGCATCCAGCAAACACTGTAAATTAGCACACTTAATGCGGAAAATGACAACGCCCGGTTGGCATTTTTGAGTAAATGACTTTTCAACAGAAATATAAAAGAAATAGCACTCGTTGTTAAAATCAAAACCACCAGAATTTTTTTCTCATAATATCCATGAAACACGGGGAAAAGAAAACCCACAAGGTATAACAACGCACCAAACTTCTTCCCGAATATTACCACAGTGGTATTTTTGCCAACTTTCAAATCGCTCTCGTAATCTCGATAATTATTAACCACCAATAAATTATTGATCAATAATCCTATAGATATCGCTGAGCCTAAATGCATTTCATAAGGCACCGAGTTGGCTGAGCTAAGGAAATAGTTTGTCCCCTCCACCGCGACTAAACCAAAAAAGAGAACCACAAATAAGTCACCAAGACCATTGTAGGCTAAAGGGTATGGACCAGCAGTGTATAAGATCGCAAGTGCAATGCACAAAACTCCAAGCGGTAAAAACCAAATACTGGAAGAGGAAATGTATAAGGTAACTACACCCACCAAGAAAGAAAGGATAAGTAGAATAAATACCACGGTTAATACTTTTTTGCCTTCAATTTTTCCCGTGGTTACAAGCCGTTCTGGTGCATTTCCTCGAAAACGATCCGCCCCCCTTTTCCAATCGAAATAATCATTGGCTAGATTGGTCGAGATTTGTACGAGGGTAATAAATGAAAGGCACCCCAATAGTACAATCAATGAAAGATCATTGACCTCATGATTATCGGAAAAATTTTTTACAGCGACCAAAATAGGTGCAACCGAGGCGATCAGAGTTTTGGGGCGGGAGACCTTTACCCATAGCAAAAGAGAAGGCATCCTGAAACTAACGAACTATGGCTAAAGGAAAAGTTAGGCTAGAACGATACTTAGGATCAATCACTCTGGCATAATCTTCGCCTGAAGGGTCGTAAACTTTATAGGGCCACTGAATCTCCACCTGCAAAGATAAATATCCATTACTTGGATGATGCACATGCCTGGACTGAGGGTCGGAATACAGTTGCGGATGTTTTGCAAACTGCGAACACAATATTGCAAAATAACGATCTTTGGGCTCAATCCACCGGGAAATTATATTGCTATCTTCGGGAAATTCGAACCCTTCCAAAGATATTGGTTGATCGTTATTTCTATTAAAATCAATCAATCCACCGTAATCGGTTACAGCATTTTCAATATCCTTTCCGTCCGCCAAATCCCTGCCTGATAATCTCTTTTGGCTAGATTGAAATACCTCAATTACCCGCTCAAGGGAAACTTTGCCCCCATTTTTTGGAGCGACCAAAATGAGCGAACGGATATCACCGTTGGAAATATCCGTGGGACTTCCAGATGCATCATAAAGACCATCCAAACGTTTGGTACCATGTTCAACCACAGAAAACCCCAGTCTTTCTAATTCCACCTGCACTGCATCCACTAAACCCAAAGCTGTATTTCGGTCAGACAGCTTGTTAATATTGTCAACTCCCCATGGCAACAGACTGAATAGTCCACCAATAATCAAACCAAAAACACCAAGCGAAATGATTACCTCTATTAGAGTAAAACCAGTTGGCAACACATACTTGGTTTTAAATTTAATCATAGGTGAAATCTTGAGGATCCAGAGTGAAAATCCCTCCGTAAGGTTGTATCTGAACGCCAGCAATTTCTTTTCCATTGGTAAAACTAGGAATTAAATCCCCTGAAGTTGAAGGAATTAATCGTCCCTTGGCGAAAACTAATTTAGGCATTTGAGGATAGGAAGAACTGCTAAAATTCCCGTTGGGCAAACATCTCAAAAAAAGGAAACGAGTCCCCTCAGGGCTTTCCTCAAAAACTTTCTGCTCCCCGTTTTTACTTCTGGTTAGTGAGAGCCTAAATTCTTCATCCTGTTGCGATGCGCTCCAGACACACTCCCCGTCTGTGGGCCAATTGGAATTACCAGACTCGATGCTGTCTGAGATAAACCAAACATCCTTGGGCAGATAAATTCCTTTATCCATTATTGTCCAATGCCCGGATCCATTATTGTCCAAAGTGATAATCTGTGCGTGACGCAAGTATTTTTCTAAATCATCACTTTCAGCTGAGATAATTATTCTGGTCTCCAAACCACTCCCAACTGAAACTGCTTTTGTTTGTTGAAGATAAGATAAAACAGCCCTCTGGGCATCTCCCAAACCAGATGAAGAATTCCCAAGGAAACTGAACCCTAAAACACCCATCATCACGCCCATAACCGCGAGCACGACCAGTAGTTCGAGCAAACTAAAGCCTTTAACAGACATTTTTACCCTAGGATATTTGGGGGAGGTGATTGATGCTCATTCTCACTCAAAATATTTATCAATATTCCATGAGAAAACATTGGATACACCACTGTTGTCATTTAGAATATAAAAGGCTATCTCTTCGTTTATTACACTAAACTGGTCGATCCTGGACCGGATTAAGTTCATCTCCTCTTTATCGTAGTCTGGGGAAAGTGAGTTCAGAATATCATCCACCACATCACTTTCCATTTCAATCATACCATCCCTGTCATGGTCGACTAAAATCCGTAACGAATTGATTCCCAAAAGGTTACCATCTGCATCAAATTCATCCTCACTAAAGGAATGAAATTCCTTTTTATCCTTGTTTTCAATTTCATATGAATCTCCATCATTCCATCCACTTTCAGTTTTCTCTTTCCCTTTAAGTGAATAAAGAAACCTTCCTTGGTTATCGACGGGATCATTTAACATTATGGGGGATCCTTCGGATGATTGGTACAAAAATGGCGGGTAATACCCGTAATAATTCTTGTATTCGTTTAGTTGTATGACCCACGACCGCATGACTGCTTGCATTTTAGTGTTTTCAGAAGAACCCAAAATTCCTCCGAGTTGCGAAACCAAAAGTCCCATCAAAATGCCAATGATTGAAATGACAACCAGTAGCTCAATCAAGGTGAATCCAATTTTCTTGTTTTTCATAAATTTCACCAATTCCCAGGTTCAGAAGCGGGTATATTATCTTTGTCCTCCGGTCTTTTCTCAGGAATACCGTCAGAAACTTCATCAAATGGAGTAGATTTCTGATCAGGCCCCTTGGAATATAGTAGAAAACCAAAATTACCATCCTTTCTTTCGAACTGATAAATATAGGGTTCCCCCCATGGGTCGGTTAAATAATGATCAATTTCATTAAGATTAAACTTTCCATCCTCCTCACCTTCGAGGGGTTGGAAAGATAATCCTTCTGCGGGGATTAGGCTTTTGAGATAATCTGCTGGATCAAGTCGCTCCCAGGCACCATCAATTAGTTCATGAGTACCATAGAGGGAGTGCAAAAGAATGAAGCTGCTTTGTTCATCCTGAAAATCAAATGTCTCTGGATAATTGCCATGCTCTCTTTTGTACTCCTCCAATGCCACTTTCAAAACTTCAATTTCAGAACCCGCCTGGTTTATTGCTTGCTTTTCAAAAATATAACCTGCCCCTCCAAAGACAATTCCACCCACAATCCCTATAACAATTATCACCACCATTAATTCTATGAGGGTGAAACCTGAAATTTTCCCAGAAGAATTAAGACGATAGGAATGCATGGTAATAATTATTTTCGATTCGCCCTAAACAGCAATGGTTTTCCTTCCGATAGGTAAAATTTTGAAAGAATCAAAGGTAAAAAATAAGAAACCATACCCCCTATAATCAATACCGAAAGCTGCGCCAAGAGGGCCAATTTCCCATCCCCGAAACCTGTGATTTTTTTACCATAAAAAACCACCACATACATGCACAAAGAAGCCAACAAAATTTTATGGGCACACAATTGATTTTGGGAAATGAAAGAACCCACCGAAAGATCATCATTCTTCAAACAAAGGTAAAAGAATTGGAAAAATGCAGCGAAAAGATTGGCCCAAGCAAGCCCAATCACACCGTAGGCCTTCATCAACAATAAACTGGCAACCAGATTTACCAAAAGACTGATAAAGGCAGCCTGAAGTGGCACTTTCATGTTTTTTTGGGAATGAAAAGATTTTATTATAAATGTCGACAAAGCATAAAGTGGGATCGTCCAAGCCACGATCGCAAGTACTTCACTGGCCATTGATACATTTTCCCCGCCAAATTCCTTCCACTCGAACAAAGTCTTGATAACCAAATCCCCCACCAGAAAAAGGCCGATAGCGGAAGGTATGGTCAACATGGTAATCATCCGTAAACCACGAAAGAAAGAAGATTTATAACCCTTTATATCTCCCTTACCCAAAGAGGATGACATTCTGGGAAAGAGGATGGTTGAAAGTGCAATGGCAAAAACCCCAAGCGGCAACTCCACTAATCTTGCAGACATATAGAGATATGAGACGGCCCCCTGGTCATCTAAAAGATAAGCAAGCATCCGGGAAACCAATATATTTATCTGCCCAATTGCCGCACCAAACGCACCCACCCAAAAGAGCGACCCCACCTCTGAAAGTTCGGCGGATCGAGAAAAGTTAAAATTCCATTTCCAGTGAAATCTTTTATGCAATTCGTACCAGGGCAAAAAAAGTTGGAGAATGCCCGCCAATACAACTGAGAATGATAAAATAGTGGCACAAACCGAAAAATCGAAACGGTTAGCAATCCCTACATAAAAAAGAGCAAGGATCATAAAAACATTCAGAATAACTGGAGAAAAAGCCCCAGCCAGAAAGCTTTTTTTAACATTCAAAGCACCCACTAAAATTGCAGATGCACAGATGAAGATAACATAAAAAAAAGTTATTCCGTTGAGGGAAATTGCTTCATGCCACTTTGGTGTCTGGAAAAAATTAAATTGGTAGGAAGCCAAAGAAAACAAAGCTACCAATGCTGATAAAACTCCTAAAAATAAAAATAAACGGGAGACAACCTGATTGAGTAGTTTCCATTCAGAAACCGTGGAATCTGGTTTTTGTAAATTGGCAAAAACAGGTATAAATGCAGAACTTAAAGTACCCTCCCCTAACATTCTTCGAAAAAGATTAGGAATGGTAAATGCCAATAAAAAAGCTTCCCCTATCAGAGAGGTTCCAAAAGTGGCAAAGAATAGAATATCCCTCACCAAACCAAGCACCCTCGAAAGGAGGGTGGCACCACTAACGAGCGAGAAATTTTTTAGTAAACTCAACGAACTTCCAGTACACTCATTTGTGTTGATCGCCTTAAGAAAGAGACTAAATGCTACATTTACTAGACTAAACTAAAGAACCGAGCAGTTCCTGGGCTTCCAAAAGCGGATCTTCGTGGGACTGAGCTTTGGCTAACTCTATGGTTTTTTTAAGGGAACATATCGCGTCTGCATTTTGCCCTAACTGCATCTCTAATTTAGCCTTAAACAAATAGGCAATCATCCAGTCATTTCTTTTTTCCAAACAAAAGTTTAATTGGCTCAATGCCTCATCCAGATGATTGTGCTCGGATAGCTTTTGAGCAAAAGAAAACCGAAACAGGAGATTACCCGGAAATTTTCCTACTTTAAGACGAAACTCTTCCAGGTCTTTACTCAACTATACTTACTCTACCTCAATGCACACAACCGTGGTATTATCTACACCACCGTTTTGGTTGGCTTGGTCAATCAAGTCGTGAACCAAATCCTTTGGGTTCATGGAAGCACAAGCCTTGGATATATCACTCATTTCAACCATATTTACGAGACCGTCTGAACAAAGGATGATTTTATCCCCGGACTGAACTTCAAAACTCCCGGCATCGACATCGAAATCAATATCCTGCCCAAGACAACGAGTAAGAGTATGGTTGTAGTGCTCCGGCATATCGACTGCAGCATCTGGTCCGTGCTTGGCAATTAATTCAGCCGCTAAAGTATGTTCCTTGGAAATTTGCAATAGCTGTTGAGATTCTTTTTCGAATTTCAAAATAAAGGAGTCCCCAACATGGCCGTAGATAATCTTATCATCTAACAAAACAACCCCAGAAAAAGTAGTACCTATTCCATTTTGACCTCCAACAATCGCACCACACTTGATAATATTTTCATGAATATTTCTTATGATAGCACAAAGCTTAGTGCTATCGGTCGAAGCTCCATTCTTTAGCATAAGACTTTCAAAAAACTGTACAGCCAGAAGACTCGCCAAAGAACCATAGGGCAATCCACCTACTCCATCTGAGACTGCAAATATCGATTTGTCTTCGCATACAAGATAGGAGTCTTCGTTAGTTTCACGAAGAAAACCGACATCTGAGTGTCCATGAGCAGAAATTTTCATATACGCACTTGCAGGGTAAAAAGTGTATTGGCTATTCAAACCTTAGCATCCTATTAGGTCAAGCAAGCAAGTTGATTCAAAATCTTTGCATGGAAGTTCTGAAATGAAGTCTTTTCCATACTTTTTATTCAAAATTCGGGAATCCAAAATTACCAATTCTCCCACATCAGTTTTGGAACGAATCAATCTGCCAACGCCCTGGCGAAATCGCATGATTGCCGAGGGTAGAGTAATTTCTTGGAAAGAACTTCGTTTTTCAGCCTGCAGGATCTCACCTTTTGCCTCAAGAAGAGGGTGACTGGGGTTCTCAAAGGGTAACCGTGTAATCACAACTTGCGAGATGCACGAACCCTTGGCATCAAAACCCTTCCAAAAACTTTCCGCACCAAGTAACAATACATCCCCTTCCTCGATCACTCGTTTGCGCAATTCCGAGCGAGAATATTGGCTGCCCTGAGCATAAATTGATCTTTGTAACTTTTGCCAACCAGGCTTTAATTGTTCATGACAGTATCGCAGATCTGAATAATTGGTAAATAGCACGAGAGTTCCCCCTTCAAGGGATCGGGCAACTCCATCGATCGCCTTGGTAAGATAGTCCAAATAATGACCCCGGTTGGAAGATTGGGGCTCCGGACAATCATGGCAAATCCTCACATTCATTTGGTTTTGGTAATCAAAAGGAGACGATACAATGGATTCATCCGCATTTTCTGCACCCACTTGGTCCCGGAAAAACTGGGCACTTCCCTTCCTGCTGATTGTGGCACTAGTCATAAGCACCGATGAATCTTTGTTAAATATTTCTTCCCGCAATACGCTGGCAATCTCTAAGGGTGCACTCCTCATGTAAATAATTTGGTTACTCCTTCCCCCTCGCTCCAACCAATAAACACAGTTTTCATCTTTTTGCTCAACTACTTCAGCAAGATCATTCAAATAGGCCTGCACACGTTTCACCTGATCCCGCAACTCCAGTCTCAAATGCTCATCCTTGACCAATTCCGTTAACTCCACCAAGCAACGGAGCAAGCGACTAAAAGGAGGAAAGATCTCCATTGGCAATGCACCTACATTTACCAGTCTCACCCGATCCCTTTCACCAAGTACCTCAATATGCAGATATTGAAAGAAATCCCGAATTGCCAAATTTGCGTTTTCCCAAACATCCAAATCAGATTCTCTGGCAATTTTAGATAACAACCCCTTCTGCTTTTTGGGATTGTACAGTTGTCTAAGTTGAGTCTCCAGTGCCCAGGAACTTAAGGATATGCCAAGGTGATCGCTTGCGACATCAGTAATCTCATGGGCCTCGTCAAAAACTAAAAAATCATCGGCAAATAAGATTCCTGCGCCCTCGTCATTGGGAACAAAACCTGCACCAATCAGGGAAAATAAAAGACTGTGATTGATGATTACCAGATCCGCACTTTCCACTAAACTGCGTGCTTTTCGATAAAAGCAATTCTCCGGACTGCATCTTTTGGAAGAACAGACCGAAGAATCAGCGTTCACTAAGTCCCAGACCAAAGGGTTTGGACTGGGAAAAAGCTCTTGCCGAATACCTTCCCTTGGACCAGTTGCCACCCACTCTGCAATTCGTTGTAACTCATTTCGCTGATTGGCCTCAAACAAGTCCACTTGGCCCATGAGTGCTTTATTCAAACGATTCTGGCATAAATAATTTGCCCTACCAACTAACAAAGCACAGGTAAAATCAGCCATTATTTCCAGGCCTTCAGCCCGTATAAAAAGGTCACGCACCGTTGGAAGATCTTTTTCCAATAGTTGCTCCTGCAAATTAATGGTGTTTGTCGCCACGACACATTTTCTTCGATGCAATCGGGAATAAAGGATCGAAGGGATCAGATAGGCCAAGCTTTTCCCCACACCAGTACCCGCTTCAAAAATTAGGTGTTTACCAGCGGTAAGGCTCCTGGCATACGCCTGTGCCATTTCTGCCTGTTCGGCACGAAATTCGAAGCCTAATGTTTTTTCCAGATCGCCGTCTTTGGCAAAAATTCTCTTTACCTGATCAAGAACATTTACCTGACTGCTGGCATCTTCAGAAAATTCATTCTCTTCAAGTATGCGTATCATTTGAATCCCCCCACCCTCTCTTGAAACTTATTGCCAGTATGAATCAATTTTTTTCAACAGTATTGAATTAGCCCGGCACATAGGGATTGGATATTTTTTCTTTTCCAACAGAGGTATTTGGCCCATGCCCCACCGCTAATTCCGTATCTTGTTCAAGGGTGTAGATTTTCTCTTGAATCGATCTTTCCAGTTCTTCAAAACTTCCTCCCGGTAGATCGGTCCTTCCCACACTTCCTGAAAAAATCACATCACCGACAAAACAGATTTTTTCTTGGCTGAAATAAAAAGCAACATTCCCTGGGCAATGTCCCGGGCAATGAAGAACTTCTACATCCCTACCCCACAAATCAAAGTGCTCTCCATCCTCAACCCATTGATTAATCTCGACTGGCAGTAGAGAAACTCCGGGCAGGGAAAAGCCCGACATAAGTTGTGGGTTTTCGAATAAATGCTTATCTGCACGATGCCCAATCACCTTGGCATCAGCATCACTCAACTCCGAAACCCCAGCAATGTGGTCCCAGTGTCCGTGAGTAAGCCAAATTTCCTTAAGAATCAAATCGTGCTCTTGTAAAAATGTGGTAATTTCAGATTCACAAAGGGGCGGAGCGTCAATCAATACAGCCTCATTCCCGCCCTCTTCCCAAATAAGAAACGCATTGGTTGAGATGGGACCGAGCTCAAACTTTTGCACACAAAAATTTTTCATTGTTGTTACCTTATCGACAGAATTAATTTCTCCAAGATTAATGAAATAGGGAGCTGGGAATGATCATTCATATAAAAGCCCTTGTTCCTTGACTTAGAGGGGTTATTTATTATTGATATTCTTTTCCTTAATTGGGGTAGTAGCTCAGTTGGTTAGAGCGCCGGCCTGTCACGCCGGAGGTCGCGGGTTCGAGTCCCGTCTATCCCGCCATTCGCACATCTCGT
>MDSZ01155713.1_pt1 | contig 31137 bp, 27 predicted proteins | sample 811201 | NCBI WGS metagenome assembly MDSZ01 (sample SAMN05326647, study PRJNA326480) | marine metagenome | isolation source: seawater | place: Indian Ocean: North | collected 2010 | reverse complement strand
AGGGGGAAGAAGTGACTGATGCTATCCGAATTTCCAGGAGACACCATTCGCTCCATGCTCCTTTCAGAGATGGCGACAAGAATTCACTTATGGATGTTATTAAAGATGATAATCAGCGACCGCCAGAAACAGGACTCATGGGTGAGTCACTGAAAGAAGAGATCCGCCAAAGTCTTGAGTCTCTTAAGGATCGTGAGCGGGATGTGATCAAGATGTATTTTGGCATTGGACGGGACTACGCCCTGACGCTTAACGAAATTGGTGAGGAGTTTAATCTTACCCGGGAGCGTGTTAGGCAGATCAAGGAAAAAGCGATTCGCCGACTCCGTCATAAGTCCCGTAGTAAAAGCCTCCGAAACTATTTGGGATAGCGAGGGGGTGTTCTGATTGGTTGAAGTTTTAGTTAAAAAAGGAGAGGAACTTGAGAGAGCCCTGCGGCGTTTTAAAAAAAAATACGAAAAAGCAGGAATTTTAAGGGAAGTAAAGAGGAAGTCGTTCTATTTAAAACCGAGTGCTGAAAAAAAATTAAAAAGAGCTAAGGGTCGTAGATAGCACCCTCCTTCCCAACCCTCCTGATACGGCCCTTATGCAAAATCCAGATTCGAGCGATCGAATCTGGATTTTTTTTAACCGAAATTGTATCTGTTAAATGTAATCGGTTATAACTTCTTTACAATAATTCTGCTTAAGAAAGTTTCATTATGTTGATTGAATCCATTTCCGGAGTCCGGGGTACCGTTCCCGACAGCCTCAACAATGAAGTCGTGGCTCTTTATGCCGGTGCATTCCACCAGTTCTGTCCCAAAGGTGATATTGTTGTTGGACGTGATAGCCGGTCATCAGGCATCCATTTTCTAACTGAAATTGTAGAAACACTGATGGCCTCGGGGCGCACTGTAAACCAGTGTGGTATTGTTCCCACGCCTACTCTTCAGTATGTGGTAGATGACACTGAAGCAGTGGGAGGTATTATTGTGACCGCCAGTCACAACCCGGCAGAATGGAATGGATTGAAGTTTTTCGGCGCTGATGGTTGTTATCTTAATGGCTCACAAGTGAAAAAGTTAATGCAATTGAAGAGTGTGGACTTTCCTGAACTGTCTTATGGAGAGGGAAAACATATTCAAATGAATGATGCCATCGATCGCCATATTACCAGGACATGTGATGTCAGCTGGATTGATCTGGATGCTATCAGACAGCGGAAGTTCAAAGTGGCCGTAGATGCAGTCAACGGGGCCGCGGCTGTGGCACTTCCTGAACTCCTGGATAGGCTCGGTTGTGAAGTTGTTGCCATCAATTGTGAGCCGACCGGGAAATTCACCCGCGGCACTGAACCATTGCCGGAAAATCTTTCTGACCTGTCTCAACTTGTTCAACAGGAGAATTGTCAGGTCGGCTTCGCCACAGACCCGGATGCGGACCGACTGGCAGTAATTGATGAAAAAGGAAAACCTGTTGGTGAGGAGTATACCCTTGTTCTTACGCTGGACGGCTTCCTATCAACAATCGACAGTTCTGAAACGGTGGTGACCAATCTTTCAACAACAATGGCTGTTGATAAAGTTGCTGAGCGCTATGATGCTCAAGTTACCAGATCAGCAGTGGGGGAAATCAACGTTGTTGAGATGATGAAGAAAACAGGCGCCTCTATAGGGGGTGAGGGTAACGGAGGAGTTATTCTTAAAGAAGTCCACCTGGGCCGGGATTCCCTTATTGCTGGTGCCTCTATTTTGCACCGCCTGGCGCAAACCGACTGCAATCTCAGTGAAGTGATGAATAAACTACCAAAATTCGAGATCGTTAAATACAAGGTTCCCATTGAGAACATTGATGACGATACGCTATTTCAAAAGATTTCCGACTCATTTGACAGTGCTCTTATAGATGAAAGGGACGGGCTGAAACTGACTTGGAATGACAGGTGGATTCACGTTCGAAGATCCAACACAGAACCGATTATGCGGATATACACTGAGGCGTCAAGTGAGAAAGAAGCCCGGGAACTGGCCGAAAAAGTCAAATTGATCATACAGTCTTGAATTATAAGGATTTATCTGTATTATGAAAATTTCATCTTCACAAATTGCCGGAATCATTGATCATACACTTCTTAAACCGGATGCTATATCTGAAGAGGTAACGCATTTGTGCGAAGAAGCTTTGGAGTTCGGTTTTGCGACTGTCTGCATTAACCCTGTGCATGTACGGCAGTGTGCTGATCAATTAGCAGGTAGCGAGATCGACGTCTGTACTGTGGTTGGGTTCCCGCTGGGAGCGAGTTCCACAACGGAAAAGGCGGCGGCTGTATCACAGAGTCTGGAGGATGGTGCTGTTGAATTCGACATGGTTATGAATATAGGTGCCTTTAAAGATGGAGACTTTTCTACCGTTGGGAGTGACATTAAGGCGGTGGTCGGCGCAGCGGAATCGAACACGGTAAAAGTGATTGTTGAAACGTGCCTCCTGAAGGATGATGAAAAAAAAGAAGCAGCAATGATCGTTCGTGATGCAGGTGCACATTTTGTGAAAACATCCACAGGTTTTTCTTCAGGGGGAGCTACCCTGCTCGATGTAACGCTTCTCAGGGGGACGGTTGGTGATAAGATGGGTGTAAAGGCGTCCGGGGGAATAAAATCATTCAGGCATGCGCTGTCACTGGTGGAGGCGGGTGCCAGCCGGTTGGGGGCCAGTGCCGGGGTTTCCATTGTAACGGAGGCGCAACTTTCGGGCAACTCCGACGATTGATCTGAAAGGAGGAAAGTTGATGCTTCGTCCGAAAAAAGGGGATGAACTTGAACTGACCATCGAATCTCTCGCTTTCGGTGGCAAAGGTGTGGCTCACCTGAACGGCTATGTAATCTTTATCAAAGGAACACTCCCAGATCAAAAGGTGCGGGCTCGATTGACAAAACGCCGGAATGGCTACGGTGAGGCGAAACTTCTCGAAATATTAAAGGAGACGCCATCGTCCGCAACCTCAAAATGTGGCCATTTTCCCACCTGTGGCGGCTGCTCATTCCAGAATCTCGATTACGATGCCCAGATCGAACAGAAAAAGGCACAGGTTATCGATATTTTCAGACGTATCGGTTGTATGGAAAAACCAAAGCTCCATCAGGTCGTCCCTGCGGAGGAAATATTTCACTACAGAAATAAGATGGAATTCTCTTTCTCCAATCGGCGGTGGATTCTGTCGGACGAAGAGGAAAACGCCGAAGCAGATTTCGCTTTGGGCTTGCACATCCCCGGCCGATATGATAAGATTCTTGATATTTCCACCTGTTGGATACAGAAACCGATAGCCAATGAAATTCTCAACACCGTCCGCAATATTGCCAAGAAAACAGGATTGGCACCGTACAACATTCGTGAACATAGTGGTTACTTAAGACATCTAATTATTCGGTTGGGTGAAAAGACAGACGAGGTGATGGTAAATATTGTCACTTCGAAAGAAGAGAGAGAACTCCTGGAGCCGATTGTTGATGGTATAAAAAAAGTTCATCCACGAGTCACATCTATTGTTAACAATATCACCCGACGGAAGGCGGGCGTTTCCTATGGAGAGTGGGAGGTGTTACTCTATGGCCGCCCCACCATCACGGATCACCTGGGTGACTTTACTTTTGAAATCTCCGCCAATTCATTCTTTCAAACGAACAGTATTCAGGGTGAAAAGCTCTACAAAATCGCACGCGATTTCGCTGAATTTCGAGGCGATGAAATTCTGTACGATCTTTATTGCGGTACTGGTTCCACATCCATTTTCATGGCTCAGCAGGTGAAGCAAGTTTACGGTTTTGAAGTGGTGCCACCGGCAGTGGAAGACGCTGTCCGCAATGCCGTCTCAAACAGAATCATCAACTGTCGTTTTTTTCCAGCTAATCTTGACAAATTTTTCAGGAAGTCATCCATTCTTTCTGAGATTGAACCTCCTGATATTGTCCTTCTTGATCCTCCTCGTGCGGGAATGCATCCAAAGCTGGTGAATGATGTGGTGAACATGTCCCCTGAAAAGATTGTTTATATTTCCTGCAACCCTTCAACGCAAGCCAGGGATGTGGCTCTATTTTCAGATAATGGATTCGAGTTGAAGAATCTTGCAATGGTGGATATGTTTCCGCACACGCCCCATATTGAGACAGTGGCTTTGCTCACACATCACGGCAAAAGGTAAATGTTAATAATTCGTCATTTTTTTGGGGAATATCACCTTTGGCCCTTCAATTCTTACATAATTTCAAGCCGAATCACTAAATTACCCTGATGATACGTTTTCTGAGGATCGTCGTGCGGAGCCCCTTTGCACAGATCGTTACTGTTATAATAGTGGTAATGATGCTCGGAGGTTGGGCTATAAGCAGATTGGAGGTTCCTCCTGTAGGGGAACCGCAACTTGCCGAGGGAAATAATCCCTTCTGGTGGGCCATTGTTACCATGACCACCGTGGGATACGGTGATTTTGCTCCAAAGACTCCGGAAGGTAGGTTACTGGCTATTGTTATCATGTTTGCCGGTATTTCGTTGACAGCACTTTTGACGGCAACAGTATCCTCGATTTTCGTGGCAAAAAGAATTCGGGAGGACAAAGGTTTGGAAACATTGAATACAACAGATCACATACTTCTCTGTGGTTGGAACAGAATGGTTGACAGCCTTGTCGACTCATTGCAGTCAATGAATGAGTCTGGCAAACTTGATATTGTCTTGATCAACGATGAAACTGAGGATGCTATCTCGGCCATCCGAAATAAGTACGGGAATATAAAATTTCGCTTTGTAAGGGGGGATTTTACCCGCGAAGCTATTTTGGAAAAAGCAAATCTTGAAAAAGCGAAAACTGCGATTATTCTTCCCAACGAAGGATTGGAAACTGGTGGTCATCCTGATGAGAAGACAATCTTTGCTACGCTGACGATCAAAACGATGGCTCCCAGCTGTCGTGTTGTTGCCTATATTACAGAACGTGACAATCTGACACATATCCACCGGGCGAATGCCGATGAGGTGATACTGAGCGACGATTTTGGTGCATACATGGTTGCGTCACATGTTATTGATCCGGGAGTTCCGCAAACGGTGGAATTGCTCTTGGATGCTCACCAGCCAGGCACATTGAAACGGGTGCCAATTCCGGAAGAGTTTGTTGGTGAATCGTACAATAAGTTGTTTGATCATTTCCGTTCGAACGGATGGGTGCTTATCAGTGTATATTCGGAAGATGAGCAAATCGGAATTGGTGAAATACTCTCGTCCGATTCCTCCGCCTTGGATGCCTTCATTGAAAGAAAACTTAAGGAGGCCGGGCACTCCCTTGGCGATGAAAACAAGACAGCCGTGGTCGTCAACCCCACAGACAATTATGTCATCAAAGAAAATGAAAGAGCGGTTGTCATTCAGTAGGTGAAGATATGAGCGAAAACAGAGAATACTCAAAATACAGGATTTTCAACGGTTTGGAAGAAAAACAGATCGGTCACTTCGAAGAGGTGACCAAAGTGAAAAAATTTCCTTCTGGAAAAGTGATCTTCGAAGAAGGTGATGTTGGTGACTCTCTCTATCTATTGCTGGAAGGAGAGATAGAAATAAATCAGGCGCTGACGCTTCAGTTGAGTAAAGGTGATTACGATACTCGTGAGAAGGCCATTATAAATCTTTCCAGCGATATTCACCCCGTTTTTGGTGAGATGTCCCTGCTCGGTTCCGATGACAAACGGACAGCCACAGTGAAGGCCGTCACCGATTGTGAGATGGGAATAATCATGAAGGATGATCTTTTCGCGATTTGTCAGTCCGATCCTGATATTGGTTACGCTATTATGAGGAATGTGGCTTCTATTGTTACAGACAATCTAATCAAAGCGAATACAAATGTCCTCAAGCTTACAACAGCTTTCAGCCTGATTCTGGAAAAATAGAGAACCTCTCCTAGATGTCTTCTGATGACAAGATTTCGAAGGTCTATGACCCCAGTCTGGTTGAAAAGGAATGGTATGAGCACTGGCTGGATCGGGGATATTTCCATGCTGAAGTAAACAGCGACCGTTCACCTTATACTGTTGTCATTCCTCCTCCCAACGTTACTGGCAGCCTCACCATCGGCCATGTACTGAATAACACCATTCAGGATGTACTGGTTCGCCGGGCGCGCATGCAGGGGTGTGAAACCTGCTGGATTCCGGGAACAGATCACGCTTCTATCGCTACTGAGACGAAAGTGACAAAGATGTTGGCGGAAAAAGGGACAGATAAGCATAAGATCGGCCGAAAGGAGTTCCTTAAGTATGCCTGGGATTGGAAAAATGAGTACGGTTCACTGATCATTCAGCAGCTCAAACGGCTAGGATGCTCCTGCGATTGGGAGAGGGAGAGGTTTACTATGGACGACGGCTATTACCGTGCTGTGATTGCCGCGTTTGTGAAACTTTATGAGAAGGGACTTATCTACCGCGGCAAGCGTCTTGTGAACTGGTGTCCTGCAACGAAATCGGCTATTTCAAACGAGGAGGTGATTTACAGGGAAGTTCAAGGGAAACTGTGGTATCTGAAATATCCACTGTCAGGCAGTGATGATTCTGTAACGGTTGCCACTACCCGTCCTGAAACCATGCTGGGAGATACTGCTGTTGCGGTTCATCCTGGTGATAAACGATTTAAAAGCTTCGTTGGGAAATCGGTGATGCTGCCGCTGGCTGACAGGGAAATTCCCATTATTGCCGACGATTTTGTGGACCCTGAGTTCGGCACTGGTTGTGTGAAAGTGACCCCGGCTCACGATTCCAACGATTTCCAGATCGGTAAGCGCCACGATCTTGATTTTATTAACATTCTAAATCCTGATGGCTCCTTGAATGAATCTGTGCCGGAACAGTTCCGGGAGCTGGACAGATTTGATGCCCGGGATAAAGTTGTGGATGCCCTGACAAAATCAGGAGCGCTGGAAAAAACAGAAGACTATACAACAAGCGTTGGCTATTCTGAACGGGGGGATGTTCCTATTGAACCGTACCTTTCTGAGCAGTGGTTCATGTCAATGGAAAAGCTTGCTAAGCCGGCACTGGAGGTGGTCCGAGAAGGTCATATCACGTTTTACCCTTCCCATTGGTTAAAGACTTATGAACATTGGATGACCAACATCCAGGACTGGTGCATCAGTCGCCAGTTGTGGTGGGGGCATCGAATACCTGTCTGGTATTGCCGCGGGAATGATATTGGAAAGTGTGAACTTGATTGCAAGGATCCCATTGTTTCGGCAGATGAACCGGAATCATGTCCTGTCTGCGGGTCAACAGATTTAGTTCAGGATCCTGATGTTCTCGATACTTGGGCTAGCTCATGGCTGTGGCCCATGGGTGTTCACAACTGGCCTGAAGAGACCCCCGATCTTGACTACTTCCATCCAACGAATGATCTGGTCACCGGTCCCGACATCATCTTTTTCTGGGTAGCGCGAATGATCATATCGAGCCTTGAGTTTAAAGGTGAAATTCCCTTCAAGAATGTCTATTTCACCGGCATGGTTCGGGACATGCAGGGGCGAAAGATGAGTAAATCGCTGGGTAACTCCCCCGATCCTTTGAAACTCATTGAGAAATATGGTGCTGATGCCGTTCGCTATGGCATTATGCTCATTGCACCGCAAGGACAGGATATTCTGTTTTCTGATGAGCGGATGGAAATCGGCAGGAATTTTATGAACAAACTGTGGAATGTATCTCGGTTTCTGGACATGGCAGGTTCTGATATTGATGCAGAACCGGTGGATGAACTTGAAAGAGACCACTTAGATCTCTCTGATAAGTGGATTCTCAGCCGGTTAAACCGGACAATTACCGGAGTGGATGAAAGTTTTGATGCTTACCGCTTCAATGAGACAGCAAAAAAGATTTATGATTTCACCTGGTCGGACTTTTGTGACTGGTATGTTGAGGTGATAAAGTCCCGACTTTACGGCAACAACGTTGACCAGAAAAAAACTGCTTTCAGCGTGGCAAACCGTGTCATGAAGGGCATCCTGAAAATGCTTCACCCCTTTGCCCCATTTATAACTGAAGAGATTTGGAGTCGTTCAGAGCCGAGTGAAGAGACTGGGGAAAATCAGACAGATATCATTGTTTCGTCCTGGCCAGTTTCCGATGATAAATGGATAGACGAAAAAGCCGAAGGGAACTTTGTTGAGATTCAGGAAGTAATTACGGGAGTAAGGACAGTGAGGGCTGAAATGAATGTGCCACCGGGAATGCGTGCCGATCTTCTTATCAGGAGCGATAACGGCCAGTCCCTAAAATTAAACGAGCAGTTAATTCGTGACCTTGCCAAAGTGGACGACCTCACCATTGAACCGGATGTAGAGCGTCCGGATAAATCGGCTACAGTGGTAGTGGGGAAGAAAGAGTTGTTTATACCTCTGGGTGACCTTATTGATGTGAAGACGGAGAAAAAGCGGCTTACAGAAAAGATCGCATCGCTAGATGGACGATTAAGTTCCGTGGCGGCGAAACTGAACAATCAGGATTTTGTCAGCCGGGCGCCAAAAGAGGTGGTAGACCGGGAAAGAAAAAAGCTCGGCGATATGAAGGAAAATCTCGCTAAACTGAAGAAGAACTATACTTATTTAGAATGAAGAAAACAGTGATTATACTTTTATTAGCATCGTTTGGATATGCGCAATCCAAGGATGCCTCTATTACACTCTACAAGGACGGATACGGTCTTGTTCGTCAACCTATTACTGTTAAGTTGAAAACTGGCTCTAACCAGGTGACATATCCAAATCTCCCGGATAAAATCGAACCAGCGTCAACTTTTCTCTCTATGTCTGAAGGGAATGTAATCTATCAGAAATTCAACAGAGATGTTTTCGATACGTTTGCTTTTCTCAATCAACAGCTGGGGAAAACAGTAACAGCAAAAACAACTGAAGGTAAATCGATAAAAGGTCATTTGGTGGATGTGGATAACAACTGGCTATCAATAAGGTCCAAAAGCGAAGTGCATGTTCTGAACATGAGTGAGGTCATTGCAATTTCTTCTGAGAACAGAAAAAAGAGACCCTCAGTTCGAGCTTCCATAGAATGGACTGTTCAGTCGCAGTCCAACGGCGCTGTAGGCGGAGAAATTGTCTATATCTCAGGCGGTTTCGACTGGAACACCAACTACCGACTAATTATTGCCCCTGATGAGAGAAATGCCACACTTGTTTCACAAGCGGTTGTTTTCAACAACACCGATCAAGATTTTATCAATTCTTCCATCGAGCTTGTGGAGGGAGATTTGAAGCACCGGAGAAACGGAGCGCGTCCCTTCCCTCGTATGGCGGCCCAGACGGCAGCGCCCACCGAAACCGCCTTTCAAGTTGAGTCGTCCGGAGATTTCGTTCTTTATTCACTGCTGTCTTATTTAACGATTCCAAAGAATGAATCTCTCACTGCTTCTCTTTATGCCGATAGGGAGGTTCAGCTTAACAGGACATATGTTTTTGAGAACAATGAAAGGGCGAATAGTGAAGAACCCATGGCTATTGAAATTTCCTTTGCCAACAGCGGCAAGAGTCTGGATGTGCCCTTACCGGCGGGAGTCTTTCAGATCTATCAGCGTACTGAGAGCGGCGGAGTTATTTTTGCCGGAGAGGATCTTCTGCCTCAGACATCGGTGGGAGAGAACATTACTGTTGTGGCCGGCCGTGCGTTCAATGTTTTGGGCAAACGGACGGTCATGAATTATGACCGGAAGAAAAAGAGTGAAGAAGCCACCATTCTTCTCGAGATAAAAAATAACCGTCAGGATAAAGTAAACGCACGCATCACGGAACATATTTTTGGTGACTGGGTCATTCGCGATCCGTCCCACGATTATCGAAAGGTGGATGCTGAAACAATCCAGTTTGATCTGACGCTGGGAGCCTCCTCTACAGAGACTGTCACCTATACGTACAGGAAAGAGTGGCAGTAAGCTTTCCGTCGTTCTATATCATACTTACCTTAAAGCAGTCAAAATCAATCGTTCAGCCCCATGAGTTCTGAACAGTCTCTCTCAGCAAACACCTCTGTGCAGTACGTTAAGGGCGTCGGCCCGAAACGGGCTGAGATTCTGAAAAAGTCAGATGTCAAAACAGCTCTCGATCTTTTGTATTATTTCCCACGCCGCCACCTGGATCGCACTTCAGTCACGAAAATCCGGGACTTAACTAAAGGTATTACCACAACAGTAGTGGCAAAAGTTGAAGCGGGTGGCATGAGGTCTGCCCGGAAAAAGAAATACTACCAGCTTATGGTGAACGACAACACCGGATTCATGAAATGCACCTGGTTTAACGCTGCCCAGTACATGGAAAAGGTGTTTTCAGTGGGTGATGAAGTGGCCTTTCACGGCAAGGTTGATTTCTACAACGGGTACCAGATGGTCCACCCGGAGTACGATATTTTGAGCGATGAGGAAAAAGAACCGCTGAATACTGGTGCTGTTGTTCCCATCTATCCTACTGGCGAAGGTTTGAAGAAGATGGGGTTGGAGAGTCGGGGTTTTCGGCGAATAATCAAGGCGTGCATCGATGCATATGAATTTGATGAGCTTGAGTTCATGTCAAAAGAAATGATTGATAAACAGTCTCTTTCTCCACTGACCAGTGCATTACAACATATCCACTTTGCCCCGGATGTGGAAACGCTCAGCGGTGCGGTACGACGTCTCAAATTTGACGAACATTTTTTTCTTCAGCTCCTCATGGCACTTCGAAAAACAATCATTACTGAACAGAGCGGAAGAACTATGACAGAAGTGGGTCCCTATGTAAAGCAAATTTATGAAACCTTAGGTTTTGAGCTTACCGGAGCACAGGAGCGGGTTTTGAAGGAGATCCGAGAAAATATGGCATCACCCAAAGTGATGAATCGGCTTTTGCAGGGTGATGTGGGATCGGGCAAAACCATTGTTGCGATTCTTGCTTCGGCTGTGGCTGTAGGTAACGGTGCCCAGGTAGCGGTCATGGCGCCAACGGAGATCCTTGCACATCAGCATTATCACGTGTTCAAATCTCATCTCGATGCGGTCCGGGTGCCCACAGCCTTGTTGGTAGGCAAACAGAAATCAATGGAGCGAAAAAAGATTCTTGCTGCCATTCAGGAAGGACGGGTGAATGTGGTGGTGGGTACTCACGCCATCATCCAGGATGAAGTGATCTTTCAAGATCTTGGGTTGGTAATTATAGATGAACAACAACGGTTTGGCGTTCTTCAACGGGGGAAGCTTCTCAGCAAAGGTGACAACCCGGACATCCTTGCCATGACAGCAACGCCTATCCCTCGGACACTGGCTATTACTTACCACGGCGACATGGAGCTCTCCCTGCTTGATGAAAAGCCCAAACACCATCAGCCGGTAACGACGCGAATAGTAGAAGTGGAGAAGACAGAAAAAGTTTACAGCTTCATGGCGGAGGAGATGAAAAAGGGACGGCAATGTATGGTAGTCTATCCCCTTATTGATGAATCTGAAAAGATGGATTTGGAAGCGGCGGTGGAAGGTTGTAAACGACTGGAGAAGCAGTTCTCAGATTTTGTCACCGCTCTATTACACGGCAGAATGAAACGGGAAGAAAAAGATGATATCATGGACCGTTTTGTCGGAAACAAGATACAGCTTCTTGTTTCCACCACAGTCATCGAAGTGGGAATTGACGTTCCCAACGCTACCATTATGCTTATCGAGAATGCCGAGCGGTTTGGACTCACTCAACTTCACCAGCTTCGAGGCAGGATTGGGAGAGGTTCAGAGAAAGGTTACTGCATCCTCGTGCAGCGTAATATTACTGCAAACTCCAGAAAACGGCTGGCCATCATGGAAAGAACCAGCGACGGATTTGAAATCTCTGATGAAGATCTCAAACTACGAGGCCCCGGTGAGTTTTACGGAACACGGCAACACGGTTATCCCAAATGGAAGATTGCCGATCTTGTGAACGACGGACAGATCATCCGTGATGCCCGGAAGGCCGCGTTCAAGATTGTAAAAATTGATCCGCATCTTACCGATCCTGCCAACAAGAAGATTCGGTTAAGATTCATGAAGGACTACCAGCAGATGCTCGAATTGGTAAATATCGGTTGACCGGACCATGAAGCCTCTCACTAACTGTACACTTTGCGGAAGCGGCAATCTCCGCCCGGTTCTTTCCACGCACGATTATGTGGTGTCAGGTGAAAATTTTGATATTATTGAATGCAATGAATGTGAAGTTCGGCTTACGACACCGGTGCCTGAGCCAGACGAAATGGACCGCTACTATGAGTCGGATAAATACAATCCTCATTCCAGCGATGGATTCACCCTGTCGGACATTATCTACAAGGTTGTGCGTGGAATAATGGTGGGGAAAAAGCGTCGGTGGATAGAGCGCTTCACTGGCATGAGAAGTGGCCGCCTGCTGGATATCGGTTGCGGCACCGGCGAATTTGCCGCGTCCATGCGGGACGGTGGCTGGGATGTATCCTGCGTTGATTCATCTGAGAACGCTCGAAACACAGCAAAAGATCGATTTGATTTGGAAGTCATGCCACCTCAAGTCTGGCTTGAGCAAGACTGTGGTCCATTTGATGCCATCACCTTCTGGCACACGCTGGAGCATGTCTACAATCCGGAGTTTTATCTTTACCGGGCTCGTAGTCAACTTACTGATAAAGGATGCTTGTTCATTGGTGTCCCCAACTTCACCTCGCACGACGCCCAGACTTACGGTGATCAATGGGCCGCCTGGGATGTTCCCCGTCATTTGACTCATTTCAGTCCCGCCGCCATGGAGCGACTTCTTGACAGGTGTGATTTGTCGCTTAGGAATATGAGAGGTCTCCCCTATGATGCGTACTATGTATCGCTGTTAAGCGCGAAGTGTAGCGAGCAAAATTCTCTGAGCGCCCTCTTTACAGGCTTCTTTTCCAACAGGAAAGCCGGAGCTGACAGGAAATGGTTTAGTTCGTTAATTTATATGGTTAGACCTAAGTCCAATGACGAAGGTTAGTGAAAAGAAACCAACCACTCAGAAAGGCATTTAAGCGTTATGTCAAAAACTGAAGCGAAAAGTGACGAGCATATTCTTATTCATGTTGTAACCATGTTTACGCAGCAGGCGTGGATGGCCATGGGGAAACTGAAAAATCCGATGACGGATAAGATGGAGCGCAATCTCCAGGAAGCCAGTTTCTTTATCGATATCCTGGATATGATGAAGAAACGGATGGCAGGGAATCTCTCCGATGATGAGGAAAAATTCCTCGAGTCAAGTCTCAGCGGTCTCAAAATGAACTATATGGAAGAGTCAAATAAACCTGAGCCCGAAAAATCCGAAGAAGAACCAACTGATAGTGAACAAGACCCTGATCAGGATAAGGCCCCTAAAGAAGAACAGGCTGAAGATGAAAAGGATAAAAACACCAATGAAGCTTCCGCCGAAGAAAAGAATGAAGAAGAAAAATTTGAAGCGCCTGACTCGGATGAAAAAAGTGATGAAGATGAGAAGCCTGAATGACATCTGAGAAACTGAACAGAATTTTTGCCGGCATTGTTTTTGTCGTCACTTTTATCATCTATTTTGATACCATGGCGCCTACGGTCTCTTACTGGGACTGTGGTGAATTCATCGCTACCTCCTACATCTTGGGAGTGCCTCATCCACCGGGCAGTCCGCTATACCTAATTATTGGTAGGATTTTTTCCATGCTGCCGTTCAGTAGCGACATAGCTTTTAGAGTTAATATCATTTCGCCGCTCGTAAGTGCTTTGGCGGTGATGTTTCTTTATCTCATTATCGTTCAGCTTGTGCGTCAGTTCCGCGGCAAGATTGAAACAGTTGAAGACCGACTAATCACTTTCGGCTCAGCCGCAGTCGGTGCCCTAATTTTCGCTTTTACGGACAGCCACTGGTTCAATGCTATAGAAGCCGAGGTCTATGCTATGAGCACACTTTCCACAGCCATTGTGGCATGGCTCATTCTTCACTGGGCTGAAAGAGCGGATGAACCGGGAAATGAAAGGTATGTACTTCTTATCAGCTATGTGTTGGGTCTCGCAACCGGTATTCACCTTTTGAACTTGCTTGCACTACCGTTCATGGGAATGATTATTTACTTTAAAAAGGTCAAGTTCTCCTGGCGTTCATTTATTATCATGGGTGCCATTACCGGAGGCATATTTTTCGGCATCTATTTGGGAATAATTAAAGGATTCCCACAGATTGCCGCTAAGATCGGTCTTTTTGGTCTGGCCGTTGTAATGGTAGCTGTTTTCAGTGCCACTGTTGTTGCTATCATTCAGAAGCGCCGTCTCGCTTCACTCATCCTTTCATCAGCGGTATTGGTAATTGTGGGATACTCCACCTATGGGATTCTTTTCATCCGGTCCTCGCAAGATCCGGCCATTGATGAAAATAATCCTGAGACAGTGGAGCGGGCCATTATATATCTAGAACGTGAACAGTACGGTGCTATTTTCACTCTGCCCAGGAGGTATAAAAAAGAGCAGGTAGGTTCTTATCCTCATAAAGTTTCCGTTGTGGGTAGACCAACAAACGGTCAAAATTTTTCTTCCTCTCAAAATTACAAATACAAGTTTCACGACCTTGGCACCCAGTTAAATTTTCTATGGGATTATCAGATCGTCAGGATGTATGCCCGTTATTTCCTGTGGCAGTTTGCTGGTCGGGGACCGGCGGGAGATAAGTGGGTATCAGAATTTGGCGCTCTGAAAAAAAGGGGGGAAGACGGTGTTGATTGGAGCCAGTTTGGTTTGCCACTTCCATTTCTTATGGGAGTCTTGGGTATGGTCTATCATTTCAAGCGGGATCCGAAACGAGCATGGTCCGTTCTCGCGCTCTTTTTCATGACAGGCCTTGCCATCATTTTCTATCTCAATCAGGATAAGTTTCAGCCAAGAGAACGTGACTATTCTTACGTTGGTAGCTTTTTTGCCTATTCCATCTGGATCGGCATTGCTGCCGCAGCTATTTTGGATAAAGTAGTTAACACCTTGAAGCAAAAAAATATAGCTTACAATACTATGTATGTTGGTGTTGCAATGCTTGTTCTGGTGCCGGGCATTATGTTGTCGTCCAATTACCATTCTCACGATCGCTCTGGCAATTATGTGGCGTGGGATTATTCGTACAATATTCTCCAAACATGTGAACCAAACGCCATCATATTTACCAACGGTGACAATGACACATTTCCTCTTTGGTACCTCCAAGAAGTGGAGGGAATTCGGAAAGATGTTACCGTAGCCAATCTCAGTCTCCTGAATACCGATTGGTATATTCAACAGTTGCGGGAATTACGTTCCGGGAGTGAACGGTTTATCAATCTTACTGATGAACAGATTTCTGGAAAGAGACCTATCGGTCTCAACCCGGTGGATGGAAAACCTCTTTTTCTTAGGGTGGATCGTTGGAAGAATACGCCCATCACTGTTCCTGTTGCCGGCGACCCCGACAATAAAGAAGGGAAGGTATCCTGGATGCTCAAACCGACAATCGGGGGTGGTGGAATCCGTGTTCAGGACCTGATGATCCTTCATATCATACAGCAAAGTAAATGGCAAATTCCCATCTATTTTGCTGTTACTGTATCTCCAAGCAATAGAATTGGTTTGGAAAAATATCTTCAGATGGAAGGACTCGCCTTTAGGCTGAGGTCTCATGGGGTTCCTCCAGTGAATTATGATAGGCTTTCGAAAAATCTTATGACCGTGGTTGAGGATACGACCTGGACCACCGATTATGTTCCCGGCTACAAATACAGAAATTTGGATGATCCCGAAGTTTATCTTAATCCCAATATCCTGAAGTTGCTTCAAAATTACCGTTCCGCCTTCATGCAGTTGGGAATGAATAAATATCAGAAGTTGCGTAATAAACGTAAGGACAGTTTTACTACTGATGACGATTTGGAACGATTAAAGCATGAAGCCTTGGAGCCACTCAATTTGATGGCAGATCTTATGCCTGAAAACGTAATCCCCATTAGTAGCGATGAAATGAAACTGCAAATGGGTCAGATATACCACGATTCTGGCGATGTAGAGCGGGGAAAAGAAATACTCCAACAGTTTCACAACTCGGACCGGCCAGACATTGTGGCTTATCTACTTCAGACTTACACTGAAAACGGTTACAACATTGAAGCCGTTGATGTTCTGGAAAAGTGGACATTGAAGTTCCCGGCAGATACCAATGCTACCTCTCTTCTCAGGCAATATCGGGCAAGGAGCGAATCCTCTGACTCTTGATACCAGCGCACTGCCGCTGGTTTCAATTATTATTCCTCACTACAACGGGATCGAGATCCTTTCTGAATGTCTCGATTCGCTGAAAGCTATTACTTATCCCGAAATTGAACTGCTTGTGGTGGATAACGGATCAACTGATGACAGTGTCGATTGGGTGGCGAAGAATCATCCTGATGTTCGTCTTATCAAGAATGCTTCCAATGAGGGATATGCCGGTGGCTGTAACGGTGGTGCTCAGATGGCCAAAGGTGAACTGCTGGTCTTTCTTAATAACGACACTATCCAGGAGGAGGGCTGGATTGAACCTTTGGTTGAAACGCTTCAGTCAGATACAGACGTAGCGGTGGTTCAGCCGAAAATCCTCAATTATTTTGAAAGAGATCTTTTTGATTATGCCGGAGGCAGTGGTGGTGCCATGGATCTGCTCTGTTTTCCCTTTGCCAGGGGACGTCTCTTTCTGACTCAGGAAAAGGACATGGGCCAATACGATGATGAGATTGATATTTTCTGGGCGTCAGGAACGGCCTTTATGGTACGCCGGAGCGATTTTGAGGCAGCGGACCGGTTTGATGAATTGTTCTTTGCCCATCAGGAGGAGATCGATCTTCAGTGGCGGTTGCATCTCATGGGGCGCCGTTCCAGGGTCAATCCCAAGTCTGTAGTATACCATAAAAATGCTGTTACACTACCGGCCCAATCCTTAAAAAAACAGTAACTGAATCATCGCAATTCGATGCTTATGCTCCTGAGCAATTACTCTCTCCCGCTTATGCTCTATCTTTTTCCCATTCGCCTTGCCCTTGAGATTGTAGCTATCTTCTACTCCCTGGCTTTGGTCGATTTCCGCCACGTTTTTGGCATCCTCCAATCTTTAATCTGGATTTTGTTTCACCCTCACGTAATTCTAAAACGCCGTCGCCGGGTCAAATTGATCCGCCAGCTGAAAGACAGAGAAGTGATCTCCCGTATGTATAAAGGGAGTATAGTGCTACAGTATTATATTTTTAAGAAACGGAATTACCGGGACTTGGTGTCGAGTCCTGATTGATACTTTGCTTTGTTGTCAGGATCCAACTCTGACAATCTTTTCAGCATCATTTTTTTCGATGAAATGCTCGCCGGAAGTTTGCTCAGTTCTTCAGCGTGACCGGTAAGAAATATAATTGAGTAGTGTTCTCGGGGAAACTGGGAAAAAGTACCCTCTAGGTTTTTCATCATCTCTTTGAATGCTTTGTCCGCACCTTTCAGATCTTTTTCGTCGATATAAGCCATGGCGTCGTAGAAATGGAATTTAGCCAGTCGCGTTTCGCGGTATTTTGTCAGGAGATTTATCAGTTCCAGACGCTCACTCCATCCCCGGCGATACTGAGATGAGAGGCCACGCAACGCGACCTCTCTTGCCCGCTCATAAAAACGTGTTCCGCCGAACTGTTCATAAGTGTCGGCTTCGCCTGCCATTACGATGTAGCCGTAAAACTCCAGGGCACTGGCTAACGGCTCAAAAATAACGGGTGAAAACACTACACTCTGTCCCATGGCATATGGGAACTGAATAAGTTTGGCAAAGTAACGTTGGTCAATACCTGTTGAAAAGAGGCATTGAGCGGAATAGAGCCGTTCACTTCCTTTATCGGCCACACCCTCGAAAATGATCTGAATATTCAGTGGGACTTTCAGATCACTGAATTCTTCATCCCAAGGGGTAACTTTAAAGAAGCTGGTAACTTCATTTGCCAGCGTCGAGGTAGTTCGGCGATCGTTCTCCTTCAATCGCTGAGCGTCCAATGTAACTTGAACATTGCCGAACTGTGCGTTTGATAGAGAAACGAAAATCAGGGTTAAGACAAGGGATCGCATACTTACAGGTGGAAGTTATTGCGGGACGGAAGCAGCTTCAAGAGGAATCTTCAGTCGTCCGGGGATTTCTTCTCGGTAACCGTAAATTACAATGATATGACAAATGTAACATCACTACTGGAACAGCATAATGACGGCTACAAAATTCTCACGGCGGCCATGGATTTGGCTTCAGCTACGGAAAAGGAAGTGTACGTTGTTGGTGGCTATGTCCGGGATGCCCTCATGCAGAGGTCTCTCACTGACATTGATCTCATGATTGTTGGGGACGGCATCGCCTTTGCCAAAGAGTTGGCACCGGCTCTCAAGGGGGGGAAGATTGTGCCGTTTGAGCAGTTTGGAACAGCCCAGATCCCTTTAAATAGCAGTATTGTTGAGGTTGCCTCAGCCAGGAGTGAGGCTTACTCATCAGATTCGCGAAAGCCACAAGTTGAGGATGCAGACCTTGAAACAGACCTTTCACGGAGAGATTTTACTATCAATGCCATGGCTGTTTCGCTGAACAAAACAGATTTTGGTGAACTTCATGATCCCTACAACGGTGTTAAGGACCTCAATTCAGGTCTCATCCGGACACCATTGGATCCAGACACCACTTTTTCCGATGATCCGCTCAGAATGCTAAGGGCAGTCCGTTTTGCTTCACAGCTCGGATTTAAAGTGGATCCTTCCGTCACGGACAGCATCCAGCGGCAGGTGGATCGGATCGAAATTGTCTCAGAAGAGCGGGTTACAGCCGAGATATACAAGATTCTCGCCTCTCCACAACCTTCCGTCGGGCTTGATCTTTTACAGCAAGTGGGACTCATGGCAATTGTCCTTCCGGAGGTTTCGGCCCTCTACGGTTTGGAACAGCCGTCCGAGTGGCATCACAAGGATATTTTTTATCACACGCTTCAGGTGGTGGATAACATTGCTGAGAAAACGGAAAAGACGGACCTCCGCTTTGCTGCTCTTATTCATGATATTGGTAAACCGAAAACCCGTCGCCTGGATAAAGAGAGAGGGTGGACATTCCATGGCCACGATGCAGTTGGGGCCAATATGGTGGACAAAATGGCGAAGCGGATGAAACTGTCCAACCAAACTCGGGAACTTCTCAAGAAGCTTACACTCTTACATCTTCGCCCCATCTCTCTGGCTAAGGAGGATGTTACTGACAGTGCTGTGCGGCGGCTCATGGTGACGGCGGGAGAAGAGGTAGATGATTTAATGACTTTGTGCCGTGCGGATATCACCTCAAAAAATCCTAAGCTCGTGAAAAAGTACATGGGAAATTTCCAGCGAGTTGAAACCTTTATGCAGGATGTTACGGAGCGGGACGCTTATCGTGCATTCCAGTCGCCTGTTCGGGGCGACCAAATCATGAAAGAGTGTAACCTACCTCCGGGCAAGACGGTGGGTAAGATTAAGGAAGCCATCGAAAATGCAATTCTAGACGGGGAAATCGAGAATAATTACGATGCCGCCTATGAATATTTTCTCAAAATAAAAGAGGAATATATATAATAGGAGAATGGTTAATTTATTTTCTTTGCGAGGTTGTAATTTCCTTAATAAAGATGTACGGTTGGACGAAAAATTAATGAAGGAACTTGTGATGTGTGGACTCGTTACTTACTTTGGTGCTAGAGAGGTTAAGGACAACTATTTTCCTCTAGAGAGTGTCAAAAAAACAGAACGACTTTTTTAATCGATAGAATATGTTTAAACAATTAACCCTTCTTCTTGCTTTTTCATCATTCTGTTTTTGTCAGGAGGTTTACACTCTTGATGACTGCATCCGCATTGCGCTGGAAAACAACCGGAATCTGAGGGTAGCCCAACTTCAGGTTTCATCAGCCGAAGCTGATAGGAAAGGGTCGCTGGCTGTTATTCTGCCGAGGATAAGTACTTCTACCGGGTCGTTTCAACAGGGATCTTATACCAATCTTCAGTTCGGAATTCCTGTGCCAGAATCAGAGTACCACTCCGGTTCTATTTCTCTCAATCAAAATATCTTTGATGGCGGAAACTGGTGGAATCAGATAGCCCTCAGCAAAAATATTTATCAGCTGAGTGTAGAAAATGAACTGGCCACAAAGATTAGCACAGTTCTTGCTGTGAAGCGGGCCTATTATGAGCTCCTGAAGAACATTGAACTGCTGGAAGTTGCCCGTCAGCAGGTTGAACTGTCTGAACAGCAGGTGGCAAGGGTCAGGCAGCAGTATGAGGTTGAAGCGGTGGCCAAGACGGATCTGTTAAAACAGCAGGTACTACTAGGAGAAGTTCAGGTCCAGTTGCTTAATCAGGAAGCGATTCTGGAGAATTCGACCCGGGTGCTGGCAAACACCATGGGTATAAATGTTAATTCTAAATTTGACCTGTCACAGACTGACAAAAAAAGATCAACTCTGGAATCTCAAAATGAACTGTGGGAAATAGTGGCGGAACGCAACCAGGCCATCTTGTCCCGACGGACGCAGATAACCGCATCGGACATTCGGGTGAAGATTGCCAGAGCAGGATACTTTCCTTCAATCTCAGCTTCGCTGGGGTACAGCGGTTCATCAGACAAAATAGATCAGCTTTATTCAGATGTGGATAAACACTGGCGTCAGTCTTTGAGTCTTTCCATATCCTACCCACTTTTTACAGGGCTTCAACGATCGAGCCAGTTGCAGCGGGCAAAGATAGACGCTGAGATCGCTAGGGAAGAATTTGATAGGCTGACTAGGGACCTGCGTGTTCAGTTCAACAGTTATTACAGACAGTGGGAAAATATCAGTAGGTCGATTCCAATATATACGGAAACAAAAGCATCGGCAGAGGAAGACCTTCGGCTGGTTCAGGAAATGTACAATCTGGGAGCCTCGACCATTCTTGATGTTTTAAATGCGCAACTTTCGCTGGCACGGGCCAACAGTTCACTGGTTCGCGCGAGCTATGATGAACGGATCCTCAGGTCGGAGTTGGATGCTATGGCCAGTAGATTGTAACTAATGATGAGGTAACATGGAAAAAAAGAAAAAGAAAAAAAGTAACAAAAAAAGAAATATTATTATTATTTCTGTTTTGGTCTTAGTTGTAGCTGGTATTTTTCTCAAATTCGTTTTTTCATCTGGTGTTAAACCGGTGGAGATAACGGTGGAACCGGTAGCAAAACGTGAAATTGTTCACAAAGTTACAGCATCAGGCAAAATCCAGCCGGAGAAGCAGGTAGAAATCAGCGCGAATATCAGTGCCCTCATCATGGAAATTTCAGTTGAAGAAGGTGATTCCGTCATGATGGGCCAGCACCTTATATCCCTTGATCGTACTCGTTCCGAGGCGGCTAGTGAGCAGGCTCTTTCACGGCTAAAATCAGCTGAGGCGAATCTGGTAAAAAATACGGCCATGAGAGATCGGGCAGAAAAACTCTTTTCTGAGCAACTGATTTCCAGCCAGGAGATTGAATCTTCTACTGCCAGTTTTCAACTTGCGGAAAGTGATGTCGAAATGACGAAGGCATCTTTAAAATCCGCCATGGATGATCTCTCGAAAACATCACTGTTGGCACCCAGCTATGGTATCGTAACTGAAGTTAGAAAGGATGAGGGCGAGATGGCTCTCGGCTCCATGTTTCAAGCTGACGTTATAATGAGCATTGCTGATCTTAGCAAAATGGAAGTGAATGTTGATGTGAATGAAAATGATGTGGTTTCCATTGAGATAGGTGATACCTCAGAAATCGAGATTGATGCTTTCCAGGATACGTTATTCTATGGCGTAGTGACAGAAATAGCCCACGTTGCTCAGACCTCTGGTCTGGGTACTCAAGAGCAAGTGACCAACTTTAAAGTGAAAGTTCGTATGATGGAGGTGCCTGAAGGTATCCGCCCGGGTATGAGCGCTACTGCAAACATTGTTACCGATAAACGTGTAAATGCCTTGGCAATTCCTATACAGAGTCTTACTGTAAGGCCGGTCGGTTCTGAAAAACAGATGTCTTCAGACAAAGGTGTACCTGAGAACGAATCTGAAGAAAGATCAAAGGCAAAAGTTCAAGAATTTGAGGAATTAATTTTTATTCTAGCAGATGAGCCTGGAGGCGTTCTTCGCAATGGTGAATTATCTAAACCGGAAGGTTTGGATAAAATACAATCTAAAGGCGACACCAAGTATGTACATATAAGACCGGTAACAGTAGGTATATCCTCTGAAACTCATTATGAGGTTATTAGCGGATTGGAAGAGGGTGAAGAGGTTGTTGTCGGCAGTTACCGTGCTATTAGTAAGGATCTAAGTCATAATAGAACCGTCATCACAAGTAAGGATAGCGGGGAGAATCAAAAAGGGTTCAGGATTCAAATTGGCGGGTCTTCCAAATCGGAGAATTAACCATCCCTGACCTGATTTCCCTGAATAGCATCAAGCGTTACTATGACGTAGGCGGCGAAGTCGTTCGGGCGCTTGACGGAGTAGATCTAGTCATTCGTCCAAATGAATATATTTCCATTATGGGTCCTTCGGGTTCAGGCAAGTCTACCCTCATGAATATGATTGGCTGCCTTGATACACCTACAAATGGAACTTACGAATTTGAGGGTGAATTGGTTCATGAAATGGATGACAATCAGCTGGCATCAATTAGGAACCGAAAAATTGGTTTTGTCTTTCAGACATTTAACCTTCTTCCCAAAGCAACGGCCCTGCGAAACGTAGAGGTGCCTCTTATTTATGCTAATATTTCCAGAATGGAAAGACTTGAGCTAGCGAAGGAATCGTTAACTGCTGTAGGGTTGGGAGATCGCATGCACCACAAACCCAGTGAACTTTCAGGAGGTCAGCGTCAGCGGGTGGCCATTGCTCGAGCATTGGTGAATAGCCCTTCTATCCTCCTAGCAGATGAACCGACAGGTAATCTCGATTCAAAAAGTGGTGTTGAAATAATGAAAATTTTTGATGAACTGCATGAAAAAGGGAATACCATTATTCTGGTAACACATGAAGAATATATTGCTGATCACGCCGATAGAACTATCCATCTGTTTGATGGTAAGGTAAAGGAAGACGTTAGAAATGGAAAAAAAGCTGAACCGGAGGCAGTTTTTTAGTTTTGTTTGGTCTCATCTGGGAAAATTATCGTATTTCCCTTTCTTCTATATTTGCTAATAAATCTCGTTCTATACTTTCAGTGCTAGGCATTGTTATCGGTGTTCTGTCAGTTACACTTATGGGTACCATGATCTCAGGCCTGGATGCCACATTCGAAAAAAGTATGGCCAGTTTTCGCAGTAATGTTCTTTTTATAAGCAGAATGGATTGGTTTGGTGGTGACTTTGACTGGTGGGAGCTTCGCAACCGGCCCCGAATTAAACAGGAATATGGTGAAAAACTGAGGATACGATCCCAGTTTGTTGAAGCAGTTGCGCCTACATCAGATCGAGGTGGCAGTATTATTAGAAAAGATAAACAAATTGATACCCGGTTTTTTGGAACGACACCTGAATACCTGGCCACTAATGATAATACTGAGATTGCCAGTGGCCGGTTTTTTACAGAAGGTGAAAACCGCTCAGGAACACGTGTGGTTGTAATTGGTGCCGGTATAGCTGAAGCCCTTTTTGAAGATGAAAATCCTTTAGGTCAGCATGTGAAGTTAGGTAATCACAAGTTTCGTGTTATCGGTGTCACTGGGGAAATGGGAACATTTATGGGTCTTTTCAGTCTCGATAATCAGGCCATAATTCCCTTAGGTACTTTTCAGAGGCTTTTCTCCCGTCGTGGATGGATGAGTATTCGGGTAAAACTGAATACATCAAATATTGATGAAGCCAAGGAGGAGATTCGGGGACATATGCGGGTAATCCGGGGGCTAAAACCGACCGAAGAGGACAATTTTGCTATGCCACACTCATCCACCTTTGAATCTCAATACCAAGCAATCAAACTTGCTATCGGCGGAACAGGTATATTTATCACCGCTCTTTCGCTGATTGTAGGTGGGATTGGTATCATGAATATTATGTTTGTTTCTGTCAAGGAACGGACCCGGGAGATAGGTGTCCGAAAAGCACTAGGGGCGACTCAACGGATGATTTTAAGCCAGTTTCTTATGGAAGCAATTATGATTTGTTTTTTGGGCGGTCTGCTTGGTTTGGGGATTGCTTTTGGATTTAGCAAGGTAATTAACCAATTTTTCCCCTCGGTCATGCCTTATGGACTTGCAATGGGAGCAATTTTTCTTAGTGTCATTATAGGTATCGTTTCTGGACTTATACCCTCTTCCCGAGCTGCACGACTAGACCCTATTGAGGCGTTGCGTTACGAATGAGAACCAAACGGTCCCATCTAAAAAATACACTTAAGGAAAGCTTTCGCATGGCTGTAGAAGCCATTCGGCAGAACAAGCTTCGTTCCATCCTTACACTTCTAGGAATCAGTATAGGTGTATTTTCAGTCATCGGAGTTATGACCGCTATCCGGACATTGGAAGTTTCCATTGATTCGCAACTGGATATTTTTGGTACGAATACCTTTATGGTTAGAAAATACCCAGCAATTATGGTTTCGGGTGGCCATGGCGGTAGAAATAAATACAGGGAACGACAAAACATAGATTTTTTTCAGTTTGAAGAATTAAAACGTCGTGCAACGCTTCCTCTAAGAGTAAGTGTGATTGATGGTACTGATGAACGAAATATTCGTTACAAGGATAAACAGTTAAAACGAACAGCGGAACTTCAAGGTTCTGATGAATGGGGATTGCGTAGTCGCAGTACATTCATACTTAGTGGTCGCAACTTCATGGAAGATGATGTTCGCTTTTTTAGGAATGTCACTATTTTAGGTCAGGATGTGGTTGATATTTTATTTCCGTTCGAAGATCCTATTGGAAAGAAAATTCAAATCAAAGGTCTTGACTACACTGTAGTCGGTATTACAGAGAGGAAGGGGCAGGCATTTGGACAAAGTCAGGATAATTATGTCCTGATCCCTATAAGTGTTTATCTGCAACGGTTTTCAAATAGATGGACGTCGTTGGGTATCACTGTAGAAGCTGTATCGGCTGCTATGTATGATGAAACAGTAGACGAAGTGATCGGATTAATGAGAACAATTCGAAAAGTTCCCCCTGAAGATGAGAATGATTTTGAGATTACCTCCAATGAAGAATTAGCTGATACTTTGGCAGGTTTTACGGGAGGAATAAAAATATTTGCTGGTGCGGTGAGTGTTATTGCTCTTCTGGTAGCAGGTATCGGAATTATGAATATTATGCTCGTATCGGTCTCTGAAAGGATCAAAGAGATCGGTATCCGCAAAGCTATAGGTGCAAATCGAAATGACATTCTAACTCAATTTCTAATGGAAGCTATCTTCTTGAGTCAGTTCGGCGGTGTTGTTGGTGTCATCTTGGGTATTCTGGGAGGTAACCTGGTGGCTGTTTTACTCAACGTTTCATCGGTAATTCCCTTCGACTGGGCTTTCTACGGCATGGCTATCTGTTCATTGGTGGGCATCAGTTTCGGTATTTATCCTGCTTGGCGGGCAGCCAATCTTGACCCTATCGAATCCCTCCGCTACGATTAGTAATGCCTTAAATCAACAGTCGCCTTTCCCTTGATTGAGGAAAAGGGGACAGCTAAATTTTTACTGGCACGATAATTGCACTAAAGAACAAGAAGTGAAAAAAAAACAGACGGTTGACCGTGATGAGGTTCTCAAAATCGCGGCTTTGGCAAAACTCCATCTTTCTGAGGAGGAGGTATCATTGTATACAGATCAAATGAATGAGATCCTCGAATACATGAAGCAATTGGATGAGCTAGACACTGAAGATGTGGAGCCTCTCAGCCATGTTCTTGATCAGATCAATATGACTCGCCCAGATGAGGAAAAAGCTTCTCTCAGCCGTGATGAGGCGCTCCGAAATGCCCCTGAGACCGATGGTGAGTATTTTATCGTGCCAAATGTAATCGAAAAATCATAATGTCAAATGCCAGAGCTATTGAATGTGTCGGAGTGATCCCGGCGAGGTATCGCTCTATCCGTTTCCCCGGTAAAGTTCTCGAATCCATTGACGGCTTACCTATGGTGGCTCATGTTTATAAAAGGGCAACGGCCTCACAGCTTGATAAGGTTATTATAGCGACTGATCATGTAACTGTTCAAAAGGCCATGGAGGAATTAAATATACATGTCATGATGACATCCAAAAGCCACCACTCAGGCACCGAAAGAGTAGCAGAGGTTGCAGAATCTGTTAGTGGAGATATCTTTATTAACATTCAGGGAGACGAGCCTTACATAGAGCCTGGGATTATTAATCTTCTCATGGAACAATTTCAGGCAGAGCCGATAACACCCATGGCCACAGTTGCTTCTACAAATCTGTCTGATAAAGACTGGAACAATCCTGATATTGTTAAAGTTCTGGTTGGAGAAAACGGAAAAGCGATCGATTTTTTTAGGATGCCAATCAGCCAGACACCCAAGGATAATTGCTATAAACATCTGGGCATTTACGGATTCAAGAGAGATTTTCTGATCGAGTTTGCCGGAATGGCGCGATCTGCCAACGAGAAAGCTCTTGATCTTGAGCAGATGAGAGCTTTGGATAACGGGATACCCATTGAAGTGGCCATTACCGATCTTGACTCTGCAGGAATAAACAGACCGGAAGACCTTGAAAAATTGAAGGAGAGAGAGATTATTGCCTAGGAAACCAACGAAATACATTTTTGTGCTGGGAGGTGTCATTTCCGGGCTTGGCAAAGGAATTACCTCCGCATCTATCGGCTATCTGTTGAAGAGCAGAGGTCTATCTGTCACCATTATGAAATTGGATCCTTATCTCAACGTAGACCCCGGTACCATGAATCCCTATCAACACGGTGAAGTATTTGTTCTGGATGATGGTTCTGAAACAGACCTTGATCTGGGACACTACGAGCGGTTCATTGATGTGGATATGAGCAAGAATAACAACGCCACCACGGGGCAAGTGTATGAAGCTGTTCTGGAAAGGGAGCGTCTGGGAGATTACCTTGGTCAGACGATTCAGGTTATCCCACATATCACGGATGAGATTAAACGACGCGTGTATGAGATGAATAGACCAAGACGGTTTGATGCAGTTATATCCGAAGTTGGGGGTACAGTCGGTGACATTGAAAGTTTGCCATTCCTGGAAACAATTCGGCAAATCCGCTTGGAAAAGGGACGGGAGAATGTATTTATTGCCCATGTGACTCTTTTGCCTTTCGTGGAAGCCAGTGAAGAGTTAAAGACAAAACCGACACAGCACAGTGTAATGAAATTGAGGGAAATCGGTCTTGAGCCCGACCTAATACTGTGCCGGTCATCTTTTCCACTCCCTAAATCTGTGAAAGAGAAGATTTCACTCTTTTGCAGTGTGCCGACCTCACACGTTGTTGAAGCGAGAGATGTGAAAAGCATTTATGAGATCCCCCTTGTTTTTCATGAGCAGAAAGTTGGTCAACTTGTTGCCCAACAACTGGGCCTTGATGGTGCCAATCCGAACATTACCAAATTGGAAGCGTTCGTGGATCGGTTCAAGAATCCTGGCCACGAGGTCATCATTGCTCTCTGTGGGAAATACACTGAACTACCCGATGCGTACAAAAGCGTGCTAGAGGCATTCATCCATGCCGGTGTGGAAAATAACGCCCGTGTTTCCATTAAATGGATTAACTCAGAAGAACTTGTTTCAGATGAAAAGTGTGAAAAACAGCTCGGTGACGTTGATGGTATACTGGTACTGCCGGGTTTCGGTGATCGCGGTACTGAAGGAAAGATTCTTGCAGGAAAGTATGCCAGAGAAAAAAAGGTTCCTTATCTAGGGATCTGTCTCGGATTACAAACAGCCGTCATCGAATTCGCCCGCCATGTCTGTGGATTGAAAAAAGCTACCAGTACCGAATTCAAAAAGCGAACCAGTGAACCGGTTATAGATCTCATGGACGGGCAGAAAAAAGTAAAACGTAAAGGTGCTACCATGCGTCTTGGTGCTTACGCTTGTGAAGTTAAATCAGGAACAAAAACCTATAAAGCTTATCGGAAGAAAATGGTTTCAGAGCGGCATCGCCATCGCTACGAAGTAAATAACAAATTCAGGAAAGTGCTGGAGAATCATGGCATGATCTTAAGTGGTATAAACCCGGACCTGAATCTTGTAGAAATCATTGAATTACCCGATCATCCCTGGTTTGTGGCGAGTCAATTCCATCCCGAATTAAAAAGCCGTGTAAACCGTGCCCACCCTCTATTTCGTGATTTTGTAAAAGCAGCTGTGACCCACAGCAACTCACAATGACCATAACTGTTGAAAGTGTCGTTTTCGGTGCCGATGTCATGCCTGTTATCACTGGTCCCTGTGTCATAGAATCGCGCGACCACAGCCTGAAAATGGCTGCTGCATTAAATGAGATTTTTTCAAGACTCGCCGTACCGTTTATTTTCAAGTCATCTTTCGACAAGGCAAACCGTACCGCCGGCGATTCTTTCCGCGGACCCGGTATAGATGAGGGATTACAGATTCTTGCTGAAGTCAAGAATGAGATAGATGTTCCCATCCTGACAGATATTCATACTCCTGACCAAGCGAAACCTGCGAGTGAAGTGGCGGATGTTCTCCAGATCCCGGCATTTCTTTGCCGACAGACGGATTTGCTGGTGGCTGCCGCCGAAACTGGTAAATGCATCAATGTAAAAAAAGGGCAGTTTGTGGCACCAGGAGATGTGACCGCTATAACTGAAAAAATAGAAAATGCCGGAAATAGACAGATATTGGTGACGGAGCGAGGTGCATCCTTTGGTTACAACAATCTTGTCTCCGACATGCGGTCAATGGCAATAATTAAAGAGACCGGTTATCCGGTTGTTTTTGATGCAACTCACAGTGCCCAGCGTCCCAGTGCACAAGGGGATCATTCGGGGGGAGACCGGGAGATGATCCCCCTTCTGGCTCGAGCTGCCGTAGCCGCAGGTTGTGACGCTCTTTTCATGGAAGTCCATGATAATGTTGACGGTGCAAGAAGCGATGCAGCAACTCAGTGGCCTCTTGAAAGAACGGAAGAATTGATCTCCTCTCTGGTTCGAATCAGGGAGGCAGTTTCTTCTTGATATGAGTAAAACTGTTGAACAGCGTCTGCGAAAGATCAAACTTCTTATAACCGATGTGGACGGCGTTTTGACGGATGGCTCCATCTACCTGGGGAACGACGGTGTTGAGTTAAAACGTTTCAGCATCCATGATGGCGCCGCTGTAGCCTTTGCACGAGCAGCGGGATTGAAACTTGCTGTTATTTCAGGGCGTTACTCTCCTGCCACAGAATCAAGAATGAAAGAATTGGGAATTGATGAAGACTGTTATCAGGGTAAGCTTAACAAAGTGAAAATTTATGATGAACTGTGCCAAAAGTATGACCTCAAAGATGATGAGATAGCCTACATTGGCGATGATCTTATAGATGCGGCTGTTATGGAGAAAGTGGGCATAGCAATAGCTGTTCGAGACGCACACCCTTTTATCAAAGAGATCGCTCACCACTGCACGGAGGCTGTCGGCGGAAAGGGGGCATTCCGCGAGGCTGTGGAACTGATCCTGAAGGGTCAGGGCCTCTATGAAGAAACACTCAAAACTATCAGGAACAGAATTGCATCAAAAGATGAGTAAGAACAAACCAAACATCGATATTGGTCGGAATGTGATCCAGATCGAATCTGAGGCGCTTACATTGCTGGCGAAAAGGGTCGGAGAAGATTTCGACAAAGCGGTAGAACTGATCTTTGATAGAAGTGGCCGGGTTGTGGTTACTGGCATGGGTAAGTCGGGTCTTATTTCACAGAAGATTGCATCCACATTTGCCAGCACCGGCACGCCCGCACAGTTCATCCATCCCAGCGAAGCTGTCCACGGTGATATCGGTATGGTGACTTCACAGGATACAGCCCTAGCCGTATCCAATAGTGGTGAAACTTATGAGATTATCCAACTTATACCAATCTTTGCACGACTGAATGTTCCTATGATTGTACTTGTGGGACGAACCGATTCTACCATAGGTAGTAAGGCGAATATCGCATTGGATGTGAGTGTTGAGAGAGAAGCGTGTACTCTGGAACTCGCACCAACCGCCAGCACTACAGCAACGCTGGCTATGGGAGACGCTCTCGCCATTGCGCTCCTCGAAAAACGTGGTTTTAAACCTGAAGATTTTGCGCATCTCCACCCCGCCGGTTCTCTTGGGAAAAAGCTCCTCCTCACTGTTCAGGAAATCATGCATTCTGGTGATGATCTTCCTTTCGTCACCGATTCTTCTGATGTAAAGTCCACACTCCTGACAATAAGTGAGAAACGCCTCGGCGTTGCCGTTGTATTAAATGAAGAAGGTCGGCTGTGCGGAATTATTACTGACGGTGACATTCGCCGGGCTTTTGAGAAAGACAGTGATCTATTCAACAAAACCGCAGAATCACTGGTCCAGTCTGAGGAACCGAGATGGATATCAGCCGATACACTCGCTATCAATGCATTGGAAATTATGGAAAAGCATTCCATTACTTCTCTGCTTGTCTATGAGTCTGAAAAAAAGGATTCAGCCCCTGATGGTCTGGTTCATATCCATGATATTTTGCGCGCGGGGGTAATGTGAAGACCATTGTTCCTCTGTTTCTAACGGTATCCTTTTTTGGCTGTGGCGGAGTCGACAGTGATGCTTCACTGGGGAGCAAGGATGACTTTTCTGATCAGGAGAGTTGGAACCCTACTATTATCCTTACGCGTGAAGCTAAAAAACGAGCTGTCGTCAAGTCAGGACATCTGGCGAAATATGCCGATAAAAAAGAAGTAATTTTGGAAGGAAACGTAGACGCTGATTTTTTTTCCACCGAGGAAGAGCATATGTCCAATCTGAAATCAGAGCACGCTTTTGTTTATGAGGAGACGGACAATCTCCTTGCCATCGGAAACGTTGTTGTAGTCTCCGATAGTGGTGTAACACTTTTCACAGATTCTCT
>MDSZ01116053.1_pt1 | contig 31149 bp, 34 predicted proteins | sample 811201 | NCBI WGS metagenome assembly MDSZ01 (sample SAMN05326647, study PRJNA326480) | marine metagenome | isolation source: seawater | place: Indian Ocean: North | collected 2010 | reverse complement strand
ACAAAAAATGTTAGAAAAACTACTCCTTTCCGTGTAGCTATGAACGCTGGTGATATTAGAGGAACTGTAAATGAGGGACCTCTTCCACAGCTACCTCGTCCTAATCAAGTTAATGGTCCTTCAGTTAATCGTACTGAAGCCAGAGGGGATGGTGTGCAGACAGGTGGTTCTGCTTTCACCGGCAATCCTAAGTTTGTATATGATGGTTCTGACTACACACGTTTCAAAAAAATGAAAGCAAAACTTAAGACATATAATGACAAAAGTTTTGGTGGTTCTAATAACGGTGCCTACTCATTTTTAATGCGTGTTCGTAGTTAAATATGTTCATTATTTATTTTCTTTTTTTAATACATAATGAACAAGGTTCTAGTCGAGTTTCTAGGTACACTATTTTTTCTTTATGTAATTATCACTACCGGTAATGCTCTTGCTATTGGTGCAGCTCTAGCAATTGCTATTATGGTTGGAGGAAAGATTTCTGGTGGTAACTTCAATCCTGCTGTTACTATTATGATGGCAGTTGCAGGTAAGCAGCCAATGAGTGAGGTTGTCCCTTACATTCTTGCACAGGTTGCTGGTGGTTTAGCAGCTTTTGAGCTTTCTAAACGCGTTAAGTTTTAGAGGTATTATATTATTTTTTCGCACATTATAATATAATATGCCAGGACACGGTACAAGAAAAAACAAAAAATCTTGCGGTTCTCACGGAGGAACAAGAAAACAAAGAGGCGGATTTGGATTCCTAAAAAAACTAGCAAAAAAAGCTAGCGAAAAGATCTTAAAAGCGAAAACTGCTGTTGCAGCACATCCAATTGGACAAAAACTTAATTCAAAAGTTGCAGGACATATCACTGCAGCAAAAGCAGCAGTGGCAGCTGTTGCAGCACATCCTCATGCTCAGAGTGTAAAAAATAAAATGAATGCAGGTATTGCTAGTCTTACACAGATCAAGAACCAAGCAATGAGCCATCCTATTACACAACAAGTAAAATCTCAGGTTGGACAACATCTTGATAAGTTACATAGTCATGTAACTGATATGCATAATAAGGCCAAATCTAAAATTAATATGGCCAAAGCTAACATGTCAAATGTTATGTCAAAGATGGGTGGACGCAAAAAACGCGGACACAAGAAGCGTCATGCTACTAAGAAACACGGCCACAAGAAGCATGGACACAAGAAGCGTCATGCTACCAAGAAACGTGGACACAAGAAGCGCAAGCAGCGTGGAGGTGCATGTAACGGAAAAGGTGTGGCATGTGGTAGTCACTAAATAAATAATATCATAATAAACTTTATGAAATTATTTTCTTGTAAACATTTTCATCAATAGATATAAACCAAATATACCTAGAGCTGAGTAGTAGATTTGTACCAATGTATCACTAGGGTAAATAAACTTACGCTCAATTTTTGAGAATCCCTCTTGACATCTTTTTCCTGAAACAGGATTTCTACCTCCTGGAAACCAGCAAGCATTCATATTTTGCAAATCAGCTGTAGCCACATAAGCAGTTTCATTTCTACTAACATTTTTTGTATCAATAGTTTCTAGCTCAATAGATTGACATTCAGGTGTATTTCCCATCATAAATGCTTGAAATATAGCTAGGGGATTAAGATGTGACATATCACTTAACACACCTGGAATTAGACCTTCTAAAGCAGTGAAGTTTTGACCAGTCATTGAACTAATAAATGGGATTGATCCATCAGGTACATTATTCATATATATTGAACGTTCAACGGTCTCACCTGTCTTTTTATCTTTACATTTTGCACCGGTTTTTAAAAAAAACTTATTACCTAAAGGTTTACCTGTTGCCGATGCTTTACCACCACCACTAGCTAAAACTTCTGTATATGCTATAAGACCACCTATATTTTGTCCTATTTTTCCTCCATCAGCACTCATTCCCATTTGTTGAGGAGACTTTACATACTTATAATATGGGTAGTCAGGACCTAAAATATCTTCTTCAAGTCCTTCTAGATCATTTAAAGCTTGACTAAAAAAGTTACTCATGATTAACTATAATAACAATATAAATTATTTTTGATATTATATTTACTGAGTTTCTGCTGCACCTTTACCACTATTAGCTAGTTCTTGTTGGGTCTTTTCATCTGGCACATTTTTGGCAGTATCTGCCATTTTTTGATTTATCTGATTTACCATATAACTATTGCTTTCAACTTGCTTGTTCATTGTGTCATATTGATCACTTAATTTTGAAACTTTACCAATTTGTTCTTTAAGAACTTTAATTTGTGCACTATTCTCCATAGCCATATGTAATGGATCTTTACTACATGTAGAGTCATCTTGACTACCAGTTGCACCTTCTATGATTTTTGGGCTAAAGCATTTTATTAGTTGGTTTATAATCAAACAAAGTATAAATATAGAAATTATTAAGTATACTAGTTTTATCATTATATAATGATAAGGTATTATTTTCTGAGATTACTATATAGTATGTTTTTTACAAATAGTAGTGGGCATTATCAACCATATAAATCATGGAAAGGTGGAAATGGAACATATGCAGCAAGACCAGGGTGGTCTAGACCAGTTGAACAAGATGAAAACGTCGCTCTTGCTCCATTTGGAAAACCTAATCCATTAAGACACTGGAGAAAACAATTACAACCATTAGATAATATAAGCAGAACAGGTGTAGAAATACCTTTCAATGCTCCAGGATCTACAGTGTATTTAGGAGTTAATAGTGATGACTGCAACTGTGGAGATATAGATAACGGTACTGGTGAAGTTGTTGAAATCTTAGATAACAAAAATACAATTTTTGAACAAGGAGTATATGTAACCGGTGATAAAGGGAAAAGAGTTTGTATTTCATGTAATCCAGTAAATAAAATTATCAAATCAGCTTTGACAGATAAATTAATTAATCCAGTTAATGGTCAAGAACCAAAGAGAAAATACTGTTATTCAAGTGCTCAGTATCTACGACAAAAATGTCGAACTTATGATCAAAGATTATCTGGAGGAACTAACGTTCCAGGTAGTGAGACAGAGTATTATGCAAACTCTTGTGAACAACCATGTGGAATAGGTTCAAGAAGAACATTTACACGTAATCCTAGCAATAAACAATTTAGTGTGCAAGGTGCAGTTGATTCTGGTTCTCGTATTCAAAGACTAAAGTTGAATACTATAAATAAAGCAGCAAATGGATTAAGAAAAGAATGGGGATCTGGTGCAGCTAACGCTGCCAAATACACAGCTAACGGCGCAACACCCTACTTTATTAAATCTAAAAATAATATTTGTACGAAGTCATTGTATCATAAAAACGGTAATAAAACTATATGTAATTAATTGCATATAAAAGATCTTGTTAATGACGATTTTGCTATAACATAAAAAAAGGCACTAATTAATAAAGCTTGCAATAAAGTTTCGAATTGTCTTTTTAATCTCTCACAATTAATATTCAAAGGAGGTAAATCTTCAAATAACTTTTCAATATCTTCTTCAGTAGGAGAATATGGTGCAACCATTTAAATAATAATAAAATGGAGTTTTTATGCCAAATTACTTAGAGATTATAATGGAAAATGATTATAATGTCTAAAAAAGATCGTGCGAAGAGGCGCAAGGAAAAAAAAGAGAAACAAGAACCTATTTACAGAACAAAAGAAGAGAGAATGGCAGAAATAAAACCTATTTTATCAAAATTGAGTGAACTTCAATTAAATCCAGAATATGAACCTATTAAAAAACTTTATCTTGAAATCAAACGATATATTCAAGAAGGAGAAAGAATTGAGATAAAGATACCATTTCCTGAGATAGGTAGAAAAATACTTGGTGTCTTAGCAATTAATGTAAGAGAACAAGTTTGGGTTAAAATGGAAAAAAACTAAAATATAATATTATCACTAATCCATTTTTTTAATTGATTATTGATGTCCAACATTATTTTATTATAACCGTCAATGTAATCTCTATAACAAGCTGGATTATGTTTTAACAAAATTAATGTATGTTTTAAAATAGCATAATGAGAAACTCTATATAAACTTATAACCTTTTTGAATACTTCATCAATATCAGTTTGTTTGCTTTCTTTTTCTGTTTCTTCTTGCAAATCAAAAGCATCAGGTTTATCAATCATTGATTTATACATTCTTAGTGTTTGTGTTAAATGACTACTATCTGATTTATTATATGTTTGAATTAGTTTTTCAATACCAGATTTACTGAGTTTTATCAGATCATCAAATAGTTTTTCTCCTTTACCAGAACGTAAAAAACCATAAAAACTGTGAAACCTTTTTATTACTCCAAACAAATAAATTAAATCTTCTTTTTTATCAAGATAGTATGATCTAGAAATTGTTTGTCCCCAACCGGGTTCTTGTATATATAAAACATTATCACTAATTGATAGTTTACTACCGACAGGACAGTAGGATAAAAATGCTAGCTGTGATATAGCCTGTAAAGGTTCTAATATCATTTCAAATCTTTCTTTGGAGCGATCAGAGATAAGAGCATTATATAATATTTTAATGGTCTCCATATTATATAATTTTAAACTTGCGTTTTTATGTTCTTTCGCTATCAAGAGTTTCTTTTGAAGTACTTCCACTTCGACTTCTACCACTTAAAAAAATATTTGTAGAAATAGACATTTTATTATAGGGAACTTTATATTTCTGGCACCATGTAACACACTTTTGTATATGAGATCTCTTCATATTTTCAAGTTTATCATAATTATTGGAATTAATTAAACTTAGTGTTTGTGATATACATTCTATTTGTTGTTGTCCAAATATTGCATTATATTCTTCTATTCTATTGACCGTTACATATGGTATATCATAATCAAACAACCTACTGAGAAAACTAGTCTTATTTTCACTAAAACTTTGAAGTACATGATACAAAGATATAACCAATGGTTTAGTTTCGGATAAACGAAAACCTTTACAAATAATATATTTCTCAGAATTGGCATATCTACTTGTATGAGGTTTGCAAAAATAAACTTGATCGTAAAGCATAGTTAACAAGTAAAGCATATCAATAGATGCTTGAGTAAATGTATCAAACATTTTAATAAAAAAAGAGCCACCTTTCTTTTGACATGCAATAGCAAATGCTATTTGAGACAATATCAATTTTAAACTTATAATTTCTTGATGGTTAAAATCTGTTGTAAAATCAAAACCACCATCTGCCGTTACTAAATCACATGAATTATGATGTTGTTGATACATATTTTTTAAGTTTTCAGGATCCATAAGATCACCTGTACCAGTTGCTCCTGTTTCTATTACAACATTTGTATGTTTTTTAAGAAACGCTTTTGACTTTTTCCATCCGGGAACACTATGATCATTATCATCAACAAGTGTTATTCCATAGTAGGTATCATTCATATTCTCACGCATTGTAGCAATCGCTTCTATAAATCCTCCAGGACCTTCTGCAAGATGATATGTTTTGCATATTTCTGGTAGATTATCTAACAGTTTTAAACTTTTACATATTTCAATCATTTTGAAGTAAGACCTAGATAAAGGTTTAGTTTTACATATTGAATACTTTGATCCTGGTATTACAGTATGAATATACTCATATGGATTAGTATATTTTTTATATTTGTCCCATTCTTGTTGTTTTGTGTCAATTTGGCATTTTATCTTATGTAGGTAACCGCTAAGCGTTTTATTTATTACTATACTGCTTGCACTATCATCAGCACTATATTTTTGTTTAACTAAATTATTTAGTTCTGGATTATATGGAATACTTGGCAATAAAAAATAGCTCATTGTCGTTATTTAATCATATAGATCACTATTTATGTCCTTTATGATTTAAAAGAATGGCTTAGATTATAATTTATTTTTTTCAAGCTTTCATTTTAAGTTTCAACTTTTTCTTTAGTTTTTTTGGTTTTTTAGTTTTCTTTTGTGCTTCTACTACTGCTGCTAAAGCTTGTTGTGCTTCTCGAGTTTCTTCTATTTCCTCCTCCTGTTCTTGCTCTACATTGCCCATTAGTCTGTTAGCAATACTTTTTGCATCAACATCATGTGTCTTTTTATATACAAAGTAATTATTCAAGAATGAAATAGTTTCCTCTCCGACACTCATGTCTACAGCACTTCCATATTCATTTTTTGCTTTTCTATTTCGCTTTATATCTTCTTTCATATTTCCGTAAAGCTCACGAAAAGATCCTTTTCCTGATGGTAGTCCTAAATCTTTAGCTTCATCTCGTGTAAGCTGAGTAAAGCCATAATTTTCCATTAGTCTATCAAGATATTCAAAGTTTACTAAGTATTCTCTGAATGTTTTATTAATCGATTCTTGATATACGTCGATTGCATATCCTACTGATGAAGCATCTGGTTTAAAGTGAGCTCTATCATATCTTTTTGTTACTTCCCACAGTTTTTGACCATTTTCTATAATCTGTTTACTTTCATTTTGTTCTGTATTCTTTAGCATTGAAAACACTTTTAAACCATCATATGTAGTGCCAATAAAGTATCCTCCTACCTTTGTTGTCTCACTTACATTTCTTAAGAAGTTGTTTAATGTTTTTAGATTTTCAAACATGTAATGTACTGCAAATTGGATCGAACACACATCAAATCCACTAGCTCCAATTCCGTATTGCTTGTAAACACCTTTTCCTAATTCACTTTCATTCTTTGCTCCTTTCCCAAATATAGCTTTCGTAATAGTTTTATCTTTATCAGTGAATATACCATCACCATTTCTAACATTTACTGATGTATTTCCACTAACAAACAATGCACTTGGCATTCTTTTGAACTTTTTACGATAGTTCAAGTAACGAGCACAAGCACCATCCAGTCTATTTTCAATGTTATCACGTGATATATCTATTCCAAATACAAATCTAAGCTTAGCATCTATCCACTTAGACATATCTCCTCCTTTACCTACTGCTAAATCTATTAATGTATTTCCTCTAATAGAAACTGAGTTAATTAGTTTCTTTTTAACGTATAAGTTGTGAAAATCACGAAGTGAACGTGTTGAGGTTGTATTAGTGACACGATTATAGTAGACGTCATCGTCACCTAACTCATCTGGAATATCTTCACCAGTTGTAAGCATTTCCACACTAATAGGGTTATGGATTGTATGCCAGTTACTGTTTGCTACGTGATATGCATTACCAAAGTTCTTACCTCCAGATCGGAAATCTGCAGTTTTGTCATATCTTACGCGTAATGGTATCCATCTCCAACCTTCTTCTCGAGTAACATCATATCTAAACTCCACTATCATATTATCTTCCACTACATCTTTTTCCTCTGAAAATATTACCTTATCTCCTCCACTATCAGGTTCAAGAAGTAAATTACAGATACCAGCTCTATCATCAGTTGGATTGGTTGGAAAGAACTGCATTGGTCTATAACCCTCGTCTTCATCTGGATTACTAGCATCAGGAACATCATCATCAATAACATTTTTACATGGATTTACATAACCATGTTTGGCTTCATCAAATCCAACTCTTAAAATAGCTGTTTTATATTGAGTTATCTGTGTGGTAGAACTTACATCTGTTCCACCTTGAAATATACTCTTTACTTCTTCTTGACCATCAGTGCCTTTTTGAATCGTAACAAGGAAATCTATAGTATTAAACTCAGGAGGTTTCCATTTAAACGAATGCGCCCAAGTGGTCTTTATTGGTTTTCTTGTTGTTTCTCCAATTGCATTCCCACCTACTCCCATCTTAGATGGAGTAAAGATAAGCCCATCAGTTTCATATTCAAAAACGCCACTTTCTACTCTGTTGAGCAAATAGTTACAAGCTTGGAATATAGACTGTCTATCATTACTAGCATAGAAAGTTTTAAACTCAAATCTCATTGGAGAAGGATTGTCTTTTACTACACTTACAGCTTTTAAATCTCTGAATACTTTTGTAAGCAACGGAAATCTGAAGTTATTTTCATTATCTCCAGAACTGGGCATAAATCCCAAAGTGCGTTTATCATTTCCATTTAGATAATATAAATCGAAAGCAGCATATAAATTGATAAATGCACCATTTTTGTCATGTGTAATATGTTCTCCATCAATCAATGTATTAAATAAATCTTCGGTTTTTGTCCGCGCACCTGTTAATTGAACATCCATATTTGTTGTAAGTAGGTATATTTTTCCTTTTGAATCAATATACATCATTTTTCTTTCACCATCAGCCTTATCAGTAACAGTATATTCATTTCTAATATTAGGAATCATGGCGTCTTCATTAACTGGTGCAATATTTTGCACTTGTAGTGTGTAAGAAGATGGACCAACAAAGTTTTTAGGATATACCCTTGAACCTTCTCTGTAATCATCCTCCCAAAGTAATTTCATATAATTTTGAAGAACACGGTCTTGATCAGTATAAGATATAGGATAATTAGATTCTTGTAGACCGGAAAGTATATATCTTATCATTTTTCTAATAACAGGCACTAGATCAGCTTCACTAGTAAACCTAGTTCCTGCACCAACGATATTATTTTTTACCTCAAACTCAACTTCATAACTTTCTGGTGCATTTACAACTCTTGCCTCATCAAAGGTATATGTTGGCTTCATGTACCTACCATCACGCATTGATTCTTTGACAATACTAATATCAGCTTTGATTGGTAATATATTATGATTGAGTGTATGACGGTGTATAAACCTGAATACCTTTTTGTTATCTTTCCATGATTTTACCATTGCTTGTGTAGCACGAGTATTAGTTAGATTTTTTTCAACACTTAGAGCTGCTCTAAAATTGTATTCTGGTACATCATATGATTTCACACTATTTTCCTCAACTTTCATAGGCATTTTTTGGATAAACTTTACTTGTCTATTATCATAAAGATCTTGTACATCATTTGACTTGCAATACTGAGAGATATTACCAAGACCATCAATCTCAGCTCTTATCCTAGAAATACGCGTAACACCTGTTTTACTATCTGTATACTCGCTATTAATTCTTAGATGGTATTCACTAGATTGGATGTAAAAACCTTCTGATAAAAGTTTTTTAATTATATTGTCTTGTTGTATTTTTGTAATACGTTTCATTCCTCTTCCTGTTCCAAAACGTACTTCCATCTCTGCAACACCATCTCTGACATTACGAAATACGTTTTCTAAATATAATTTTGTTAAATTATCTAAGGTTTGTTGAGGTTCTTGTTCAGACATATTGTATATATATCTTACGGGATTATATTTATCTCAATTTTTCAAGCATTTGTACTATTTCTTCATATAAAGCCTTTTTTGTTTTTGGTTTATTAAAATTATCTTTTGTTTTTATTGCTAATTTATCAGCTATGCTTTTTATATCTGTAACAGTATAACTACTTATTCCACGTATTGGTTTTACTACATCAACACAAAATAGCTTTTCTTTCATTGTAGCTATTTTATCTTGATCTGTTGAAAAATACATCTCTACACCATTATCACCATTTTCTAATAGTGTATAGGCTCCACCATATTGGAAATCGTAAAACATATTTTCATATTTATAAACTATACTTTTTTCATAAATGAAAGCTAGTGCTTGAAGAGTTTTAATATTAATACATCTTCCATTTATTAAATTATCTTCAATATCAACAAGTTTCATTTTCATCGCTTTCATTGCATTTTTCTTTTTACGAAATAATTCTATTGTCTTAAACTTAAACTCTTTTTCAATTGTAAATAAATTAGTTTGTGACATATTATATTCCTCAGTTCCTTTGAGTAAAACAAAAAAACACCAAAAAAGCTTATCTCTTTGACTTGGTTTGAATGTATCAACAGTTGGTTTTCTCAAATTATATTTCTTTATTTTTGATTTTACTTTTTTATTTATTGTCTCCTCCATAAAACGGGTCCATTTACACAGATTTTCCTCATAGAACATATATTCCCTCATTTTATTGAAAGTATGTTCTTTATTGTTTTTTGTGTGTGACATATTAGACATTACTTGTAATTACATTCTTCTCTTTAATATCTTTGAAATATTCTTCCTCTAGACGCTGCTTCTCTTTCTCAATCGAACTTAGTGTTTTCTGTTGTTCTTTAACATAATTACAGTACTCGTGTAAAGAAGAAATAATTTCATCACTACATGTAGTAAGATTAATAAAAGTCCCATTTTGATTTTCATTCAATGTAACAGAATTATTCTTATGTAAAAGTCTCAATACCTCAACTTGATGATATTTTGACATATTTTCTATCTCTTCTTTTAGATCTCGTAAAGACATCTTATATATATGTCTAGACCTAATTAGTCTTTATCTTATTTAATTTTTGATTTTAAGTTTAGGTTTCTTTTTTCCGTACTTTTCTGCTTTATCTTCTATCAATTCTGCTATTATAGATATGTAAGTATCATTTAGTTCAAATCTTTGTCCAATAACCCTTGCTTTAATTTTATCACCAACCTTAACTTTTGAAAACATTTTATTAGTATAATGATGGTCACGTGCAATAAATATAACTACAGGAGATGGATCTTCGTCTACTTCAGCTTTGATACCAGCAGAGTCAGTAATACTTTTTGCCACACAACTAATATGCATTCCCTCCACTGGACAGCATACTAAACACTCAATTATTACTTCAAATATTGCATCAGAGCTGTGCAATTCTCCACTTGAATAACTTACAACCCTTGTTGATTCTGGTTTTATAAAACCTTCTACTATACATTTTCCCTCTATATTATTAGCAACTACACGTTCTAAAGTCTGTTTAATATTATCACCTACATTAACCATAGGAATAGCAACTCGCTGAGTAATCATCATTGGTGTATAAATACCAACTGTACGATTACGGCGTGTTTTTTTTACAGGTTTCTGTTGAGCAGCGGTTTCTGACATTATAGTTATTATAATATCAGACAATATTATTTAAGTTTGTTCAATTTTTCCTTTATTAATATTCAATGTCGGATTTATTAACAACAGAAGCTTCACCTGGAGTTAAAAACCATCTTTTATTATTTTTTCTTGTTTTGTCGAAAATACGCATCATTAATTCAGTTACAACACAAATTTCTAACTGTGATTCTTTTGCTTTTCTTGAGTATATTTCATCACCAGCAATAGAGTTTAATTTTTGTATAGCACCAATTTTACTACCCTGATCACATCTAGCTCCTGTATTTCTACTCTTTGATACATCTCTCATCTTAAACACCATGTAACTCTTTTTAAATAATACCATAAAACCTATTATTGTGTTTAATTTCTCTCTCATTGGAATGATTGAAGTTACAATTTCAGAAATATTGTCTCTTAAGTCTTCATAATCAAGTGGTTGTGCTACTGACCAGATTCTTGGTGTGGCTTTATTAGCTACTATTAACTTTTGTTTTCCATTTTCTTGCAATAGAATACCTGTTACATCATTATTTGACATCTCCAAAGATTTGAAATATTCATTTACAATACTTTCTAGAGGTGTCATATCGTCTTTACTTTCTATAAAGTTAATAAGATCTAATGTCTCAGAAAATCTTAAACTTTCTATCATATGGTGAATTACCATTTTATTAACAATTGTTCTATCAAAATCCTTACTTAGTAAAACTGGTATAGCTAAACTGCAGAATTGATACCAGTTATCTGCTTTAGCCTCTAACTGTTGTGGTGTTTGTGTTAGATCAAAGTTTGTCTGCATAGTAGAAATAATGTTTGCACCTGGTGATCTTGCAGCAGCTTTTTTACCTTTCTTTTTATCAATCTTAATTACCGCTTCTGTTACTTCTTTTGGTACATCAAATACTAATTTATTACGCTTATACTGAACAGGAACGCTTCGATCATAAATTGAAATATTTGGATCTGTTAATTCAAGAGGTTGAAATAAATACAAGTCACCAATATTTATTAACCTACCTAATCTACCAAACTTATCACTAATATATTCATTTTTATCGTCGATTAGTTGAGTCAATGCAGCATTGATTTGAATAATAGGATAATTTTTCACTGCATTTATCTCCATAATCATTCTTTCTTTTTTATAGTAAAATCTCTCTATGAATAACTGCCTAATTCTAGATGTTATCTTATCCACATTCATCATAATAAAGTTCTCATTATAAGTATCATATGTAATATCTTCTTCTGTAATATTTGCGCTTGGCATACACTTATATGAACATTTCTCTTGATAATCACATGTTGAGGAAAATGGTCTATCTCCTACTTGATATTCAATAACTTGACCAGTTGATAATTTTTGACTTACTGTTCTATTCATATCAGAAACAGTAAATCCTGTTTGTTCATAATTTAATAAGCAATCTACTGAAACTTCTTTGAGTAATCTACTAACTGCACCGATCTGTATTGATTTCAATTCAGCTAATCTATAAACATATAAGTCTGCCGCCTCTTCTCTTTGATTCTCAACTAAAGATCCATATAAGTATAATTCTACGTTTCTCATTAAAAATGGTAAAAGTTTGTGACTACATGTTCTGACTGCTCTTCCAATAATTTGTTCAATTCTATTCATGTTATACCATGGATCAAGTATATGTACTTGCCTTATAAACTTAAAGTCAAGACCTTCTGAACCAGCTTGTGATATAAGAATTACTTTAACTTTACTTCCATCAAAATTATCAGGATTTGTTGCAAGATCTACGTCTTCTTTATTATTTGGTGAAAGAAGCTTATCACCGCTTATCATTATATAACTAGCTGCACTAAAGTCTTTTGTTACTTCGCTTTTAGGTTTCATAGTTAATGCATCTACAGTTTCAGTAGGCTTTGTTTTAAATAAAGACTTTCTACCTCCAGCTCTAATAAGTCCCATTTCTTCTAGTGCTAATGCAATGGGTACAAGTCCTCCTTCAATGTACTGACTATAAACTAAAACTACCCCTTCAGAGTTTTTAACACTTTCACAAATATTTTTTATCTTTCCACTGTATTTCCCAATCTCTCCAAGAGAGAAAATATTGCCATAAGTATCGTTTTTATATTCATAGTCACCTTTAAAAACAGAAGTTTCTTTATATTTCATTATTCTTGACATACCTTCTTTACCGACTAGCTCCCTTGCATCTAATTCTGAACCTTCTGTAGTTAATCTATCATCAGGAAATATCATATTTAATGCTTCAAGTGGTCTTTGTAGCAAAGTATAACCAAATGCTTCCATATTTTCAAAACTAGGCATTTGTTTATTTCCACCAAAATCACCTGCTTTTAGTTTTTCAATAATATAATTATAACCCATTTGTTGATATTCCCCAACATTAGTAAGATATAACGATAACATTTGAATTGGTTGAACAATTGGTTTTCCATTCAATTGTAAGGTTGGTTTTGGATTACTTAAAAAAGTGTTCTGTGGTGAAAACATGTCAGGCCATATTCTGAAAGGAAATGTATATGGGTTTTCTCCTCTAACAAATGAAACATAACCAGTAGCTTTTCGTGCAAGTAGGTTTCTGCCTATTGGTTCTCCTTCTGAAGAAATCTTAAAACTACCATCTCCATTAAATACATCTCTAGCGGACATAATAGATCTTCTATCATTTGAATTGAGTAAGTTTATTAACCAAATTACTTCTTTGTAAGTGTTATACATTGGTGTTGCAGAGAGAAGAAGTAATCTTAAGTTTGGTACATTTTCTACTAACTTTGTTAATTCAACTGCAACTCGTTTATCTTTGTTATCATCTGTCATTCTAATATTATGAACTTCGTCAATAATAATCAATCGGTTTGAAAAAAATCTATTTAATTTTAATTTAACTAGTTTTTCTCTCTTTTCTGCAGAGATATCACTACCAATTTCAGATTTTTTTCTAATATAATTAGCAAACTCAATATAACCCAAAAATAAATATGATGTATTTATTATTCTTTTAACTTGACTAACTACTTTTTGTTTGGTTAAACCTTTCATATTCATAGGATTAATTTCGCTTAAAAACTTATTGCCTGTGCAAGCTCTAATATTCCATACACCAGTTTTTTTCCATTCTTTTTCATCTAACTGATTTTCGTCAAATAACTGTTTTTTAAAATTAGACTGCACATTTGGTGAAGCAACAACAATAATTCTTTTTGATATTCCAACTTGTTTCATATAATCACGCATCTCTTCAGCTACGCTAATCGCAGAACAAGTTTTTCCACTACCTAGACCATGATATAACAGTAAGCCATTATATGGTGTCTGAAAAGACATAAAGTTTCTTACAAACATTTGATGTGGGGCTAGCTCAAACTCAGCATTACATATTTCATCTGAAACCTCTTCGATTTCTTTATCTAATCTTTTCCCTACATACTTGGTATCAGAAAACTCTTTTCGTGTTGCTATTTTTATATTAAACTCAGAATCGTCCAACGAAGGATATAGATACTTGTAGTCATCTTCAACTTTGGAAATCTCCTCACGATTTTCTAATTCAAGTCTATTTAATATTTCATTAGTATTTGAATTATCTATTTCTATAATTTCATCTCTTGGAGTATTTGTATCTGACATCTATATATAATCTAAGAACATAATCTATATTTGGTTAACAATGTATTTATTTTATTCAAAACCTCTTTTTTCTCTAAATTATATGGTCTTATTTTTTCCAGTGCTTCTTCATATGATAACCAACTTATCTTGCTAACTTCAGATTTTTGGTAATTTCCTGCACCAACTACATTTTTCATTTCAGCCAGATAATAACAATGTTTATAAGATTTATAATTAGATCCAGTAAATATCTCTTCAAATGGTAAAACATTTTGAACTACACTTAATGAAAGGCTAGGATAACCTGTCTCTTCTTCAAACTCTCTTAGTGCACATGCTAAATCTTTTTCTTGATAATTACGTCTTCCTTTTGGAAATCCCCATTCAGGTTCACTCCATTTTTTATCACTATCTTCAATTATATCCTTTAAATTAAAAGTTTCATCATTAATAACTAATCCTGATGTTAGTTCTTTTAATTTTTCTCTAGAAACTCTTTCCTCGCCCCTATACTGGATTCCTATATTTTCACCCCATAGATTGTGCCATAATTCATCAAAAGTACTGTTTAATATTCTTTCTTTTTCACTATTTGTCATTTCAGAAAAAATATGTTCAATATATTGCTTATTATTTAATGGATATTTACCTCTCAAAAAATCTACATATCCTAGACTATCTTTTCGACAAATTAACAAATATTTAATTCCTTCATCAGTTCTTGTAAATACTATTGTACCGATACTAGTTATTGGATGTTTACATTGATGAAATGCATGTCCTGATTCTCCGCAATTATTGCAAAATATATATGCTCTATTCGACATCTTTCGTTATATGTTATTTCACCGTTCTTTTTATATCAATTACAATTATGACGTTAGATCCAAAAATATGGGGACCTCACTATTGGTTCGTTTTACATACAATCGCTCTTTCATATCCTATTAAACCTAATGAAACTATTAGGAAAAAGTTTTATGATTTTTATCAGAATCTTCCATTATTCTTACCTATTGAAGAAATTGGTAATAACTTTTCAAAGTTTTTAGACAAGTATCCAGTTACACCTTATTTAGAATCTAGACAATCTTTAGTAAGATGGACTCATTTTATTCATAATAAAATTAATAAAGCATTAAACATGCCCACTCTAACTATGGAACAGGCAATGTCTTCTTACTATGAAAGTTATAAACCTAGAGAGGTTAAAGATTTGGAACATAGAAAACGACGTGAAAAATATGTTTTTGCAGGATTTGTTGTTTTAGTTATTGCAGCTGCAGCATATTTATACAGAAAATAATTTATTTGCTATTTTATATAATGTCAAGGCAAACAGAGACGGAAATCGCGACTATAACGACAGACAATCCTTATGTTATGATGGATAACCAGGATTCAGACAACGATACACCTGTTGTCACTGCTACCGTAGTTTCAACATTTCCATCACAAACTAGAACTATTTATATTAATGGTCTTGGCAATACTTGTGTTGAAGTACCAAGTGAATTAGCAGAAAAAGCTTTACAAATACAAAGTATGGGAAGAGGTATAAAATGTATATGTTATGTAGATCTAGTTTTTAATTTAGTTTATATGCTTTATGGATCAGTATTAGGTTTTATATTCTCATTAGCATCTGCTTCAGGTATTTATTCAACTTACTATCAATCTAGAAGTCTTTTAACATGCTACTTATGCTATCAGTATATAATGGTTCTTAGTAAATTACTTACAATAGTATTTTATATTGCATTAACAGATTCTGATGTAAGAAATACATTTCATGAAAATTATCCTCAAATACCGTTACCTGAAAATTTGGTTGCTCCAATATTCATGTCTTCAATGTTATTTTTTATACAAACTTATATTGCTTGTTATGTTAGAAAATACTATAACTTATTACCTAAATCAGGTGAAAAAAAATATTTTGTAGCAAGAGCTCTACCTTCTGTATAATATTATTAACTACACAGTAATAATATTGTAAAAATAAAATGAAAGAATTATATATACATATAATGCGTTCTAAAACAAGAAAACATAACTCAAAGAAACATAGCAAAACCAGAAAAATACCTTTAGCCGGACAAGCTATAGCGGCTGGAGGATTTGGATGTGTATTTAGGCCTGCTATTAAATGTGAGGATCCTGCTGACAGAATAAAGCAAGACAAAAGAGAATATATATCTAAAATTATGAAAAGCCGTTATGCAGATGATGAGATGGACGAGGTTAATAATTTTCTTCCAGTTATCAAAACCATTCCTAATAACAGTAAATACTTTTTGTTAGATGGAATATTTAAATGTAGACCTGGTAGATTAACCTCAAGTGATAAAAAAAATCTAGATTCCAAATGTAGAAACTTAGTTAGAGAAGGGATAAATTCAGCAAATATTAATAATAATCTTTTTAGAATTCAATCATTAAATATACCTGATGGAGGTGTTTCATTAAGAAATACAATGGAAGGATTAGCTATTAAGTTTCTTCGTGGAGATAAAGAAGAAGAAACCCGATTTGGTCATTTAAATAACTCTATGATTAGAACATTGAAAAATGCCATTGTTCCCATGAATAAAAAAGGGATTATTCACTGTGATCTTAAAGCAGACAATATGCTTGTTCAAGCCGAAAAATTAAGTCGCGGAGAACCATATGTTAAAGTTATTGATTGGGGCCTTGGTGCTAAGTTTAATACATCTGACAAATCTTCTATTCCACAAGCTGTAAGAAATAGACCTATTCAATTTAATGCTCCTTTTGGAGTAATATTGTTTGATGAAGAAAATATTCGACAAGCCGCTAGATCAATGAGTCTAAAATTTGCAGGTGATAGTGTTTATAAAATACTTGCATATAAAATTATTGAGAAGTCTAATTTATATGGTCCTGGTCACACAGTTTATTTAACTCAGTATTTATTCCCAGATTTAACTAATCCATTTATTAGATTAGATAGTGTTGATAAACCAGAAGGTTTTGCAGGGGATAGTTCAAGTGATGTTAAAAAAACCCTTTTTGCCAATGGAATTATAGTGACTCATATTCAAAAAGTGCTTGAAAAGTATTATAATCCATCAACCAAGTCATTTAATGCAAAAGCCTATTTTCATGACGTTTACAGATGGAATGTCGATATATGGGGTTTTTTGATGAGCTACATTGAACTTCTAACAAAAACAGCTTCAAACTCTTATTCCAGATATAGAGAAAATTATGCACTTCAGATACTGGCAAATATACTTTATAAATATTGTTTGACTGGTAATTATGCTGCCGAAAAGATTCCAGTAAAACAATTAGAAAAAGAATTAGAACAAGTATCCAAAGCAATTCGCGGATTTAAATCGAAAGGTGTTATTAAAGAGGAACCTAAAAAACGTGAGAAAAAAGCTGCTACAAAAAAGAAGAAGATGAAGATTAGGCTAAGAGCAAAAAGCCCAAGTCCTCAACAAGGTTCATTAGTATCTATTCCTGCTGGAAAAAAGAGATGTCCAAATGGCTATGTTAAGGATATTCCTACTGGAAAATGCAGAAAAAAAGGAACTAAAAAAGTTGCGAAGAAAGCTAAACGTGCAGCTAAAAAAGCAAAACCAACACGAAAAAAGGCAAAAAAGGTAGTTCAAAAAGGAATGAATAGCCAAGATTTTGAAAAGTTCAGGCGCTTAAAAGAAGGAACAGCTGATCAGTATGTAACATTATTTAGAGCACGCGATAAAACTAGAAAAAGATGCCCAAGAGGATACAAGAAGGTCGCTGACAGAACTGGAAGTCTTGTATGTATGAAAAAGTAATATGATATAACATTTTATCTAATAATATTATATCATGAAAATAGAACTATTAGTATTTGGAGTAACAGCATTCTTTATAGCAAATACATATTATGAAGGAAGATACATAAATATGTTAAAATCATGGAAGAAATATTATCATATGATTGGTATAGGATTTGCTGGATTGTCTGCTTACTTATTTCTTAAAAAATATCCTTCTGATACCCGTTCACTTCTTACATCAGCAGCAGGCGTAGTAAAACATTTACCGATTGACAGAGAAGCAGGAGATATGCTGAGTCCTATATTGGAAATGACAAAAAAAACAGTTGGTGGATGTAGTGTTGAAAATACACCACAGTTTAAAAGAATGATGAACTCAGGAAAAGGAAAAACTAAACGTTGTGTAAGTGAAACCAAAAAGAAGTTTGTAGCAGCACAACAAGGATGGAAATGTGCTCACTGTAAACAACAACTACAAGCTTGGTTTGAAGTAGATCATCAAGTAAGGTTAGAATACGGAGGGTCAAACCATGTTGATAATTTAGTAGCTCTTTGTAGAAATTGTCACGGAAAGAAAACCGCTATGGAAAACTTGTAATGCATTTGTATTTAGAATAATATACATGCATATTTTCTCCTATAATCATATATGGAACGTGCAAAAGCTAGCTATGATTATATAAAAAATAAATCTATTTCAGCAACAAATGCAGCCGTGCAAGGAGGAAGAGAGGGTATTGCTGCTGTAATGACTAATCCAAAGTATTTTGGTATAGCTATGGCTGTTGAATTATTGATAATATGGTTAATTTTATACAAATGGAGTCCTTTTGGAATAGGTCAAAAATATCCTGGTGTAGTTACTTCTGTTATGCTGATCAATGCTTTCATTAATGTTTCAATGTACTTACTAGTTGATGGTAAATGGAATCATGCTGAGGGAGACGAACTTTATGAGGTTAAATTGTGGGATATATTTAGTAAAGTTGGTTTTACAGCTCTAAGCATATTAGCTGTCGTATTTGCTATATGGGGGATAATTATGTTATGTGAACATCCATTAATTTTATCTTGGTTAGGATGGATTTTTAACTTTTTCTTTATATCATTAAATGGCTTGATTATAACAGCACTGGCATATTTATTTTTAAAACCCTACATTGAAGCTGGACAAAAGCAAGGAGCTAAATCGGTATTTACACTACTAGGTAGTTTTATTATGTATTTTCCGTGCGCTTTGATAGACTTAGTAGATTGGTTTAAGTATCAATATTCTATCACAACATCAACCACTATGATTTTATTAGGAATTGAAGCAGGAGTATTAGCACTAGGCTTTCTATTACCAAAAGTAGTTACATGGATACTAACAAGAGATGGAAAACATTTATTAAGATATCCAATTTACTTGGATAAACAGAAAATAATAGGTAAATATGAAGATTTATATGATAGTAAAGACAATTCAAGTACACATAAAATTGGTAACTTTATTGAAATAACAAATGAAAGTCCAAAAACAAAAGACGGAAAATATCATTATCGCTACTGCATATCCGCTTGGTTTTGGTTAAATCCTCAACCGCCAAATACACGTCAGTCATACACCAAATACACAAATATATTAGAGTATGGTGATAAGCCAGTTGTAGAATATAATGGATTAGAAAACTCTTTAAGAGTAAGATGTCAATTAGAAAATAATAATTATGCAACTATTTTTGAAACAGATGAGATAAACTTTCAAACTTGGAATAATATTGTTATCAACTATGATGGTGGCAACATGGATGTATTTTTAAATGGCGAATTAGTAGGTTCTAGGCCAAATATTTCACCATATATGAGTTATGAAAATATAGTAGTTGGTGAAGACAAAGGTTTAGAAGGAGGTATAGCAAATGTAATTTATTACGATAAGATTTTACAGAAAAGCGAAATATTGATGGGTTATAAATCATTAAAAAACCTACCATCTCCAGTGCTTTAGATAAGATAATTTCTATAAGTATAGTATATAATGGCGATTGTAAAAACCGTTCTAATAGTTCTAGCGGTGCTTGTTGTTTTATACGTAATTCTCAATGTATTTTTCAAAAAGTCTACGGATTTGACAGGCATGCACAAAACTAGCGATAAGATAGATGTTATTGAGGCTAGTACAATTCCTAATAGTGACAATACAAGTAACTATACTTACTCTATGTGGTTCTATGTTGATGACTGGAACACAAACTTTAGTATGATAAAACCTGTATTGGAGAGAAAAGACCAAGATGGACATTTGAGTCCTGGAGTATATTTAGGGGCTATGGAAAACGATATTATTATTAAGGTTTCTTGTTATCCAACAAGTGCTTCTACTGGTGTAGTTTCTAATAACTCAATTGAGTATGAGTGTGGTGTTAAGAACTTCCCTCTTCAAGCTTGGGTAAATCTTATTATTAGTATGTACGGTCGTACACTTGATGTATACATTGATGGTAAACTAGTACGAACATGTGTGTTACCAGGTGTCGCTAAGACTGATAATGATGCAAACATCGTTGTCTGCAGAGATCCTAAGTTTTCTGGATATATTGCAAACTTCCAATATTGGGATGATGCATCTAATCCTCAGCAAGCTTACAACATCTACAAATCAGGATTCGGTGGTGGTTATTTAAGCAACTTATTTAACAAATACCGCATTAAAGTAAGTTTCCTTGAAGATAACAAGGAACAAGCCAGTTTTGAAATCTAAACACTTTTACATATTCATTTCTATACAATTTATCTTTCTCTAGTATATAGATATGAATAACCAATTCGCAAGAGTATCAGATAGCTCTAGTGGTTTCAGTCAGTTTAATTCAAACAAATACTTAGCTGGAACTCGTGAGTTTTTAGAATCAAACAGTATTGTAGCAAAATTCGCCTTTCTTATTTTGGTTCTTATTCTATTCGTTATGGCACTTCGTTTAGGGACTTCTATTTTGTCATATATTTTCACCCCTTCACCTGATCCTATTTTAATTAATGGTATGGTTGATGCTAAACAAATGATAAAGATTCCTCAAGATCCTAATATATCCGGTGCTATCCCTATTATGAGATCCAAAAATGATCAAGACGGTCTTGTTTTTACATGGTCTGTATGGATGTTTATTGACGACCTTGAGTATCGTAAAAACGAGTTCAAGCATGTATTCCATAAAGGTAATGATGACGTAAATGTAAGTACTGTCCCAATAGGAATGAATAGACCAAATAACGCACCAGGACTTTACATCGCTCCTAATACAAATAATCTTGTTGTTGTAATGAACACGTTTAATAAGATTGATGAAGAAGTTGTAATTGAAGATATTCCTCTTAATAAATGGCTCAATGTTATCATTCGTGTTGATGAACAACATAAGCTTGATGTTTACATTAATGGTAAGCTAGTAAGAAGACATATTCTTGCAAGTGTACCAAAACAAAACTATGGCGATGTTTACTGTTCATTGAACGGTGGATTTTCAGGATATACTAGTTCACTAAGATACTTTAATACTGCTTTGGGCACTAATCAGATTCAAAGTATAGTTGATGCAGGACCTAATCTAAATATGATTGGTTCCAATATGAAGAACAGTATGCCAAGATACCTATCTTTAAGATGGTTCTTTTCTGGTGCAAATGACATGTATAACCCATAAAATATTTATGCATTTATAATTTCTTTTACTATTATAAATGCCTCAATCAAGTGCAAGAGGTCGTAATTTAATTAATTTCACCCAAGTACAATTAAATAATAATATAATAAACGATCCCAATAATCCCAATAATGATGCATGTACTAGAAAAAAAGGCGGAGCTTGGCCAGCTGAGGGTCCTTTTTTTGGAGGACCTTATCCTACTAGAACATGGTCAAGATTTGTTCCTCCATGTCCAAACTATAATCAATTTACAAAACAGCAAATTGATATGAGAAGAAAAGCTGAAGTTTTGAAACATAAAAATAATTATGGTAATGTAACTAAAAAGAAACGTTATGCATACTTAGCTAGAACAAATAATAATGTTACATTCGGATCGCCAGATCATACAAATGCTAACTGTCTAAAATCAACAAGAGATAGCGACGTACCAGGTCCAGCAATGGATCTTTTCCTTGATGAAAGCGTTCCTATATTTGGTTTAAATACAGTAAGAAACTATGGTAATTCTGGAAGTAAAGACAATAAACTTGTTAAATTACCTACTAGTATTCATAATATAGATGTTATTAATCACAACGCTCGTGTGAATCATATTTCCTTAAAAGATATGGTATTTTATTAATGACAATAATTTATTTAATGTATTAAAAATAAATAAATTATTTTCCACTACAACATGGTGTACCATCTGCTTTGTTATTAGCTCTTTTTTTTAAGGCTTGTTTTACAGCTACACTTTTTGCTCCTACACCTGCACCAACTACATAGTGATTATCGTGACCTCCTGTAGCTTTATTTGTAAAAATTAATCTTCTAACTCCAGCACCACTACCATTACTAGGTCTAAATCTAGCAGTTTTATTTCCTACAGTGTGAAAAGTAGACATTATATATATTATCTATATTTATTCTCTCAATGAAGGATTTATACAAATCTGTTTTGAAGGAAATATATCGCCAGACATGCATTTATCACCTTCACCAACCTTAATACAACTTCTAATACCTCTATCTTCACCAATATAACAATATCCAGACTTTGGTGGAGATCTACTTTGTTGAGTTACACTGCCAGCATCATCAGGCTCAGGAATATTTGACTTTTGTTTCTTAACAGCGTTATCTAAAGCTGTTTGCGTTGTAGTTTCATTGTCATCAATTCTGTTAAATTGAACATTTTTTACACCCACTGCTTTCTCCATTAAAGTTACAGCATCATCAACTGTTCCGGCAGCAACATCAACGGCGGTTTTTGCACCTTCTGCTGCTACATTTGTTGTTTGTTTTACAGTCTCGCCTATTCCGTAACCGAAAAAAGAAAATATTGGTGCTAATAATCCTTGTGTTTTATCAGTAACACCTCCTAAGAAATTAAATAAATTAAAACCTAAGAAAGCTAATATTAATATTATTAATCCATACCTTATTATACTTTCCCATGGTAAACCACTTGATACTTCCTCTGTTTTTTCAACAGTTTTATCTAGAGCATCTTTCACTGTTCCTAACATAGTTGTTGGCGCGGCAGCAGGTACACTTGGTGCAGGACTAACATCTACATCTACATCTATACCGTTTGGTGACTTTGAAATAATATCAGAAAGGTCCATCTATATATTACAAAGCATAAAATAGTTTAATATCTCACTAATAATTATATGACACAAACTAAGCGAAAAAATAAAAATACAAAAAAACACAGAAAAACAAGACGACGTGCTATTGTCCCTAAAGACAATCAACTCTTGTCAAATAGTGTCAAACAAATTATAAATGATAAACTTTATAAGCATTATAGAAATAGAGCTATTAATGATCCTTCTTTAAAAAATCTCTCAGGATTAGAAATCGTATTTGAACATAGTATAAAAAAAGATTTGACTCAAAAAAAATCATATACTCCAAGTATTAATAAGAAACTAGTCTCTATTAAAAGTATAAAAAAACACCCTTTATTTACATGCGACAGTTTATCACCTTTAGAAAAGACAGTAAGTAGTGGTAAACTGAGAGTAAAAGTTCCTCATAATGGTTCGATGGTTTGTACAAGTATTTATAGTTCGCTTGCGAAAAATATATTTTTACAAGCACTAAAAAGCGATAAGATATACTGCAAAAATCTAATTGTACCTATACAATATCATACTAATTGTTGGTTTAATACATTCTTTATGTGTGTTTTTATAAGTGATAAAGGAAGAAAGTTTTTTAGATTTCTAAGACAGGCTATGATTGAGGGTAAACTTATCAATGGTAATCCTATACAACCACAATCTTTACAAAATGCTCTAGTATTATTCAATGCAGCTATCGAAGCAGTTCAAAACAAAAATAGACACTTATCTAATTCTTCACTAGCGTTGAATACAAATAGTATTATCCATAATATTTATAGAGCAATACCTAAAACATATCATGAAAGTCATTATGGTATTAAAGATATAGATGAGTATGGAAACCCATTAGCTTTTTATACAGATCTTATTGATTTCATTGATGCAAAAAGCAGCGGTATACCTCCCATGAAAATATTATCGGGTAGTAGTGAAGTATCATCATTTTTATCTGGTGATAGCAATGAAAACAGTGATATAGTGATTGTACAATTATTCAATAGTGAATATACACCTAGTTATGCTCAGTCGAATCACTTAAAAAAAAGAACTATTGTAAAACACAACAATTATAAATATAAATTAGACTCAGCTGTAATTAGAGATAACAAACATACACATTTTGCATGTGCAATAACATGTAATGGACACCAAATGTTATATGATGGTGCAGCATTCACTCCATTAATAAGTAAAAAATGGAAAAATATGTTGAATAGAAATACAAACTTTAAATTACCAGGATCTAAAAATCAATGGAACTTTAAAAAAGGATATCAAATCTTATTTTATTATCGAATCTAACTCATACCCATTAGTTTGTTCATTTTCTCTAATCTCTCTAATGTTTTATCTAAATTACTACGCTCTACCCCTGCAAACAAATAATCTGTAGCTGGCGCTTTCTCATTTTTCTTACATTCTTTATAAACTAAATCTATCTTACTAACTATATTTTTCACTAATTTTTTATCAGTCCAAATAGCTATTTTAAAGTCTACCATCTCAGTTAAGAGAGAAATTGCAAAATAAATAAGATATTTCCTTCTCTTTTTAACACCGTCTGTGTATTTTAAACAAAACATATCAAGTAAAGAATTAATTACTTTACTTGTTAAACGACAACCTTTCTCTTTTGCTCTATTTTTTATTATATCCCAAATTATCCAGACACCATCTTTTTGATACTTTGAATCAACATTTGCCCAAGATCTTCTTTCAGCTACAATTATTTCTTTTTTCTTTTTGCATATTGTTTGAAACTCCAGTATCCATTCAACCCAATAGCAAGCATTATATGAGTTTTTTGAATCATTTGATAAATGAAATGCTAGTTCATTTACTGCTATGAAAAGCTCTTTTGGATCTTCTGATAAAAATACTTTATTACCAAATGATACATTTGGTGCTTTTAATTTAGAAGCCATATGAGTCATATTAAACTCATCTTTCTTTTTTATTTTAACTGCTTCATAAACATGACGCTTCTTGGATAAACATAATGTAGATATAACTTCTCCAAATAATTGTCTTACTTTTTTATTATTTCTTAAAGCTAACTCATTTCCGACAAATCCATTTGACATTACATCTTTAAAGTTATCCATTCTAAGAGAAATATAAGTAGGCAATGTTGGATTTCCTAAATGTATGTACCGTGACGTAAACGTGATAATTATTTCCCAAATATCAATGTAATGCCCTGCGCATACTAGTTCAGCACACCAATAACAAGCAGGTTCTATCTTGGAAGCAATCAAACATTGTAATAGTTCTTTTTTAACTGAAGTTTTTTGAAATTTAGAGAAACTGATCTTTCTGAACTCACTTTCTTTTCGTACATCATTTATTTCGTATTCTGTCATATAAATCTAAATTACACAAAAAAAATCGCCTCTATACATATACACAGATGGCACGTAAAAACTTTATTTCTAGCATTTTAAGAGCATGGAAAAAATCCACTCTTATTGAAAAATTATTCTATGCAAGTTTAACCATCATTACAGGAATGATTCTATATAAAATTACCAAACCTGAAATTGAAAACTTTGAAACTAGTGCTGAGTTCATTGTTAAAAGAGGATCAGAAATATATGATGATTTTTATGTTAATATTTATGATGAACTCCTTTTCAATGGCATCAAAAATGACTACGAAATTGGTAAGATAATGACCACTAGACCTAGTAGCAAAAGTGTTATTGTAGACATAGGATCTGGCACAGGACATCACGTTGGTGAATTAAGTAAAATGGGATATAATGTAAGAGGAATAGATATATCTCCATCTATGGTTAAAAAAGCTAAACAAAACTATCCTGATTGTAATTTTAAAGTAGGAGATGTTGCTAAGAATATTAATTTTCAACCTAATTCATTAACTCATATTCTATGTTTGTATTTCACAATATACATGATCAAAAACAAACGCCAATTTTTTAACAATTGCTATAGTTGGTTAATGCCAGGTGGACATTTAATACTTCATTTAGTTGATAGAAGTAAGTTTGATCCTATCTTGCCTGTAGCAGATGTTTTCGGAGGTGTTGATCCACAAAAATATAGTAAAAAACGTATTACTTCTACAGTGGCAAGTTTTGATACACATGACTATAAGGCTAATTTTAAATTAGATGGAGACAATGGTATCTTCTTAGAAACATTTAAAAATAAACAAAATGGATCTGTTAGAAAACATGAACATAAACTTTATATGCAAAGTCAATCAGAGATTTTAGCAATGGCAAAAGATTCTGGTTTTATATTAGTAAGTGAAAGTGAAATGAAAAAGTGTAATTATAATAACCAGTTTATATACATTTTACAGAAGCCTCAATAATCACGTTATATTTTGTAAACTATTTTATATATAATACTTAATGTTGAAATATGTAACAATAAGTATTATTATCATTATTATAATTTTTAATTTGTATCTAAAAATAAACTTTCCATTTTGGAGTATACAGCCAGTATTTCATATATATGATTTGAATCATTGGATTTTTACAAATAAGATAATAAATCCTGACTTACCAATTATAAATAAATATGTGAAACCTTTGGATATCGAAACATTTGATTTTAAAAATGCACCAAAAGATATCACCGTTAAAACTGCTTCTTTTATTAAAGATCATTTTCTTAGAAATAAGTATGCCACTTATAATCCTGAATATGATGATATATTTAATTACCTAGATACATCAACTCCTAGTTTTATTAGCGTATATTCAAAACCAAAAATATTGTATGATAATACTTCAAGCATTATAGATCGCGATATACTTGGTGTAATTACATGTAGACCATTATTTGTTACTTTTAATAAGAATAATATTGAAATTAATGTCAATTATGTTGATAACTTATGTGTACATAAAGATAATAGAAAACAAGGTATTGCTCCTAATTTAATCCAAACACATCATTATCACATTAGACATTTAAATAAAAAAACTCAAGTTTGTCTTTTTAAAAGAGAAGGTGAAATGACTGCTATTATACCTCTAACTACATATTCGACATACGGATATGAAATTGGTAAGTTTCCCAAAAATAAAATAGAATATGCGTCAATGAAATTGCTAAGAATAAGAAATACTAATATTTCTCTCTTGAAAGATTTTATTAAATTAACTGGAAAAAGATTTGATTGTGTTGTAAATACAGAAATAGTTACAATTTCAAAATTACTGAAAGAAGAAAACATAATAGCTTATTCACTTATTGAAAATCATATTGTTCATGCAATTTACATTTTTAGAAATACTCCTTCTATTGTTAATAACGTTAAAGGTGTAGAATGTATAGCAACTATAAATAATTGTCCTCATAATGATACTTTTTACAATGGATTTTGCTCTTCTCTTCGAAGAATTAATAGAAAATACAAATCTGAATTAGTTTGGATTGAAGATACTGCTGACTCAAACATTATTATTGAATATAATAGTAGACAAAATGTTATATACAAAACATCATGTCCGACTGCTTTTTTTCTCTACAATTATGCAAGTTATACTTACAATAATAATTCTTGTTTGTTTCTTTACTAACGAACATATTTACCGGCTCTTGCAAATGAATCAAGTACAAATATCATAAATACTCCTAAAAATGAGTAAAGTATAACTTCTTCAGTTACATGATTAGTTTTAAGATCTTTTTGTTCTTCAAGCATATGTATCAAATAATCTAGTTTTTGAGTAAGCTCATCATTGCTAATAGTACCAGTATTTGTTCTGTCATAGTATGGAACAAATTGTTTATAATAGTCTTCACTTGCTAAAGATGGCAGATTTTGAAAAGCTTCTTGTTGTACTGGTCCATCTGAAAACATACTTTTAGAATGGGGTTGTACAGGAACATCTTCTATAGGATCTCTTTTTGTTCTGTTAGCACCCATTGATGTTGGTGGTGGAGGAGGATCAAAATTAGCTAGATCATCATCATCATTATCCATTCCAGTTAATTTTTCTTTTAAAATACTAATTTGAGATGGCGCTTGACGACGTTTTATTGTTTTGTTCTTAGCATTTCTTTTTCTCTCAATTGATGATGATTCACTATTATTTTCATTATTATTAAATGGTGCGGCGTTAAATGCGAAAGACATATCTATAAAAAATTGAGATATTTTAATTTACTTAGACTACTCAATTGTTACATTTTCTACTAAAAAAGTGTAGCAATACTATATATATACGATGAAACAACACATAGATATGATTGTTATGCTTGTTGTAGCTTTTCTTTTAATGACTAAACCAAATGTTTTAGTAAACTTTGTTAATTCTACTCTTGGAAGACTTACGCTTGTTGGTGCTATGTTATTTGCTTTACTTCATTCTACACTATCTGGTGTATTTGTAGCAATCTTATTTGTTCTCTTAAGTGAAGAAGTATTTGAAGGTATGGATAATCAAAAAGCTGAAGAAGCTGCAAAAGAAAGATATGATGAATATGAAAGTATTCTAAAGCTTAAGACTGAAACCTGTAAAAACGGTAAGTTTATTGTAGGAGAAAAAGAATACTCTTTAGAAGAAATAAAACAGCGTTATCCTAATATTAAGTTTACAAATAGTCCTTGTAATCCATGCGATGAAAACTGTGCCTATTCATGTGATGGTCCTTGTCTAGGTGCCACTACATCTGCTGTAGAACAAATGTCTACAATGGATAGACTAAAACCATTTCTTTCTAGAGGTACTGCTGTGCCAGATAGAGGCGGAAACGCGAAAAATGCAGAACAAGAATAAAATAGTATTAAAATATAATGAGAACCTTTGTTAATATTTTAATACTATTAGCTTTAACAATAACGATGATATCGATTATAGATGAAAATACTTATGAACCGTTTTCTGGTATGCTTGGTAATCTAAAACAACACTATAATAAACAAAAAAGAAATATTAGAACTACTGTTACAGAAACTCATAATTCTATATACAATAATTTAAAAAGAACACTAAGAAAATCAGGATTATAATCTAATTATAGTTTAATAGATAATGCTAGATTACATCAACAAAATAAGACAAGGAATTAATAGTAGTCCATATTTAGCAGGTGTAACAATGATACTATTAAATATTGGGTCAAAGTATGTTGAGTTTGGTTTTACTAAAACTCAAGAGCAAGCTTTGCGTAATGGATTAGCAAGAGAACTAATATTATTCTCTATGCTTTTCATGGCTACTAAAGATATATTACAGTCAATTCTTATGACAGCTGCATTCGTAATTTTAACAGACCATTTATTTAATCATGAAAGTCGATTTTGTGTTATTCCTGCACATTTAAATAGAATTGCTCTCGCGGCTGATAGAAATGGTGATAATATTATTAGCGAAGAAGAAGAGGAAAAAGCAATAGAGGTGCTTAAACGCGCAAAAGATCAAAAAAAGAAAAAACAGCAAGCTAACTTTACAGCTTTCTTATCTAAATCAAGATATAGTGAAATATAATTTACATAATCTTTTATCTTCATATTATAAGATTATGTCTAGTCAATTAAAAATTGTTTTATCAACCAAAGGTGATTTAACCGAAAAAAATGTTTCTTTTACACCAAGTATGGTATTTGTTAAAAATAAATCTACTAGTATATTTTTTCCTCCTACGGTAAAAATTACAAGTTCACTAATTAGACGTGCTGTTCCACAAGCAGGCAAAGAAATAGATGTATTTACATCCAGAGTTTATTTTACGCAATTTATGAAATATGCTACAAGCAGGCGAAGATTTAAACCAATTTCATTAGCTAAAGCTGAAAAAGATGGTGTTGTTAACAGCAATTTTAATTTTTTCAAAGATATATTTTTTAAAAGAAACAATAGAATATTTATAGGCACTAGAGGCTATTCAATAATTTCAAGTAAATTAGATTTAAGTAAAAGTATTATTCCAAAAGACTCTAATAATTTAACTTTTAAAATGCACATTGATTTAAACATTATTGACTCACGAAATGATACATTTGTAAACAGAACACGATTAAGCTGTAAAGATAAAAGGGCTAATATAAATGAGCAATGGGAAGAGTTTTTTGGACAACCATTCTTTGACGACGGATTACCTAGTAATAAACGATTAAATCAACAAGCTCCTGCAATGTTTACTAATGACCAAGGTTTAGCTATGGAAAGTGCTCCTACAAAGTTAAAAAAATTAACTCCTATGGTTCCATATGCACAACCTGGGTTTAATCCATATCAACCTCAGTTACCAGTAAGAGGTTATCCACCACCTCAACAAAATCCATTTTATCCTATAGCAAATGCAAAACCCATCGCAAATCAAGGGACACAAACTGGAGGAAAAAGAAAGAAAACAAGACGTAAAAAGAAAAAAAATAAAGGCACTAGAAGAGTTAAACATTAATTCCTAGTATTTTTGTTTTAAAACCATTTACCAACTCTTCAGGTATATTATCAAAATCTACTAATGTTTGATTTAGCTTATATCTTTCTCTAGCACCAGGTTCGCTATCTAATTTT
>MDSZ01147350.1_pt1 | contig 31162 bp, 29 predicted proteins | sample 811201 | NCBI WGS metagenome assembly MDSZ01 (sample SAMN05326647, study PRJNA326480) | marine metagenome | isolation source: seawater | place: Indian Ocean: North | collected 2010 | reverse complement strand
TTATAAAATGAGAAAATAATAAGCGCTCATAGTTCTACTGAATTTATAAATAGTATATGGACACAAAATCACTATAAGAATGCCAAGCGTATTTTTAAGACTGTATGAATCTGCCTCAATGTCCCATAGAAAAAAAGTGGCTGTTAAGAAAGAATGCTGATGATAAAAAAAATGCACAGGAAGCGATATAAATAAGTATGCTGCCGTTATTCCTATCATTGTTTTCATAATATCCTCATAGGATGAGCTCAATTGGGATAAAAAAATGAATAGAACAAATAAAGCAATAACATTTTCAATTTGAGGGCTCTCAGTTACATTGAATAACTCCTTTTCTATCAAGGCGTATGACAACGTACAGATGAGTACAAATATCAAGTATGGATAATAATCTTTGAATCCATCATAAATAGCCTTTCTTAAGCCTATCAATGTTGCTAATGAGATTATTGTAAGAAAGTATAGAAAATATTTTATATATGAAGGGATATGAAGTGCAGTTGATAGAATAAAAAGGCCCAAAAATAAGAAAGTAATCTTTTTGAATATGAGATTGTCTTTTAAATTCAGGGCTTTAATGTCATTCATTTCTTAACTTTTCTATCTCTTTGTTTAATGTTGGAAGAATGATGCCAAACTGGTTTTCAAATTTACTGCTGTCCATAATCATGTGCTTAGGCCTTTTTGCATCTAATTCAAAATCACTTACTAGAATTCTTCTTGATTCTTTAATTTCCTTCCCAAGTAATTTTGCCAAAGATTTTGCAAATTCAAATTTGCTCATACCATCTCTGCTGCCAACATTGTAGATACCACATTTCTGACCATTATCAATTATAGCCATTAGTATTCCTGATAATGTTGTCATATGTAGAGGGCTAAAAAATACATCTGCGAAAAATCTTACATCCTCATTATCAATTGAATTAACTATCCAGTCACTGAAGCTAATCTTTGATGGATGCTTACTTTTTCCAAAGAAATTTGTTCTCATAATCATAGCATTTGCCTTGATCATTTCTTGTTCGGACTGAAATTTTGTAATTGCATAATTATTTAGGAGCGAAACACATTCTTCATAGTTTCTTTTCTCATTATCATAGACTTGATCAGTCGAAAAATGAATAATTCCAATTTCCTTCTTTGAGCCAATTACTGCGCGTGATATGTTTTGAGATGTCATAACATTTAATCTAAATGCTTTATCAAGATCTCTTTCACACTCATCTACATCTGATAAACAGACTAAATTAATGATTATGTCTGGATTCACTATATTAACTAAATTAATAGTACTTTCTTGATCAGTTAAATCGGCTATTTCATCGCAATCGTTCGAAGTGTTGCTATGAGTAATTACAAAGTGCTCTGAGTCTTTTAAGATTGGATATAAAGTTGCCCCAAATAAACCTGACGAACCCAAAATTAATATTTTCAAAAGATTCCCTAAATAACTTATAGACTATCTATTATGAAATTCATCAGTCTAAATCTTTTGCCATAGAAATAAATTCATCAATTTTCAACCAATCAGAATTATTTTTACTTGTATATGAAAAGTCTTGAGGGACTCTTTTAAACTCATCAATTTTAAATAATTTCTCGGCATTCCAGTTTTCATTGAAAGGTTCAATAACATAATAATCATCAAACTCAATGGTATTAGGAGCATCATCTTCTGTAATCATAACTTCGTGAAGTTTCTCTCCAGGCCTAATGCCGATTATCTTAATTTTTGCATCGGGAGCTATAGCTTTTGCAACATCAGTTAATTTCATACTAGGTATTTTTGGAATAAAAATTTCTCCCCCCTTCATTTTATTTAGGCAATTTGCTACAAACATTGCCGCCTGATCTAAAGTAATCCAAAACCTAGTCATTCTTTCATCAGTTATTGTAATTTGGCCATCTAGCTTTTGCTTTTCAAAAAGAGGGACAATGCTCCCTCTTGAATTAATTACATTACCGTATCTAACTACAGAGAAAGTTGTCCTATTATGATTAGATATTGCATTAGCAGCAGCAAATAATTTATCAGAACATAGCTTTGTAGCCCCATATAGGTTGCTTGGATTAGATGCTTTATCTGTGCTTAGGGCTATTACCTTTTCAACATCATGGTTTAGAGCCACATTAATGATATTTTCAGCTCCAATAATATTAGTCTTTATTGCTTCGATAGGGTTGTATTCTGATGCAGGAACCTGCTTCATAGCTGCGGCATGAACTACTATGTCAATTTCATGAAATGTCTGATTTAACCTATCCTTGTCTCTTATATCTCCAAGTAAGTATTGGAGTCTCTCATCATTAAAAGCCTGCTGCATTTCAAATTGTTTTAACTCATCCCTGCTGAAGACTATAATTTTTTCGACTTCATTGAAAGAAAGAAGCTTCTCAATAAATTTCTTACCAAAAGAACCTGTTCCGCCTGTAACAAGTATGGACTTCCCTTTGAACATATATTTATGCCTCTGTCTCTTAGTTATTAATTAATCTAACTTATAATACAGACAAACTTAAATGAAAGCCTATTAATTAGAGGTAACCTGAGAAACAAATTATCTATCCTAATCAGCTTATTAGGATCTATCCTGTATTGAAACTGTTTACTTATTGCATAGCCTGCTAATGTAAAAAAATCAAAGTATTTAATAGAGTATGAATTAAAATATTTTAGAGAAATATTTAGATCTTTATGAGTTAATGTCTTTAAATCGTTTAAATAATCTGGAGCGTAGTTTTTGATGTTTGTTTTTCTATTATAATTAATTATAGGGTTGTAACCTAAAGCATCTATAACAATCAACTTTCCATTTGGTTTTAATACTCGTCTTAATTCTTTAAAAGACTTTTCAAGATCTAAGTATGATAAAGAACGATAACTTAATATCAAATCAAAAAAATTATCTTCAAAAGATAACTTCTCAGCATCGCATACATTAAATATGCACTTATCTGAAACATTGAAAATATCTGCCCTTTCCTTAGCTACATCTATGGATCTATTAGATATATCTATCCCAAAAATCTTTGCATTATTTAATGCTGGGATAATCGAATAAACACCTGTCCCACAGCAATAGTCTAGTATCTTCTGATTGCTTATATTATTAATTAATTCTTCTTCAACATATTGATATGGAGCCCTTAAGTATTCGTTATTATCCCTAGAACCATAAGTTTTCAATTCCTCATAATTGGATAGTTTTTCTCCAACTTCATCAAAATGAGATTTTAGGATAGTTTTAAGATTGCTTTCTCGCTTATGATGGTTCATAAATTAAATTTACATTCATCTAGGTCAGCAATAGTATTAATCTCTGCTAATTGTTTCTTATCAAATTCCTCGAGATAATAATCAATGCTTCCAAGTGACATCCTTATCAATCCATAGTAATTTTCTCTCTTTTGGATGCGAGGGATTAATCTGTGATAATTTTCTACATTTTCCTCAATAGCATTTCTACTAATTTTTGCTAAACCAAATCCTTTAAAACTGCTTTGTGGCGTCTGTCTAAGTGACATACTTATGATTTTTTTATCTAATGAAATAATATTTTCCATTGCATTTGAGAACTTTAGATCCTTTCTAGCTGCTATTACATTTTCATATCTGCTAGTAATAACTTTATTTAGGGTTTCTTCTGAGAAAAGAATGTCGCAATTTAAATGTATGTATGTGCTAGATGTGATGTTTTCGATTGCTGTCATGAAGGAGTAAGCAGAATTGGTGTTCTTAAATTTCTCATTATGTATGAAGATTATCTCAACATTTTGATAATCCTGAGAAAGAATAAACTTTTTCAAAACATCTGCCTTAAAGCCAGTAACAACTATAATCCTTGAAATTTTCTGTGAGAGTAGTGCCTCAATTTGATAAGAAATTATAGCTTTGCCATTATATTCGGTCATAGCTTTAGGTTTTTCCTCTGTAAGATGCTTAAGCCTAGAGCCCAAACCTGCAGCTAAAATTAATGCGTCCAACTAAACTCTCTTATTATCATTTATAAAATCAGCTATTTCTTTGCCAGCTAAATTAAAAATTTCAAAATTACTTTTATTTAAAAAATAATTCTGATCAATATTATTTTGGTCTGCGATTTTAGATAAATCTATAATATAGTCAAATTGTGAACTCATAATTTCTTTTTCAATCTCTATATTGCCAAAGACACCAATAACTTTTTTGCCAAGTGATCGTGCTTTTTCTGTTAAAAATATAGAACCTTTATTTAAAAGTGAGGTTTTATCCAATTTTCCCTCTCCTACTATTACATAATCTGAGCACTTGATCTCTTTAGAGATTTTAGAGTTTTTGTAAATATATTCTGAACCAGAAACGAGTCTTGCGCCAAGAAGTGCTGCAAAACCGCTTGCCATTCCGCCTGCAGCACCACTAAATTCTGTATTAAAATCAATATTATAAGCTTTTAGTAAAAGATCTCTCCAATGAGTTAAAGCTATTTCAATAGATTTAATATCAGATTTATTTGCCCCCTTTTGTGGCCCAAAAGAAATTGCCTGCCCTTTTTTTCCTAGTAATGGCGTAGAGACATCAGACAATACAATAATTTCTGTGTTTGAATAATTCTTGATCCCTGAAATAGAAATTCTCTCAATATTATTTATATCTATACATGAATAGCCATTTTTTCTCATATCTAATTCATTACCACTGTAATCAAAATATTTTGCGCCTAATGCATAACCGGCTCCTATGCCACCATCACTAACAATGCTTCCACCGAGTCCTATTAATAGACTTTCTGGACTATTTTTTAAGGATGCTCTTATCAAGTGTCCGGTTCCATATGAGCTAGCTGTAAGAGTATTATATCGAGTTGGGGTGTTATAGCCGAACCCAGCTGTTTGGCATGTTTCTATTATGTTTATGCTTTTTCCGTTATACATATATGATCCAATATCAGCTTCAACATGATCACCTAATGCATTGTTAGCTTTGAATTTTTTTATCTTTCCTTGATAATCATTGATCATTCTTTTTATTGAACCTTCACCACCATCTGCCATAGAAAGAACTTTGATTTTATGTCTATTGTTTTCTTGGATCCCTTTTCTTAGCATGCTCCCTAGATATTCGCCTGAAGCATAATTCTTGAAAGCCGATAATGCTATAGTTATCATAGCTTGGTTGGCAAAAGCTGACTTATATTTGCTAAGTCAATCTGGTAAATATTACTTTGATTAATCATATATCTATCACCATAACCCCATTTAGCAAAATAGCATTCAAATCCATGATTGAGAGCTTTTTTTAGATTAACTAAATTATCATCAATGAATATAATGCTATAAGATTTTTTATCTTCTTTAATTTTTATAAACATCTCATCTTTATCTGAGTAATTTTCAGAGCCTAATATATATTTTTCATCGAAATCAATTCCTTTATCTTCTAGAATCTGAGATATAGATGTCTCATCTTTAGCTGAAGCTATATATAACATGTCATTGAAAAATAATTCACTTATAAAGTCTTCCATCCCATCATAAAAAACATGGAGAGATAACCAATTTTTAAGGCCTTCGCTTTTTAAATAATCTCGCTTACTAAAATATAAGTTCCTATATTTAGATTTTAGACGTTCTGAAAGATCGGTGTTCTGCTTGAAATCTTCTTCAACTTCTTTCAATGCAGTAAGCCATAAATTTAAAAAATCTGGGGGAAATCTTCCTAGATCTCTATATTTTAGGAAAAGGTTATAAAAAATCTTTCCTTGAGTAACACTTTTATCTTCAATGTCTATTTGCATTAAATCAATAAAAGCTAAAAAAGAAGTTGTGTAGACCTCTAGATTGCTATCACAAATAACTCCATCAAAATCCAGAACAAATAACTTATTAGGAGTCAATTGAAGAGCCAAGATAATTTACTAAATCCACCACTCTTGAGCTATAACCCCATTCATTGTCATACCATGTCATAAGCTTAATATAATTATTCTTAACATGAGTAAATCTATGATCAACAGCAACAGAGTAATCTGTTTTTATAAAATCAGTTGATACTAATGCATCATGATTATTATGGATAATCTTTGGATTCTTTTTCTCATATTGATTAAATAGATCCAACAATTTTTCTAAATTGATGTCATTCTCAACTTTTATTGTGGCGTCTGCAGAAGAAACTATACTAGTGGGAATCCTGTATGAATAAGCATTAAATTTACCTTGCAAATTAGTTAACACTTTTGTGGTTGCTGAAATAGCAGAGGTATGCTTTGGTATTAGAGTCATTACGCTTGTTCTTCCTAATGCATAATTATCGAATATTTTACCGGGTTGAGCATAAGATTTTGAGGGCCCATCCAATAAATTCTGATAGCCAAGCCAAGGGTGCAAAGTCGTCAAGAAACCTTCACTTATAGTAAATTCATCATCAATCATTTTTGCAATAGGAGCAAAAGCAATTGCATCACATATGCTTGATGAAATTAGAAAATCTTCCTTTAGATTTATAGATTCGTGATTAATCCCATAAATAATAGTTTTATCAATTAAGCTTTCATCTGGAGAATTTGTAATAACAACCTTATCGATAATGTCATTCATTTCTTTAGCATGACTCAGATTAGATAGAATTCCTGATGAGTCTATTACTATAGATGCGCCAGTTTCGTTCCATGGAACAGAGGAAATTTTGTCTTCACAGAATACTTTAGAGGTACTTCTTTCCGATAAAAGACGATCCTTTTCAACAACTAGTTTTTCTTCTCTTGGGCCGTATGTTGAATCATAGTTAGCTAAATAGGCTATATTGTTTATATCTTCATTGATATCATTAATGGCTACTACATTTATATTCTTAATATCATCACATATCCGATGAATAACTCTCCCAATTCTTCCGTAACCATTTATACCTATATTTAGAGTTTTCATATATCTATCATATCAATTTACTTATAATTATAATTAGTCAAAATCAGTAGTCTGGTATTATAGTTATTTTCATTAAATTATGTTTTGAATTTTTATTAGTTTTAATTGAAATCTAGAAAGATGTTTTTTTATAGGAATTTAACATTATGTCAAAAATGAATTTTGATCAGTTTATTGATAAGGCTTTCCCAGTTAGAAATCCATTTTCAAGAAATGAGTTTGGTGGCGTAACTAATGCCATCAAATATTTTGCAGTTAGAGTATCTTTCATATTCTATAGATTAGGTATTACAGCAAATCAAATCAGTCTTTTTAGTGCTCTCTTAGCAATTCCAGCATTCGTTATTATTTATCAAGCGACTATAGAAGAGGCTAATATAATTAAGTTTATTGTGGGTTACTTACTTATGGGCACAGTTCTCTTCATTGATTTTGTAGATGGGCCTTTATCTAAAACTAGTAAATATAAATATTTTGTTGGTGATGATCTAGATAATTTGCCTCCAGACATTGCAACGATGGGAACTTTGCTAATTTTTGGTTTATTATCAAATAATATTTACTTTACTGCTCTATTCTGGACTAATGCAGTTTTCCTATTTACTTATCTAAGAAATACTTTAATTCACATACCAAAAGAGAAAGAATGGATCTTACGCTTAATATGTTCAAGATTCTCTTTATTAAGTGTAAGAGTATTTGTAGCAACTTTATTCCCATTAGTATGCATTATGTATATATATAACCAAGAATTAGCAACTACCATAGTAAAGATATTGATCTTGTTTTATCTAATTAATTCAGCTCTATGGATTCGAATAACACTAGAAACGAAAATCAAAAAATAATAAAACCCTAAAACTATTACGATTTTGAGAATACTACACATAGCTGCTGTTCGTTTTAGTAAAAGAAATAACCACAGTATTGCAGGTGGCATAAGTAATAGTGTTCCAAATTTAGCTCAAAGCCAGAGTGAAAATAATAATTCAGTTGGCATAATTAGTACCAAAAAATCTGATAATCCCTTAACAAATGAAATTTATTGGAACTCTGTATCTGAAATATCCCTAATTAAATTAATATTTAGTGATCCATTTGTTTCAATAAAAAATGATTTTGGATTGCCCGACATTATTCATACTCACGATGTTTATGAAATCAAAGCAATGCCTTTTATATATCATGCTTTAAAAAGAAATATTAAAGTCTTTATATCTCCTAGGGGAAACTTATCAGAAACTGCTTTATCGAGAAAAAGATTCAAGAAGGCGATTTTTTTAAATCTTGTTTTTAGTTTTTTTGCTAAGTCGATTGATGGTTTTGTCGCTCTAAATGAGGGCGAAAAAATGATTATAAAAAAAAGATATAAAAATAATAAAGTTATAGTGATAGGAAATGGTGCCGAGGACAATCAACGGTGGGTATCAAAATATAAAAATAATTATATCCAGAAAATGGATAAAAACATTGTGAATATAGGATATTTAGGACGCTATGAGGTTCATATAAAAGGGCTTGATTTATTGATGGAAGCATATTCAGAATATCAAAGGAGAGTTAAAGAAGTTAAAATAAAATTAACCTTCATAGGTGATCACTCTCAAAAAACTAATAGTAAAAAATATTTCAAAGACATTGTAAGCAAACTGAAGGATCCTTCAATGTTTAATATTAATGGCCCTCTTTTCAATGAAGAGAAATTTGAACAGATATCAAATTTTGACATTTTTATACATCCCTCGAGAAGTGAGGGTATGCCGAATGCTGTTCTTGAAGCTATGTCTATGAGCATACCTATAATGGTTACACCTGGTACCAACATGGGGGAAATAATTAAAGATTCAAACAGTGGTTGGCTAGTAAATACTGATAGCCAAAGCATCTTAGAATTTCTCTTAGAAGTCCATGAAGCGGATAAGAAGGATATGATGAAAAAGGGAGAAAATGGAATGAAATATGCTCAAAATCAACTAAATTGGAAAGAAATAGGAAAAATAACTTACAGCTAGAGCTAATCAATGAAAATTAAGGAAATTGAAACATCAATTATTATTCCTATTCTTAATGAGGAAAAATATATAGAGCATACAGTTAGTTCAGTAATTTCTGGAACAAAAAATATTGATAATATGGAACTATTATTGGTGGACGGTGGTAGTACTGACAATACCCTCAGCATATTAAACAAACTGAAAAATAAACATAGTTTTATAAGGATTCTCCATAATAGTAAGCGTGAAATTGCCCCCGCATTAAATCTAGCAATAAAAGAATCCAAAGGTAAATTTATCGTTAGGATGGATGCTCACGCTGAATTTCCAAAAAATTATGTAAATATTCTTATCAATGCCTTAAAAGAAATGCCTAATGAAGTTGCTAATGTAGGGGGAACCCTAGAAACGAAATCTATGTCTGGAAATATAGTAGGTGAAACAATAGCAATTGTCTCTTCAAGTAAATTAGGGGTCGGTAATACCTTATTCAGAACTGAAAAGATCTCTGAGTTGAGGTATGTAGATACAGTGCCTTTTGGCACTTTTAGAAAAGATGCTCTCTTATCAGTAGGCTGTTTTAATGAACATGTAGGAACAAGTGAAGATTTGGAGTTAAATAATAAACTTCGTACAGCTGGTTATAAAATAGCAATGCTACCAAATGTTTCTTTTGTGTATTTTTGCAGGGAGAATCTCAGAACTTTTATTATCCAACAATTTGATAATGGTAGTTGCGTAATGAATAAAAACTCATTTTCAAAATCTTTTTACAAATTAAGGCACTACATACCTATGGCTTTTACTCTATATTTAATTAGCCTAATAATAATCGCCTTATCTCAATTAAGCCTTTTAAAGATCATAGCTACTATTCCATTTGCTCTATATATGTTTATAGCTCTAATTTTAGGTTTAGCCAATGCAATACAAAAAAGTAATCCGTTATTTATTTTAACTGTGCCAATTATACTTCTAACCCTTCACCTATCTTATGGATTCGGATCTATTTACAGTTTACTACAAATACCTTTTCCATTTTTAAGGTCAATTAATAGGAAGTAATATAAATTTTAGCTATATTGCGAAGTATGCCATGTACTAAGAACCATCAAGAACCATAACCTAGATTGGTTTTTTGATATCTTAGCTTTTGTACTTGTCATTTCAGTCAGTCTCTTTCTGTCAAAAAGCTGATTGATAAAATCATTATCATTGATTTTTCTCAGCTCATTAATACCATTTTTTGTCATCATCCAAGATAATAATGGGGGGGTGAATCCCTGTTTTTTGACTTTTGTTAATTCTTTTAAGCCAAAAGTATTCAAAATAGCTTTTAACTCTTTCTTGGTCTGCCTATGATCGACCATATTTTTTATATTGGCTCTACTGAGTTTCTCAAGTAATTTTGTATCTAGGAAAGGTGATCTAACTTCAAGAGAATTGGCCATTGAGGTTCTGTCTACTTTAACAAGGAAATCATAGGTCAGTCTTTTCAAATCATAATTTAGATACCTCTCTAATGGGTTATCACCTGAATTATTATAGTCATTAATTTCTTTATCTTCTGTATAGGAACCGCCAGTAATATTATAACCATCTTTTGTCATTATCATCTTTCTATATGCATGGTTCCAGCCCCCCCTAGATGTGGATGTGCTTAACGAACCCTCATCAAGAAATATCACAGAAGCTAAATAGCCGAGATATCTCATAAGTTTGCTCTTAGAATTCAATGCATTCATTAAATTTTTATTTATTGGGCTTTGGTTAAATGTATTATTCAGATTAAGCATAGTTCTCAAATAAAATAATTGTGCATCCTTATAACCTGCAAAAATCTCATCAGCGCCATCACCAGAAATAACGACTTTTGTTTTTTGGCTTATATTTTTATATATTTCAAAACTAGGAAGTGCTGAATAGTCGCCGAAAGGTTCATCAAATAATTGGACCATCTGGTTTAGAGCCTTTGAGAATATAGGTGGTTTCATTCTGAGGATATTATGATTGGAATCAATTTTGTTTGAGAGGTACTCTGATAATTCTTCAAAGTTTTTATCTTCTGAATCATAACCTAGGTAATAGCTATCAATTTTTGATTCTCTTCCTGCCAAATAACAAATAAGTGATGAGTCAACACCGCCTGACAATAGATAAGAAATGGGAACATCTGAGATCATCCTGCTATTTATTGATTTGGTGAGCTCCGACTGAATCAAGTCAAGTCCTCTTTCTGGATTGTCAAAACTAACGTCAATCTTTATCTTTTTTAGTATCCGCTTTCTTCTAACATTCAGATCTGAAAGATTAATTTCTAGTGAGCAGCCGGGTTCCAGAGAATGTATACCGTCATAAACTGAATGCTCATCGACGAAATAACCCTTCCATAAAAAGTGTGCTAGTCCATCAAAATTTATTTTGGGTTTGGACTCAAGACCTTTTAGAATAGCCTTAATCTCTGAACCAAAAACAAACTCGTTGTTCAAAAGCGAATAATATAAGGGTTTTTTGCCATAGTAATCTCTTGTTAGAAAAAGCAGATTTTTTCTTTTATCAAAAATCGCAAGGGAATAGAATCCCCTCACCTTTTTAAAAAATTCATCCCCATAAAGAATATATCCATATAAAAGAACTTCAGTATCACTATTATTCTTAAATACAATCCCTTCAAGCTTTAGGTCATCTCTCAGTTCTTTGTAATTGAATACCTCGCCATTAAATACAATACTAAAATTTTTTGATGCATCCTTCATTGGTTGATTGGCCTTATCACTCAAATCTATAATGCTAAGCCTATTATGTCCAAGAGCTAAATTATCAATGACTTCTGTGGAAGTATTATCAGGCCCTCTATGGTTCATAGATGAGGCCATTTCCTTGATAATAGACCTTACAGGTCTATGTGAACTTATTATTCCAGAGATACCACACATGACTTAAGTATCCATAATTAAGTCTTTATTATTTCGCTCTTTATCTAACGAAAGATTAATGCCAAAAAGAAGCCAAAAAATAACGGTTTGTATAATATTCATAAATATCATAGATAGAAACAAGCCTATCAAAGTTGCTATAGATGCCAGCATAATAGGATCTTTGTTCCTTCTATAACTTTTTAGACTATAGTAAATTCTACTAGCAAATAAGAAAAGAAGAAGAAGTAAGCCTATTACACCTTGCTCATAAAGCACAGTCAGATAATCATTATGTGTCTCAGTTCTGCTAAATTGATTAGTTGGTCTAATTCTGAATGTTGATGTTCCATGTGGTAATCCATTATTTCTAATAGTTCCAACTATTGCTTCTTGAATCAACCAACCTCTATGTGATTCAACCAAATATTGTACTGATGGGTCATCAGTTCCTGAAAAACCATCAGAAAAAGAGCCACTTTTAGTTAAAAAATCTAGTAAATTAACTGTAACAAGAGAGATAGCAATCGCAGGAATAGCAAAAGAAAGAATTAGTTTTTTTCGCTTAATCTCAGAAAAAAAGAGCAAGAAAAGACATAAAAAGAAAAAAATTATAACCATAGATCTAGAGTTAACAAGAATCACCAGTGCAGTAAGATTTAATATAGCTAGATAGCTAAAAAACCTATACCAACCATATTTCTTAAGGTTAATAAGGATTATGGGGAACATTAAAACCATTGCTGTTGCAAAAGAATTTTTACCCACTCTAAGCGGTTCATCAAGAGTTACCCCAACATAAGAAACTTTGAAAACAAAAATATATTTCCAAATTAGAAAGGGAGCAATTATTGAAATTAATACGGAGATCATAAAACTAAACTGGTGAAAATCGTCTCTATTCTTAAATATTTTTAATATGGCAAAGAGAAGGAAAACATTTATTAGAATCTTAAGGTCATACATCACTAAATAATTTAGGTCTCTTGCAACATCATTACTTGAAAGTACAAGAGATAAACCAATTGGAGTTGTAAAGAAAATAACACTTGCAAAAAGAATAAAAGGCATGAGTCTTTCTTTTTTCAATGACTGTCCTGGCAATAGAATTATTGTAATTAAAAGTACTCCTATCAAAATATAGGATGTGGGTATATTTATTAGAGGCAATTCCCAACTCGTGCCCCATAAGATATAAAAAACTGATAGTAACATCAGCAAGATAGTTCTTATTTTTATAGTAGATAAAAACATTTTTTAAATTATGCCATCAAGTTAAGTATTTTAAGATAGATAAACAAATATTTTGACTTAGTAAAGTCAATGCTACTTTAGTAAGAAAGCCTTAGCCCAGAGACAATATTAGGATAGACGATATTTCTCCTTCAGATTTATTATTGGTTTTAGATAAAGAATAAAAAATAAAAACCACATCCAAAATAAGGGGAAATCCTCCCATAAAATAATTAAAGTGAAAAATGTGAATATCGCGGGTCGAACAAATATTTGCAAAACTGTCTTCATAAACGAAATATTAGTGATCCTTGAGATCAGATAATATATTTGAAGTCCAAAAAAATAATAACTAGATAATGTGGCGACAGCAATCCCATATAAGCCATATCCTAGTTTTAATAAGACGAAATTATTTAGCACGGCAAATATTATGGTAAAAAATATTACTGGTAATATTCTGAGTTGATAATTGTTAGATACCAAAAATGTTGATCCAAAGAAAATCATACCATTCATGACTAGACCAAATAAAATTATCTGAGATATCAGAACGCTTGTTTGATATTCTGGTGCAAAAATATTTACAAATCCTGCTATAACCGTTACTCCAGTCATACTAAGTATAAATAGCAAGTACTCGGTTATATTTGTTTGGCTCATAACTGAAGCAAAAATACTATCTACACCTTTGTTTGCTTGATTAAAATATTTAAGCCATTTTGGATAAAATAAATAAGTAATTGAATTAAAGGCTATAAAAAGACCATGAGCTATATTATAGCCAAACTGGTAGTACCCGAGTGGTGTTCTTGAGTCAAAAAAAGCAGCAATGAAGATGCGATCTATTGACATAGTCATCGCTGTGAATAATCCATATAACATCATGGGTAAACCGCTAATCAGTAGGTATTTTGTTAAATCTGAATCTAGTGTTAAGCGAACACCTCTCACGAAACAGTAACCTGCTGCCAGATAGAAAATATTTGATATGAGCACCCCTGCGAAAACAGCATAAATTGAATATTCCTTGACAAAAAACAATATAATTAGAAGCATAATTATTTGTTGGATGAAGTCTATTACTGAAAGATGGTAAAGCTTGTCATAAAGTCTTAAGTAATTGTTAAGAAATTGTTTTAATTGGTAGATCAGAACCATAACAATTAGGTACAAATAATAATCATAAAACTCTTTAGCTATGATATTGCTTTCTTTGCTGTAAAAGATTAATGAAATTAGTAGTAAAGTTGTGATTACTATAAGGGTAAAACTGATAGCATTCCCCATTAGTTTAGAATTATGAACCTTCTTCCCTTTATGGTCTTTATTTATAGCTATATCTCTATGCATGGAGTCAAAAACTCCTAGATTTGCATAATTTAAGTATTCAATAAATAAAAGTATAAGAGCATACTGGCCTAGTAATTCTGGGCCAAGGTTAATAGCCACATAAATAGCTCTAACAACTGCCATACCCATGGCAATATATCTTATAAAAGAATAAAAAAGAGCTACTCTGAAATAATGCTTAAGATTCATGTTTTTATATTTCTAGTCATTTCTATTATCATGCTGTTAGTGATGATATTCTTGTAATCAAGGAAATGAAAGATAGCCTTGAGAAAAATATTAGCTATCATTTACAACTGCTTAACTAATTAATCCAAAAAAATTGTATGAAAGATGAATTACTAGATATTTTATGTTGCCCCCTTTGTAGTGGAGATTTAAATTTGACTATTACAGAAGGGGAAAAATCTAATGTAAGACTAGGCAACCTAGAGTGTAAAGATTGTCTTTCTAGGTATGATATCTTTAATGATATTCCGTATTTTTCTATGAAAATTCTTCATCAAGGAATAAAAAATCAATACGAAACTTATTCTCACTGGTTCGAGGAAATGCATGATGAAACAACTATGATAGATGCATCTAATTCTCAAGTATTTAGTAATAGTTTGAGGATTACAACTGAGGAATGTGAAAATAGAGTTGTCTTAGATGCAGGTTGTGGGTATGGAAGATTCTCTTATGTTGTTTCTAATTATAATCCCAAGCTTCTTGTTAGTTTTGACATCAGTAAAGGGCTTGAAAAAGCAAAAGGGGCTATCCTGAAACATAATCCTCAGGCTAATATAGCCTTTGTTCAGGGGGATATTACAGCACCACCGTTTAAGAAAAAAGCTTTTGATGTAGTTTTTAGTTGGGGAGTTATCCATCATACACCAAATACAAAAAAGACATTTGAGACGCTTTCAAGTTTAGTCAAACGGAAAGGTATATTCGGTATTTTTGTTTATCCATTTAATCCTTTGTATGAATACGATAAACAATCTCTCGGATTGCTAGCCTATTTGAGAAGCTTTTTGCTAATCAGACCTTTTAGATTTATCTGCTCCAGACTACCTGTTTTTCTTGTTAAATTAATTTTTCAGCCAATATATTATGTGGAACGTTTATTTGGAGTTGGTGTCTTTGGCTGTCACGGGCCTCCTCCAGATGTTTTTAATAAGCCAAGATACTTTAGGGTTGTCGTGGATCGTTTTAAAACCAGATATGCCTCCGAACATAAACTCGAAGAAGTTCTGGGCTGGTTTATAAATGCTAATTATAATAATTTGAGAATCGGGCATTCCCCTAAAATCTCATTAAGCGGCACTAAAATGCAGTCCACTTCAGCGATAAGAGAAATATCTTTGTCAGTCGAAAGTAAAGAATCCAAATGAGAAAAGCTTACTCAATGATATAAGTGTAATGCTACCAATCGAATAAAACCTCTGAAGTGCTATAAATATTCCTAAAAATTTAATGAGAAATCAGACACTGATATTTACTCTGGGAGGGTTCTTGCCTGCCGCTTTCAATCTATTATTTCTTCCTGCATATAGTTTCTTCTTAACACCTGAAGACTTTGGACTCTTTGGTTATGTAATCTCATTCCAATCGATTCTAATTGTAATCACTGTGCTCTCATTAAACAGCTTTATACTTAGGGACTTCTTCGTTAAAGACAATGACTATAAGAATCAAGAATTATTTGGGACAATTTTTCTATTTTTATTTCTGTTTAATATCATTTTTATCGGATGCTTAATCCTCGTTGCACCATACTTTGTTGATCTATTAAGTGATGCTGTCCCCTATAGGCCATACTTTCTTCTAATGATACTGAGTTTATTTTTCGAATTTTTATTTATTTTCCCTCTAATAATTTTCAGAGTACAAAAATTAGCAAAGTATTATGTTTTATTTGTCACATCTAAACAAATAGTTACTTTTGTTATAGCAATAATTGCAATTAATAACTATGAGGCTGGGATACTCGGAAGATTTATAGGAATTTTAGCAGCAAATATAATTTTTTCCTTTTTATCGCTATATATTATTTACAAAAACAGTATCTTAATCTTTAAACCAAGGATAATTCGAAAAGGATTATTATTCTCTATTCCAATCCTTCCAGCTGCTCTAATTTTAAGTATTCAAGTAAGTATTGATAAATTGTTGTTGATAAATTACATCCCTCTAGAGCAACTAGGTCTATATACGCTTGCTGCATCATTAGCATCTATCATTAATTTCTTATCTCTTGGTTATTACAGGGCAAATGAACCGGTTATTTTTGAAGCTTTCAATAAGGAGAACTTTGCCAATAAGATAGAAAATATTATAAAGTTTTTCTTAATTTTAGTTATCTGGGCATCTCTTTTGCTGGTCTTATTTGCTAAGGACATTCTTGATGTCTTTTTCAATAATGAATTTTACTATGCCTATGTTTACATACCTTGGTTTATATTTGCACTTGTTCTAAATGGTCAAAGAACAATGTTAGGAAGTGTGCTGTATGCTTTTAATATCACAAAATATGATTTACCTCTTGTTATAATCAGTCTCATAATTTATTTAATTTCTTTCTTCTCCCTGACCCCCTATTTTGGTATTTATGGAGCATTAATTTCACTAATAATATCTTCGCTTGCAGGCTTAATATCAACAATGTTCCTCGTTAGGAGTCACGTTAAGATAAAACATTATTTGTTCTTCTCCATACCATGTTTAATTACGATAATTATTCTGTCTTTCATTTTTGAACTAACATTTTTGACAAACATACAGACTATAATGTTCAAAATTTTGTTAGCTTTTTTTGTGACCTGTAGTCTATTCATTTACTTAAAAAATAACCCAGAAATAATCCCTTCATAGAATCTGAATTTTTTTTGAAATAAATTGCAAGGGTCTGAGTATGTATAGTAATACACTACAAATATAATAAAATATATAATGGGTTCGGTATTCGTTAACCAATAGCAGGACTAATAATGAATGAACAAACAACAAGACTTAGCTTTCAAGATATTTTGAATTCTAGTGTTTCTAATCTTAGTGGCGGAACCTCACTTACTGTCGCTGATATATTAATTGCCTTATCTATGAGCCTTATTTGTGGATTTATTATTACTTGGGTCTATAAGAAATCCTACCAAGGTGTTATCTACCAAAAGAGCTTTAATCTTGCTTTACTTATGGTTTTATTGGTTACAACTGGAGTTATCATGGTTATTAGCGGTAACTTAATTCTGTCTTTAGGTATGGTTGGAGCCTTATCAATCATTAGATTTAGATCTGCAATTAAAGATCCTATAGATGTTGTTTTCATGTTCTGGGCTGTTTCTGTAGGTATAGCTAATGGAGTAGCAAACTTCAAAGTTGCAATAACATCCACAATTTTCATTGCATTGTTAATTTTGCTTATTAAAGATAGGCCGCAACTAATCGAATCGTATATGCTGGTCTGTAAATACCGTTCTAATGACGAAAATAAGGTTTTAAGTCTAATAAATGATCAGACATCTAAATACGCTGTTAGAAATAAAACTGTAACTGATGATATTGTTGAATTGATTTTGGAAGTTAGGATTAGGAATACTGACTCGAAGCTTTTGGAGCTACTAAATAAAATAGATTCGGTTTCTGATGTTTCACTAATGTCATACAGCAACAATTTGCTTGATCAATAATTCATTAGAAATCCCATAATATGCTCAGAAAGATAGTCTTATTAATTACTTCAGGGCTAGCCCTCTTTATTGTGTTTTATACGTCGCAACAGGGGTATAAGTATTCAAAAAATATTAATGCACAATTTTTTGGTGAAAATAATTTCATTATTAACTACTTAGATGAAGTTATATATGAAATTGATTTAAGAAGAATTATGAGGCAATTCTTGCTTAATAATAATCAATATCTAGACTTAAAACTCTCTAGATCTGACCTCGATCATCTGCAGAATAGTAAAGATCTATTTATAGATATGGGTTATATAAGTGATTCAGAGAATACATGGAGAAATGCTGAAATTTTAGTGGAAGACTCTCTGGAGAAGATGTCATTCAAATTACATGGAACTTCTGTTTCTCCATTAATCAGAGGAGGTTTATCTTTAAGAATTAAGCATAAAAAGAGTGCGAATAATTACTTTAAATATGCAAGAGATTTTAAATTAATTACAGCTTATGATGAAGCAGATATAACCACAATTGTATTAAATAATCTCGCTTTTCAGTCCGGGTTGATATCACCAAGTAGGGAATTTGTAACCCTTAGAATAAATGGAAATGATCTGGGCTTATACCAATTTGAAGAGCATCACTCAAAGGAATGGTTTGAACGTAAAATAGGCCTTACTCAATTTTCTTTAATCAAATCTTCAGATGATTGGAATCGAAAAGAAGTAAAAGCACATATATCAAACTCAGATTTATGGATACAAAACAAAGAAGTTAAAAGTTCTGCTGATGGCTCAGTAGCTATGGGTGCTTTAGATGCATTACTCAAAGCTGTTAGGGGCAAAGATATTGATCTGATAAAGAATGCGATTGATCTAGATTATGTAGCAAAATTTGTAGCTTTTTATTCTATTATTAACAATAACCACCCTGTAACTGGGGACAATCTAAAATATATATATGATCATACTAGAGGAAAATTCTTATTTTTGTTTCGACTAGAGGATCAATTAGTGCCATTAAATGATTCTATTGAAGAATTTTCGAGTTCATGGCTTTTTAGTCCAAATACTTTTGCCAATTCAGATACTCATGAAATATTTAAAATTCTACTTAGGGATGAGGAATTTATTTCACTTAAGAATAAATATTTGTATGAAATAGTCGAAAGAAAGGAAGATCTTATATCTCAAGCAGAAAATATTTATGCAAAGAATATTAACTCATTAAAATATAACACTAATAAAATACCTCGACATAAAATTGTTTTTCAAAAAGAAGAATTCTTCAAAAATTTGGAGAGAAACATACTAATTGCAGAAAAATATCTTAATTATGAAAAAGTATTTATAACAGCTGTAAATAAAGAAGAAACAACAAACTTAGAAATCTTGAATGACTCATACCATGACTTAATATTGGAAAGTATTAATTTAATCAGCCCGAAAAAAGACATAGGCTTAGCTGACACAATAGCAGAACAAAATACTCTAAGTCTTTCTCTCAATGCAGAAATATACCAATCAAAACTTGATGAGAATTTTCAGCAAATAATCCAACCCCAGAGTCTTTCTATAAATTCCAATAAAGAAATCAGCAATCTGATAATCAAAAATAAGATCAGCAAAAAAATTATTCAGCAAAAAAATATTTATCTTAATTACAAAAAGGATATGTATTTATCAAGCAATAAAGACCTATCTGATATTTTAATCTTAAATAATGTTGAGTTTGAGTTTATTGATGAAAATCAGGTAAAAATAAAAAGTGGCGAATACTATATAAATCAAGATCTAATTTTCCCTGATAATTTTTCAGTCATTATGGAAAATGGGACTAATTTTAGATTAGGCAAAAATATCTCAATCTTAATTAAAGGAAGCTTGATTGCTCTAGGCACAAAGGAAAAACCAATAACATTTCGCCCTCTCACGACGAATGAACCATTTGGCGTAGTTGCCATAATAGGCAATAACAAAGAAGCTTTGGTTAACTTAAGTCATTTTGAAATTAGCGGTGGCAGTGAAGCAACAATTGAAGGCATTAACTTTCTTGGCCAACTTTCCATACATTATTCGAATTTTTATGCCGATAATATCTCTGTTAAATATAGTTTTTCTGATGATGGCATGAATGTCAGAAATTCAAAAGTAAATATAAGAAATTCAAATTTTTCTTTAAATGCTTTCGACCAAGTTGACCTAGATTTCTGCGAAGGGCAATTAGAATCTAATGATTTTAAGGCACCAGAATCTATAAAGAAAATGGAAGATCTTGTTGCTAATGGTGATGGGTTGGACTTAAGCGGATCTAAAGTTATTCTGGAAAATAATAGTTTTGAGGGTTTTGCTGACAAGGCGCTTAGCGTTGGAGAGGAATCTATGGTTCTGCTCAATAAAAATGATTTTTTAGATAACTTAAATGCATTAGCAATAAAGGATGGCTCAACAGTCTTCGCATTAAATAATAATTCTTTCAAAGAGAATATTAATGATTTTTATATGTTTACAAAGAAGTCTTTTTTTCCACCTCCTATGATATATATCAGCAATAAATCTCAAAAAATAAAATTAGAAAACGGCTTTATAAATAATATTGATGAAGAATTGATTATTCAATCATTCAAAAATTATGGCTACAAAAGTTACTAGACAAGAATATAAATATTTCATTAATGATAATGAAATAATCTATTTAAGAAACGTGTTACCTAAACTCATGAGCATTGACCCTAATAGCGGTGAGAACAGAAGAAGTTATACGATTACAAGTTTATATTTTGATACGCCACTAAAAGATACACTAGATGAAAAACAGAGCGGAATTGGTTATAGGGAAAAGTTTCGAATTAGAACTTACAACTCGAGTAACAATCTTATTAAATTTGAATTAAAACAAAGAGCAGATGTTGCAATTGATAAGATTACGGAAACCTTAACTGAAGATGAAACAAAAGAAATAATAAAAGGCAACTATGATTGCTTTAAAGAAAGGGGAAATAAGTTTTTTAACGAAACATATTTAAAATTCAAAAGCAGAGGTTTCAAGCCTGCGGTAATTGTTGAATATGATAGAGAGGCTTACACTCTTCCATATGGTAATATTAGGATTACATTTGACACTAATCTTAGAACTTATAATAAACACACCAATATTTTAAAATTGACTAGTACAAAAACCCCTATATTCCTAGAGGGATCTCAAATTTTAGAAGTAAAATTTAGCATGCCACTACCCGAACACATTACCTCTCTACTATCTAGCATTACAGCTAAAAGATGTGCAATTAGTAAGTTTGTTTTTGCTCAAAAATACACTGATGGATCCCAGTGGAGAGATAGGATAGCTATACCTTATTGAGGAAAAATAGATGCCATGAACTATGAAGACATAAAAAATAAGACAATAGTTGTGATAGGTTCAGAAGGGCTTCTGGGAAACAATATTTCCTCACATTTATTGACATTAGGGGCAAATGTAATTTCTGCAGACAAATCAATAAAAAAAGATAGCACTGAAAGTAATTATTCTTTAAAAACTAATGTTGATATAACTGACTATAAATCAATTCAAGAGTTGTTAAGAATTGCACAAAGTAAATATAAAAAAATAGACTGCTTAATTAATGCTTCCTATCCTAGATCACAAAAAAATCTTAAAAGCTTGGATGATATTGGTTATGAGGATTTTTGTGAAAATGTAAATCTACACCTAGGTGGGTATTTCTTAGTCACCAAATCTTTTGCAGCTTTTTTTGATTCACAAGGCTTTGGCAATATTATTAATTTTGCTTCTATTTATGGAACAATGCATCCAAGATTTGAGATCTATAATAATTCTCAATTAACAATGCCGGTCCATTATGCAGCGATTAAATCTGCTCTAATTCATTTAACCGGTTACTTTGCAAAATACTATAAAGGAAAAAATATTAGGTTTAATACCATTAGTCCTGGCGGTATAGCTGATAATCAGCAAAAGACTTTTAGAGAGCAATATGAATCTCATTGTTTAAATAAAGGGTTACTCAACCCAGAAGATATAATGGGAACAGTTGAATATCTAGTATCAGATAACTCTAAATATCTTAATGGTCAAAATATCATTGTAGATGATGGATTTACTCTCTAGAATTTAGTCACTAGGTAAGTAAAGTAATAAAATTACCAGTAATCACTCGATCTATAATCATAGTTAATAATGAAAACCTTAAGTGATAAAGATATTAAAAGTTTCCTTACTTTTGAGAAAGAGCTGAATCTAAATCAAATAAGATACAAGAATGAGAAAGTATGGCCAATCATAAGATGGGGTGTGTATGATGCAATTCTTGCTCATCAAGGTAAGGCGCAAAGGGCAGTATCAACGAAAAAGATCACCCAGCGTCCTCCTATTGCCAGAAAGTTTTTGAAGCTATTAATGAGCTCAATGAGCTTTTATAACATTTTTGGCAAAACTGATGTTTTATTATTCAATTATGGAAGACGATTAGACTTTAAAGATAAAGAAGATAATCTTCTGATATGGACATTCTCTGAAGCACTAAGCGAGAACTACTCTTTAACTACAGTTGATCAATATAATATCTATCCCCAAGGATCAAAGAATATTATAAACATTTGTGAGTTGCTTTCTCTTTTCAGTTATATTGCGTCTTTATTTTTAAGATTTACTAAATGGATTCAATTAGAAAATGAAATAAATAGCCGAATCAAGAAATTTTATAATTTTGAAATCCAATTAAAACAAATTTATATAAGTAATTTTATCTACCAGAAATCAATCGGTATCTTAAGTAAGCTTATTATAAAGATAAAAAGGCCAAAAATTATAGTCTATTCAGATACCGGATCATTCTCTGAAGTTATACGCATGGCAAAATTAAACGGCATAAAAACAGTAGATTATCAACATGCTTTACAATCTGGACAAAATCTATTGTATACACATAATCCAGATCTCATAAGAGAGTATGAAGAATACTTAAGTGATTATGTAATGACCTTTGGAGACTATTGGAACAAATACTTTGGTGAATATTATAAAACCATTGCCATTGGGAGTAGCTATCAAGAATTAATGATTGAAGATATTAAAAATATTTCCCAAGATGAGCAATCTATAATCTTTATCTCTGATGGAGAAATGGCAAGGCGAGAGTTTGAAAAATTGGCGATTATAATTGCTAAACGAATACCTGAATTAAAAATATATTATAGGTTGAGGCCTGATGAATTTTCGGAGTGGAAAAGATTGTATTCAAAAAAAATACAACAAGTAGATAATATTATATTTCTGGATAGCAATGATAATAGTCTTCATTCTTACTTTAAGAAATGCCAATATGTAATAGGTATTAATTCTACTGCCTTAATAGAAGCTTTACCGATTTCAAATGTTATAGTCCACAAAAAGGGATGGTATATAGAAATGGATGAATTTATTAAAAATAGCTATGTTCTATCCTCGTCTAATGCGGAAGATATCATAAGCATTATTCAGCAAAAGAAATTGCCAAAGAGGTCAATCGATAAAGAAAAGCTTTTTAAAAGCAATTGCAAAAAAAATATTCAAGCCTCTATAGATGAAATATTCTTAAATGAAAAAATTTGGGATAGATGAATTAGAAAATGAAACAAGAAATCTTAAAAAATAATTTTGAAATAATTAGATGCAATAAATGTTCAGTATCGGATTGGGAGAAAATTAACAATAAATTGAAATGCTCTAATTGTAATCACTTGTATTCTTTCAATGAAAATAACCAGCTGATATCTGTTGAAGATTATATTCTTGATAAAAATTGGGAGGATGTAACAACTTCTTTTGACCTTTTTAAAGATAATCCTAAGCCAATAAAAATAGATAAACTAGGCGGACCAAGATTAAGTGAACTTAGAGACAAACTCAATATTAAGACCACAGCTATAAACTTAGGATCTGGTCAGGATAATTATAATGGATTTCTAAACATTGATTTAGGTAGCTATGAGCCTGTCGATATTATAGCTGATCTTAAGAATCTACCTATAATTGATAACTCAGTAGAACTTGTTGCATCAAATAGTGTTCTGGAACATATATATGAATTTCAAAAAGTAATTGAAGAAGTCCATAGAATACTAAAACCGAAAGGTTATTTTTACTTGTGCGTTCCAGCTTCTTGCCTACGTCATCATGAATATGATTATCACAGGTGGACAACACCTGGTTTACTTAAATTATTGGAAAATAAATTTGAGATTATAGATAACGGTGCTGCTAGAGGGGTTGGTTATGCATTAATAACATATGTCGAGGCTCTAATCTCTTACAAAATTAGATCAAGATTCACCAGAAAATTCTTAATCTCATTCTGGCGATTGATTAGTAGGCCATTACTTTGGATTAACGATGACTCAAGTGAAGAATATCAAGCAATGTCTCAAACAATCTATGTGATTGGGAGAAAAATTTGAAATTTGATAAAGAATATACTGAATATTGGGCCTCTGCTGTTGAAAAATCAGTAGATGGGACAATCATTGCTGGACTAAACGAAGCAAAGTATTTTCTAGATTTAATTCCAATAAAAAAAAGTGATTTTGTATTAGACTTAGGTTGTAGTTTTGGTCGTATGCATGAACTCTTGGGTAATTACTCAAATAATATTTATGGAGTTGACCCAGATGAATATGCTGTCAAAGAAGCAAAGAAAAAATCCTATATTGAAGTTCTAGAAGGAAAAGCAGAAAGAACGGGCTTCGAAGATACTTTCTTCAATCTAATATTTTGTTGGGCTACATTTGATGTAGTTGATCACCTCGAAGGTCTTAAAGAGTTTAATCGTATACTCAAAAATGAAGGCACATTATTGATAACAGGCAAAAATAGTAATTATTACGATGATGATCATTTAGCCTTCAAAGCTGAAAAGAATGCTTTCTTAAAAGCTTTTCCAAATAGATTTACGAATTTACAGATATTCCTAAAAAATCTAGATGAATTTGGTCTTGAGCTAATAAATATATATCTTTTCCCTAGAAGGGGAGACTTTGGGAAACTGAATCTAGGATCACCAAATAAGATATCTAATAATTCATATACTAGTTATGAATATCTGATTATCTGCAAAAAATACTCTGCTGTTAATGAAAATACTGATAGCCTCAAAAAACCCGATCAAATCTATTCAGATACTTCCTTAAAACTAGCTAGAGAGCAAGGTTTTGAAACTGTCGAGGAAATGTTTAGATCAATTGGATTGGATTAACTATTAGATTCTTTTATTAAAAAATCAGCTAACTTGAGATCAAATGGAGTATCGATATCAATCGCTCTACCTTTATCTACTTCACATGTAACGACTCTTCCATTAAGAATTTCTTTTGCCTCTAATACATATTTTGACCAGCTAGAATACGCAACTGTTGTTATATCATAAATTCTGGGAGCATCCTGTCTTCTAGTTATTGAATTGCTGGGATTTATCAAAAGCTGTGCAAAACCATCTTCATCCACTTTAACCATATTAAAATAAGGGTTTCTATCGCTTGAACAAACAGAAATACATATATCTGCTTTGGAGTTAACTAATGATTCTAAACTATTTGATATATCATCATCAGAGCGAAGCGGAGAAGTAGCTGGTAGGGAAATAAAGATTTCTGGAAGCTGATTATTATCCTTTAGGAAATTTAATGCGTGCTGCCACGCCAATAACTCCGGAGTCTCATTCCTAGATAACTCTTTTGGCCTCATAAAAGGGACTGTTGCCCCTAATTTGGTTGCTAGCTCTGCAATCTCTGGCTCATCTGTAGAAACAAATACATGATCTATATAATGATTTCTTTGTGCAGCCTCAATAGAATATTCGAGTAGTGGTTTACCGTTTAATTCCACAAGATTTTTTTTTCTTATACCCTGTGATCCACCTCTGGCAAAAATAAATGATCCTACAGTGAGATTTTCTTTACCAGATTTTATCATTAGATTAATTTTCTTCTGTAAGTTCTATTTTTCGAATAATAAAACATCTGTCTCACCATTTTTACAGGAAGCTGCTACGCCTATTTTTTCTACTGACATTAAGCTTTTCATTGGCACTTCCCAGCTAGTATCAGAAATTATTTTTATCTTGTCTTCTAGCTGCTCAACTTTCCCATTCTGGTCTTGGACTGCTATCCAAGGATATATCTGATGGATTTTTTTATTAACAGTAATATTATATTTATCTTTGCTGGATTTAATCTCTAATTTTAATTTATCTTTATCATCATTATTAATGTATTGAATGATCGCTTCAGACGGAGTCATATACTCCAAGTCTACATCTCTAAAATCATTCTTAAATGTTTTCAATTTTTTAAGAAAATCTAAAATCCTTTTTTCAATATCTCTATAGTCATGATCAAATACACTTATAATGGCTTTACCATTTGATGAAGCTTCTTGAAATGCTTGTAAAATATCTTCATCTCTTAAAATTGAAGTTCCTGTTAGTAAATCCATACACCTAGCCATGTGTCTCTTACCATTGCCTTCTTCTTTGAAGTATATAGGGTCAGGAGTATATGGTTGCCAAGAATTAACTCCATCGCTCCAATCCATTTCTGGAAACTTGAGGGGAGCTCTATTTGAATAATCAAACGGAAACCATTTATCAACCCACTGTGAAAGACTAGCATCCATAATTGTGCCTCCAGCCCTAAAACATATTGGAAACCATGATCTATCTATAATCTGTCTAGAAATAATATTTCTATACTCTGATGAGCTTAACCAATCATTGCTCCATTCATTTCCAACACCTGATTTAGGAGGATGATGGTAATGCCAGCACTCCTCATCTCCATAAGAATCTATGAGTTCTCCCCATCTCTGTCGATAGTGATCCCTAATCTTATGATATCCAAAGTCTCTTTTCCTAGGATTAGTCTTAAATCCAGTCCAAGTTAAGAAAAACCAACCAATCTTAAAATTATTTCCTAAGCTATCTTTATATCTATATCTGAATTCATCTGTGAAGAGTTTATCCATTGCTGGATCTACATGATTCCAATCTTTTAAAATTTCTGAGTTATTAGGATCATTACATGGGCCCTCTGTATCCATACAAAATACAACATATAACTTGGGCATAACTCTCCTCTCTTTACCTTATATTAAGATTCATACTTAGTTGTCATCAGAAGGAATGATAATCTTGCCAGTCTTTGAAGATTCTTTTGCTGCTTTGATTATTCCTAATGTCTTTAATCCTTCCTTGCCATCTACTAACGGCTGGGTATTACTAACTATAGAGTCAAAAAAATATCTAACTTCTTCTATATAAGTAGAAAAAAGATCTTCAGTTTTTGAATAAATCGTTTCCCAGCTATTTCCATTCATTGGAAAATATTTAATATTACCCTTTATTCCACACCAACTTAATGAACCTTTGCTTCCTATTGCGAGGCAACTTCTTGTTGCGTTATGCCTAATAAAATCTAAATTAACTGAAGCTATTAATTCATTATTATCAGTTGCTCCTTGAATACCTAGAATCATATTACATGTATCTTCGACATCAATTTCTAATTTACTTTGTTTTGACGATCTTGCAATTATCCATGTGATATTACCAAAAATCCATTGGATATAATCAAGTTCATGGCTAAGCTCAAAAAGAACACCTCCCCCTAAACTTTCTTGTGCTGATACTGTATGTCTATAGTCTGCACCCTGCCTCCAATTAGGCAAAAAACTCCCGGCCTCACAATTGACTGAATAAATATCACCAATTCTTCCATCAATTAAAAGGCTTCTAAAATGAATTAAACTTGGAAGATACCTCAAATTATATCCTGTCATTAATATTATATTTTTTTCCTCACACAAACTTACCAATTCTTTAGCTCTCTTATAGTTTGTTGATATAGGTTTCTCAATCAATAAATTGACACCTTCATTTGCAAAAGGAAATGCAGACTCTATATGCATTGAAGCAGGGTTAGAAAAAATAGCAGCATCTGGGGAATAATCTATAGCCTCATCAATAGACTCAAACCAAATGATGTCCTCATCATTCGTGGGATAATTAGCCTTAAGATTATGAATTTTTTGACTACTTAAAATGCCTATAGTTATCTCAGGAAAATGCTTTCGAATAATCTGAGCATACTTTTTACCCATGCTTCCGAAACCAACTATAAGTATTTTGTTTAGATCATTCCTATTTAAAGGTTCCATTTCTCTATACTATTATTTGCTGTCTCATATTCATCAATCCGACCAATATCAATCCAGTACTCATGTGCTGGAAAAATTCTAACTTTAGAGCCTTGGTTGATCTGATTTTCTAGAAACTCAGTCATATCCATATGTTTTATAACTTTTATCTCATTAACTAAACTAGCGTCTAAAACGTATATTCCAGCATTTATAAAGAAACTATGTGTAGGTTTCTCATCTATGCTAATAACTTCTTGGTAATCATGATTAATTACACCAAAAGGAACTTCTATGTCATGTTTGGTTACACAAATAGTAGCTTTTGATCTCTGTTTAAGATGAAATTTGAGTAAAAGCTCCATATTAATTTTAGTCAGAAGATCTCCATTCATTACAATTAGAGGATGATTGGGTAAATCTTTTGGGAGCAAAGCTAATGCACCTGCAGTCCCTAGGGGCTTTTGCTCATCAAGATAGCTAATGTTAATACCCCATTTTTCTCCATCTCCAAAATATTCATGAATCATCTCAGCCATATAATGTGTAGAAATAAAAAAATTAACAAATCCTGAGCTAGCTAGTTGCTCTATTATCATTTCTAAGATTGGCTTCTTGCCAATTTTTAACAGAGGTTTGGGAGTATCTTTTGTTAGTTCTTTTAACCTTTTACCAAAACCTCCGGCCATAAGAATCACTGGATTGAGTTTTATATTATCTTTCAATAAATCATCTAAAATCTCTAAACCTAGAATTCTTCTATCTGAGTCTAAAATTGGGATTTGCAAAACCTCATTCTTTTTCATGATTTTCAAAATGGTTTTTTTATCCTCTTTTTCAGAAACAAAAACTGGTTCTTTACACATCACCTCATTTATGTGTGTGTCCATATCCTTATGCTGTATTAGGGCCCTTCTTATATCTCCATCTGTAAGAGTTCCTATTAATTTTTCTTCTTCATCTGCCACTAAAATAACTTTTTCTTTGCTTTTTTCTAGAATCTGAATTGCACGTTCAATAGAATCATCAGGCTTCAATATTATTTCTTTCCAATTAGACATTTTTACTCCGTCAAATTTTTGATGATTGACGTTTTTGTATTATTGTTGTGTTTGCAGGTACATTATTATAAATAACTGAACCTGCAGCTATGATACTGCTTTCTCCTAAAGAAATATTTTCAATAACTTTGCTACCTGTTCCTAAATGGACTCTTTGACCAATAGATACTCCACCACTACAGACAACGCCAGGTGCAATATGACATTCTTTTCCTATATGGCAGTCATGATCGATTAGGACTCCAGTATTGATAATAGTATCACTGCCAATAGAAACATTGGTCTGAATAACAGATCCTGACATTATTTGGACCCCTTCTTCTAATTTAATGCCTTCCCCAATTATTACTGATGGATGGATAACCTTAGTAAAACTATAGCCTTTGCTTCTCATTTCTGAGGTAAAACTCCATCTCCTATCTTGTCTAGGTAATGAACCTATACCATTTGCTAAAACAACTTCGTTTACCGAATAGTTGCCTAGATAAGTATCATCACCAAGTATTTTTAAGCCAAATATTGACTCCTGATAATCTGAGTTAGGTGCGATAAAACCTAGTATCTTTCTTTTAGATTTTATCAATGAATCAGCTATAACTCTGGCGTGCCCTCCAACTCCACAAATGATTACTGGTTTTTCATCTTGATTCAATCAATTACCTCATCTTTTCTATAAGCTTTTTTGCTTTTTGTATTTAAAATATCCCAGTATTTTATAGGGCTTACACCGGTACCTGGTCTTTTAACTGTAATGTTATCCTTTATAAAAGCTTGACCTTCCCTAATATTTTCTGAAGCTACCAAGCTTTTTCTAGCAATCGGTCTATTCTTCAATTCTGATCTGGTAGGCTTCTTAGCCTCATCACCCATAATTCTCTCTATGTTTCTAATTGACACTATCATTTCTTTTAATTCATTTGTGGTTAATGAAGAAGTATGATCTGGACCTTCTAGGTTTTTATCTAGCGTAAAATGTTTTTCTATCACTTGTGCTCCAAAACTAGCTGCTAGAATTGAGACTAAAATACCTTCACTATGGTCTGAGTAACCAATTTTGAGATCAAATTTCTCTTTTAATGTTTTCATTGCTCTGAGATTTATTTCATCAAGAGGGGCTGGGTATTCTGTAGTGCAGTGCAATAGTGAAACTTTCTTCTTGAGAATTGCTTGACCCTGAGTGCTTTTAAATGATTCTTTAAAGTTTTCTTCTGATGGATGTTCTTTTTTTAATAAACCATAAGCAATAATACTCAATGCATCTTCAATTTCTTGAAGATTCGACATGCCTGTTGAAAGAATAATATTTTTCCCTGTTTTACCGAATTCATATAATAGTGGACCATTTGTAAGATCACCTGAAGAAATTTTGAGTGTTTGTATTTTTATTTGATTTGATAAAAAATCTAAACTTTCAAAATCAAAAGCAGTTGAAAGAAAATCTATCCCTATTTCATTGCATAAATGGTAAAGCTCTGTTTGCTCAGCATAGGACAACTCTAATTTTTTTAACATCTCAAATTGTGAATCATCATTTGCTGTATTTTTAGATTGATATTCAGCTTTTTTTGCATCCCTTGTTACCAAGTTTTCGGTCTTGAAAGACTGAAATTTTACAGCATCTGCACCGGCTTTTTTTGCTTCTTTTGCTAACTCAATAGCAGCATCTAATCTGCCATTATGATTGACTCCTGCTTCTGCAATAATATATATATTCATATTAAAATTCTAAGTCGTAAAATTCTTTTTTTAGATTAAAAATATTTTTAGAGAAGGCCTCTAATAAAGCCTTTTTGATTCTTTTTGCTGTCTTTCCATCTCCATAAGGATTCTCAATATTTTTTATGCTT
>MDSZ01266428.1_pt1 | contig 31168 bp, 30 predicted proteins | sample 811201 | NCBI WGS metagenome assembly MDSZ01 (sample SAMN05326647, study PRJNA326480) | marine metagenome | isolation source: seawater | place: Indian Ocean: North | collected 2010 | reverse complement strand
TTTATCACCGTAAGGTGAAAACACACTCTTGAACCTACAATTCATTGACCATCTTGTCCCAATTTCTTTATTTATAACATTTCCATGAGGGAGTGCTTGGTTAAAAATTAATATTTCTCCAAAATTAATGTTTATCCATTCAACATTTTTTTTAATTTTATTAAATAACTGTTGGCTTGATTTTTTATTAAATTTTAGAAAATTTTTTTCTATTTTTCTATAGTGTTTTGGTGGAAGTATGTACATAGTTTTAGTTCTATAACAATTTACAAGTGGTATCCAAATTACCACTTCAAAAGGTGAGTCCCCAGACCAAATATCCGAATGTAGAGGCAGAAGTGAAGAGTTATCTTTAGGAAGTTGTATGCTTAGATTTATTCTATTTTGCATAGATAATTCGTTACCAACTATTGTATAAAGTATATCTTTAGATGATAAAAAATAGTTTTTTTTAAATATTAGATCTTGATTTATTTTTTTAATTATATTCACTCTATGTTTATTTAGAGAGTCAAATTTAATATATTTATGAAAATTATTTAAAAAATCTTCCTCTGAGATTTTTTTAGAAAGTTTTATTTTACACTCTTTTTTTACGATATTAACAATTTTATTTCTTAGATAATTTAAAGTACCATTATTTTTTGGCTTTAAAATCAAATAACCATTTTCTTTAAATTTTTTTGAAAGCTTATTTGAATAGGAGCTTTTAAAATCTATCATTTAAAATAAAATTATACATTTTTTTAAGCAAAAAATCATCATGAAGATTATTATATTTTAATATTTGATCTTGTGTTCCATATTTATCAGAAAACAAACTTGGTAAACCAAAAATTTTAATATCTGCTTTTTTGTTTTTGGAATTTAGTCTTGAATTAAATTCTAAGATTGATGACCCAAAACCACCCTCGGTAACATTTTCCTCTAAAGTAATTAATTTATTTGAATTTTTAATTATTTTTTTTAATAAATTTTTATCTAGAGGTTTTATTGTAGAGAAATGAATTACACCTACATTTAAATTGTATTTTTTCTTTAATTTTAAAGCAGTGTCTAAAGCAATTTGAGCCATTATCCCTGTTGTTAGGAAATTATATTTTTCGATTTTTTTAAGAATTAAACCTTTTCCAATTTTAGATTTTTTTCCAGTTGTAACTAACCTTTCACCTCCACGCGCAATTCTAATATAAATAGGTCCCTTGACTTTTGGAGTTTCTAAAACTAAATTTTTCATATCATTTGCATCGCAAGGTGAAATAATTGTCAAATTTGGTAATGTTCTCATTATAGAAATATCCTCTATTGCTTGATGTGTTGGGCCTAATGGTGCGTAAACCATACCGCCTCCATTTCCTATCAGTGTTACTGGTAAGTTATGTAAGCATAGATCAACAACAACCTGTTCAAAGCATCTTCTCGTTATAAAAGTTGCAATTGTATTTACATAGGGTCTAAATCTTTGCATTGCCAATCCAGCAGCCATACCAACGATGGCTTGTTCGGCAACACCCTCCATAAAAAATCTCTTAGGATATTTTTTTTTAAAATCATCTAATACGCCAGGACCTAAATCTGAACCTATAAAAACTATATTTTTATTCTTTTTTGCTAGTTCAAAAACAGTTTCCAAACATTTTTTTCTCATACTAATCCTTCAAACATTCTTCTAATTTTTTTTTCTCTAAGTCCGTGAAAAAATTTTTATGATGCCAAAATGGGTTTTGTTCAGCAAAATGAAAGCCTTTTCCTTTAATTGTATGACTGATTAAAGCAGTTGGTTTTGTAGAGTTTTTAATTTTTTTGAAATATTTACTTAATTGCAATACATCATGACCATTTAGTTCTTTTACCGCATAACCAAATGATTTTAATTTTTCTCTCAAAGGCTCTAAATTCAAAACTTCACTTGTTCTCCCATATGATTGTATTTTGTTATAGTCTATTATGACATGAAAATTGTTTAATTTGTGTTTACTTGCAATCATAGATGCTTCCCAGAAAGATCCTTCATTAATTTCTCCATCACCCACTATTACATAAGTTTGATGTTTTTCTTTTTTTAATTTTGCACCCAAAGCTATTCCTATGCCTATGGGTGCTCCGTGACCTAAGGCTCCTGTAGAAGCTTCTACACCTGGAACTTTATCAAACTCTGGATGTCCTCCCAGTATAGAATTAAATTTACTAGATGTTTTTAAAATTTTTTTTGGAAAAAAACCTTTATCAGCTAAAATAGCATATAAAGCTAAACATCCGTGACCTTTGCTTAAAATTAATCTGTCCCTTTTTTCATGTTTTGGTTTGTTGGGATAAAATCTGATTATTTTATCATATAACACTCTTAGTACCTCTATTAAAGACATTGCCGAACCCATATGTCCTCTATCCCCTCCAATTAAACAATCTAGAACTAATTTCCTTAAATATTTTGACCTATTATCTAATTTTATTAAGGACGATTTTTTTTCAAAATTCATAAAATATTATTCGTAAAATTTATTTATTTGCTTTGATATATATATGATGTCAGACTTTTTTAAAAATTGATTAATTGGTAAAGTAAGAATTAATTTAGCTTGATTTTCTGTTATTGGGAAATCTGTTTTTTTATATCCGAGTTGTTTTGATGCTTTCTGTAAATGTATTGGAACAGGATAGTGAATTGCAGTACCTATTCCTTTAAGATAAAGATATTTTTTTAATTGGTCTCTTTTTTTAGCCTGAATTACGAAAGTATGATAAGTATTAAATTCGTCTTTTGTCTCTTTTTTAAAATATAAGTTTTTAAAATTTAAATGTTTTAAATACAAACTTACATTATATCTTCTTTTTTTTATAATATTTTTAAGATTTAAAAGTCTATAATTCAAAATTGCAGCTTGAATATTATCCATTCTCGAAACATGTCCAAAGTTTCTAACATTATCTCTATTTTCTTCCATTCCATGGGATCTTAAACTTTTTGCTTTTAAATATAGTTTTTTATTATTAGTTGTAAGATAACCAGAGTCTCCCATGGCATTTAAATTTTTTAGAGGATGAGCTGAAAAACAACCAACTTCCCCCCAACTACCTGATGGTCTGTTCTGAAATTTTGACATTATTGATTGTGCACAATCTTCAACTACAGGAATTTTATATTTTTTAGAAATTGATACTATTTTATCCATAGCACACATTCTTCCTGTTAAATGAACAGGCATTATAGCCTTAGTTTTTTTTGTTATTTTTTTTTCAATTAAACTTTCATCTATATTTTGATCATCTTTCACATCAACAAAAATTGGCTTTGCACCTAAATGCATAATTGTGGCAGTTGAAGCTACAAATGAATTTGATGGTGTTATAACCTCATCGCCTCTTCTAACTCCTAGAATGTGGAGTGACAAAGTTAATGCATCAGTTCCACTATTTAATGCTAATGCGTATTTAGTTCCACAAAGTTTTGCAATAGTATTTTCAAATTTAACTACCTCATCTCCTCCCACCCAATTTCCAGTAGAAAATGTTTTGTCAATAATTTTTAATAGCTTTTTTCTCTCATATAAATATTGTTTTTTTAAATTTACGTAAGGAATTTTCATTTTTTGTTCATATTAATAAAATTAAATTTATTTAATCTTTTGAGTTTTATTGTATTAATATCTAATTACAATATAACCTAATTATAATATGGACTCTTTAGCCGCTTTAAAGCAAAATTTCAATATTGACCTCAACTATATTGAGTTAGCAATAAACTTAATAATTGCTGCCATACTAGCTTGGATTCTAGAGTATATTTTTAAAAATTATAGTAATTCTATAAATAATAAAAAGGTCTTTAGTAAAAATTTTATCTTAATTGCAACAACTACAGCATTTATAATATCTATTGTAAAATCTTCATTAGCTTTATCTCTAGGCTTGGTGGGTGCTCTTTCAATAATAAGATTTAGAACTGCAATTAAAGAACCAGAGGAAATATCGTATTTATTTATATGCATTGGAATCGGATTGGGTTTAGGGGCAAACTATAAACTAATAACCATAATGGCAATACTCATAATAATTCTAATAATTATTTTGAAAGAAAAATTTTATAGTGAAAAAGAAATTTCTGATGAAGCAATATATTTAACTTTGAGTTTAAAAGGCAAATTAGATTTAAATAAAATATTGAATTTATGCAGTAAGCATTGCAACTCTGTTTACTTACGTGATTTTGATTTACTCACAGATAATTCTCAAATTGGATTAATTATTAATTTTGACGAAATTTCAAAAATAAATAATTTAACTGATGAAATAAAATTAATTGATAAAAATATAGAAATAAACTTAATTAACAAGCATGACGTTATTTAATATTAAAGAAACATGTATTACAAAAAACAGAAAAATAATATATTTAATAAGCTTAGATATATTAAAATAATTTTAATTTTATTTTTACTTTCAATTTCTTTTTTATTAGGAGCTTATGCTCAAAAATCACATTTTTTCTACACATTTATAAAACCAATCTTATTTCAAAATATAAATTTTTTTAAAAAACAAATTCAAGGTAAAATACAAAATGTAGATAAGGTTTATTTAGAAATTGATTTTAAGACGTTACAAGAACTAAATAATAGAAAGAAAACTTTTATAAAAAATCAATCTATTGATCAAAATTTAAATGGATGGTTAAGCATTTCTATTAAACATAATAACAAAAATTATAGATCAAAAATAAGATACAAAGGCAGAATGGTTGATACTCACTTAAATCCTACAATGAGGAATGAAAATGTTTCTTACAAAATTAAGATAAAAAAAAATGAGGAGGGAAATATCTTGGGTATGCGCGAGTTTAATCTTATGGATTTAAGAAGAAGAGGTTACTTGCTTGAGTGGTACGCGAGAGAATTTTTAAAAAATGAAGGACTAATTCATTTAGATTATAAATTTATAAATTTATATATTAATGGTAAGGATCATGGGATATATGCAATGGATGAGGTAATTTCAGAGTCGACTTTAACAAGAAATAAAAGAAGAGATAGTGTTTCCATAAGAATTGACAATAATTTTATTAATGCCCAAACTGATTTATCTATAACTAATCCGAATGGTTTCGCTGCTTACAATGATAGCTTTGTAATAAGTGAAATTGACACCTTAAATGAAAAAATTGGAAATAAATATATAGAGATATCAGATTTAGATACTTTTACACAAAATTATCCAATTTCTATAAAAGAAAAAATTATAGTAGGACCTAACAGTGAAAGACTTAAAAATTTTAATTTATCTTCTAATCTATTAAATAATTTTAGAGAAGGATTGCTTAAAACTGAAGAAGTCTTCGACATAGATCAATTGGCAAAGGGATTTGCGGCTTCAGATATTTTAGATGGCTGGCACGGTATAAATTGGACCAATATAAGTTTTTATTTTAATCCCATGACATTAAAATTAGAACCTATTTTCCAAGATTGGTATAACGAAGGATCGGTTTCTACAGGTAACGAAAAAGTCGAGAGAGATATAAGATTTTTGGATGTATATAATTATGGAATTTTTTACAGAAATATTTTTGCATCTGAAGAGTTTTTAAAAAGTTATATTTTTTATTTAGAGAAATACTCAGATAAAAATTATCTTTCTAATTTTAATTCAAAAATAGAAAAACAGTTTCAAAATAACTTGAAGTCGATATATAAGAGTAGTCCTTATTATGAATTTCCATTTGAATTATATCAAAGAAAGATTAAAAAAATCCAGAATTTTATATATCATTATGACCCAATTTATTTAGCATTAAATTCTCAATCAAAAGAATATAATAAAAAAAATAATACTGTTTTAGAATTTGGAAACAAACATGTATTACCAATCATAATAAAAAAAGTAAAATTCGAAAGCTTCGACGGAAAAAACTTCGAAAAAGAAATTAATTTAAAAATAGAGGAAAGAGATTTAAAAAAATTTACAGACAATAAATTTGAAAAATCTCCTGTAAAATTCAAATTTTTAAAATTAAATTCCCCAAGTTTTAAAGAATTTAAAAGTATAAGTGCAGAATACTATATTGAAGGGTCAAATAAAATTTTTACAAAAAAAATTTTAAATCCAGTAGAGAATATAAATACAAAAAAAATCAATTTAAATAATTTTTTAATATCTGAAAAAGATAAATCTAATCTTAATAAAAAGGAATTCATTTACAAAGTTGGAGATGAGTATGTTGTTAAAAAAGGCAAATGGATTATCGAAAATGATTTGTTAATTCCTGAAAATAAAAGATTAATAATTCCATCAGGTACAGAATTCATTTTAATAAATAATTCTAAAATCATTTCAAAGTCTCCTATTGTTGCAAAAGGTAGTTTCAAAGAAAAGATAATTTTCAAAAGTTTTTCTAAAACCTATCAGAATGAAAAAGATAAAAAATTTTTTAAAAAATTAAATTTTGACTCAAATAAAATTTCACAGGGTCAATGTATTATAATATTAAATACACAAGAAACTTCTATTTTTGAACATGTTATATTTGACAATCTTAGAAATTGTGAAACTAGATTATTTAATTCAGAGGGCTCATTAAATGTTTATAAATCAAAAATCAAAATGAATTACATTGATTTTAAAAATAATAAATTTGGTGACGATGGAATAAATTTTGTGAATTCTTCATTTGATTTAAAAAATATCAAACTAGAAAATATTTATTCTGATGGTATAGATTTGGACTATTCTGACGGAAAAATAATTAATTTTTCATGTACCAACTGTCTAAATGATGGGATAGATATCTCAAATACAACACTTTATCTTGAAAATTTTTATGCCTCAAAAATTGATGACAAAGCACTGAGTATAGGAGAGCTAAGTACGCTTTATGGAAAAGACATAAAAATTAATAACGCTAAGATTGGGCTAGCAGTTAAAGATGGGTCTACGGCTATTATTGATAACTTGAAAGTTGAAGACTCAAAATTTCCAATAACTACTTATATTAAAAAAAAAGAATTTGGATCAGCCACTTTAGAATTAAAAAAATTAGAATTACTTAATAATTCAAACTCAGTTCTAATTGAGGAAGGAACAAGTTTTATTATAGACAACAGCTTTATTGAAAAAATTACAGAGAAAAATTTATACAAAAAACTATATCCAAATGCAGAATACAGAAATATCTTATAAAAAAAATAATACAGTTGAATTTAGAAATGAAAAAAAAATTATTTTTAATCAATCTGCTAATTATCTAATAAATTTTTTCAAATTTTTAAAATTCAAAGAAATATACGAAGCAAGACAAATTAATAGTATTTACTTTGAAACCAAAAATTTTACAGATCTAATAGATACCATAAATGGAGAAAAAAATAGATCCAAATTAAGATTAAGATGGTATGGAAATACATTTAATAATATTTCAGAATCTATACTTGAAAACAAAATAAAGACAAACAATCATAATTATAAAATTAAGTATAATTTAGGAAAAATTGAATTTAAAAAAGAAATCAAATCATCATATATAAAAAATTTAATGAAAAATTTGAAAAATTTAAATTCAAAAAGTCAGATAAAATTACAAATCAGAGAGCCAAATTTACTAATATCTTATAAAAGAAGATATTTTATGTATAAAAATATTAGAATAACTTTAGATACAAATTTAAAAAGTAGAGATTTTTATAGAAATAAAAAAATTTCTGAAGGAGATTTTTTTAGGAAAAAAAAAATATCTATTATAGAAATGAAATATAAAGATGAATTTTATAATGATGTAAAAAAAATAACTTCTTTCTTTAAGAATAGAGTTCAAAAGTTTTCTAAATATGAATACTCATTACTAAATATTTAATTTGTAAAAATTATCAACTGTCTTAATAATATAATCTTGCTCTTTTTTTGATAAATGCTGATCACATGGAAAAGAAATTATTTTTTTACAATGCTCATCAGTTGTTGGAAAATCATTTTTTTTATGTTTAAGATTTTTTAAACTTTCTTGAAGATACATGGGTTTTGGGTAATGAATTTTTGCTTCTATTCCTTTATTTAGACAATATTTGTACAACAAGTCTCTTTTTTCAGCAAAAACAATATATAAATGAAAAACAACTTTCATATTTTTTGGTCTTGGGGGTATTTGAATTTGTTTTATTTTTGAAAGTTTTTCATCAAAATATTTAGCATTTAAAATTCTCTGTTTTGCAATATTTTTTGCTTTAGGCAATAACCAATTACCAACCACTGCTTGAAAAGTATCTAATCTCGAATTATAACCGTTTATTTTTACTGTATCCCTGTCTGATAAACCATGATTTCTCAAAAGCTTTAATTTATCATAAACATTCTTGCTGTTAGTTGTTATTATCCCTCCATCAGACCATACATTTATATTTTTTAAAGGATGTAAGGAAAATGCCCCAGTTATTCCCCAAGTTCCGGCATTTTTGTTATTTATAGATCCCAATATAGATTGGCAAGCATCTTCTATAATAGGTAATTTATACTTTTTTGACAATTTTATTAATTTTGGCATATTTGTCATATATCCAGTAAAGTGAACTGGTACAATTGCTTTTGTTTTTTTTGAAATTTTTTCTTCTACTTTATTTACATCCATACAAAAAGTGTCATCACAATCAACAAACTTAGGCACTGCACCTATTTCTGTAATTGCTCCTACAGTTGCTACAAATGTGTTAGCTGCAGTAATTACCTCGTCTCCTGGTTTAATTCCAATTGCTTTTAATGACAATTTAATTGCATCTGTTCCTGAATTGACACCAACAGCATATCTTGAACCTATTAGTTTAGAAAATTTATTTTCAAAATTCGTTAATTCTTTTCCCAGAGTAAAGTCTCCAGTCATAACAAACTTTTTTAAGTTTTTCCATAAATCTGGACAGTTTGAAAACTGTTGTTTCAAATAAGAATATCTTACTTTCATAAATTTAGATTAGTTTAATATTGTTCATTCTTTTTATATTATAATAAAATTCATTTTCAAAAGTATTTGTAAGTAAATCTCCTTCAAAAGCTTGCTTAAGATCTTCGACCGCATCTTTAATAGTATATTTAGTCTCAAAACCAAGAACATGCTTTATTTTTTCTGAACTAACGTGGTAAGATCTATTATCATTAGTCTCGGTATTTATTATTTCAATATCCTGCCCTATAACTTGCTTAACATCGAGTGCCAACTCATTTACAGATTGATTTTTAAATCCAACATTAAATATTTCGCCATTAATTTTTTTGAATCGGCTTTTAAAACTGCAAGGTATGAATCTACCATATCGTCTATGTGTACATTTGGTCTTAATTGAGTTCCTCCAAAAACTTTAATTTTTCTTTTGTAAAATGCATGATTTGTTAGAATATTCACAACTAAATCTAATCTTTGTCTTTTTGCATATCCACAAACTGTGGAAGGCCTTATAGTCGTAGTTATAAAATCGTCTGACTTATAATTGTTTAAAATAATTTCACAATCTCCTTTAAATTTTGAATAATCTGTTAAGGGTTCTAATTTCATATCTTCTGTTACATTTTTTTCTTTTTTAATGCCATAAACAGAAGAAGAAGAAGCATATATAAATCTATTTACACCATTTTTAATTGAAATTTTTACTAACGGCTCAAATGCATCTAAATTTATAGATTTTCCTAGTTTAGGATTTAACTCAAAACTTGGATCATTAGATATACATGCTAAATGGATCACAACATCGTGATCTTTAATATTTTTTTCTAATTTATTTGTATCTCTAATGTCTCCCTTAACTAATGTTAAACTTTTGTGCTTGTCCAACACTCCTTCACCATAAATCATTAAATCAAAAACAGTAACCTCATGTCCTTCATTAATTAGCTTAGGCACTAATTTAGAGCCTACATATCCTGCACCGCCTGTAATAAATATTTTACTCATTTTATGGTATCTAAATCATTTAAATGTATGATCAATAGCTTTTATCAGCTTAATTCTATCAATCAAATTCTTATTACCCATATTTGACACCGACTGAGAAGCTCCGAGGGATCCTATTAATAAGGCATAAGTTTTATCGAGTCCTAACCTTAAAAATATTGATATTAAAGAAAGCATGGTATCTCCTGATCCGATCTTATCAACTACCTTTGTTGCAAAAGCATCCATGTAAAAATATTTTTTGAGTTTTTTATTGTATAGCGTTGCTCCCTCACTGCCCTGTGTAACTATAAGGTCAGAAATATTTAAGTTTGATGACAAATTACTCATTAAATAACTTATTTTACTATTTTTATCTCTAGATTCATGACGTAATTCTGTCTCATTAATAATTACGCAGTCAATGTTTTTATATTTATTCATAGTATGGTAGCCTCTGTTTGCAGCATTAATCTGTGCGTTTAAAGCTACAAATTTTGCTTTCTTTGAAAGTAAAGCAGCATTTCTATCTGAAATAAATCCATGACCATAATCTGAGATTATAACAAGATCAAAGTTTTTTAATTGTTTATTTAAGAAATTATTTAATTTCTTTTCATTATCTTTATCTAAAGGAGAGTCATTAATTATATATGATCCAAAAACCTTATTATTTGTGATTGTATCGACATATTTTTTCTTAATTATTGTTGGTGACTCTTTTTTAAATATAAGTTTTAAATCTATATTTTTTGGAAGTTTTTTTTTTAATAAAGTATAAAATTTTTTATCCTCTCCTATCATACTCATTAAAGTAACTTTTTCACAAAACTTTGAAACGTTTCCAGCAATAGCTGCCGCACCTCCAATGTAAGTCTCATTTTTTTCTTCTCTCATTTGAAGTACTGGGTCTTTTCCAGATTTACCTAAAGTCTCGCAAAAAAAATATTGGTCTATAATTATTTCCCCTAAGACTAATACTTTTAGTTTTTTTGATAAATTTAATAATTTATTTAAATTAATTTTTTTATTTTTAATTACTTTAATTATTTTTTTTTGATTAAAAGTTAAGCTTGTGTAATGCTCATTTATTAACGAACTAGAGCTACTAGTTATGTCATCTGTATATTCCACTTTTCCACCATAAATATTTAAAGCCTTAGTTTCATTTTTTATTTCTCCAGTTATATCGAGTTTATGAATTTTATAATCAGGACCCTTACAATACACGTCTGGTTTCAAATTATTTATTATATTTACCGCAGTTGGTAAATTATTTAATACTATATGATCAATAATAGAAATGTTTTGTAAAAATTCAGTCCTTAGTTTTTCTGAAAAAATTGGTCTACCAGGACCTTTATTAACATGTTTATCAGGGGTTAATGAAACAACTAAAATATCGCCAAATTTTTTTGCAGATCTAAAGTGCTTTATATGTCCAATATGTATTAAATCAAAAACACCATGACACAAAACAATTTTTTTTTTTTTAATAATTGAGTTTTTTTTTAATAGCTTTAAATCTTTTATTTGAATTATCTTTTTCATTTTAGGTATTGAAACCATTTTTTTGTTTTGATTTTAATTTTCTTTGGAGTCCAGACAGGAGCTTTTCTCCAATCTTTTATATTATTTAACATTATTTTTATTCCATCATCTATTTTTATTTTTGGTTTCCACCCAAGAAATCTATTTATCTTATTTATATTTGCTTCTGACTTGTCTGGCTCTCCAGGTCTTTTAGGTATTCTAACTATTACTCCTCCAAGTTTTTTAGCTATATAATTTACACTTGTTGGCTTACCAGTTCCTACATTAAAAATATCATGGTATATTTTAGATTTCGCAGCAATATAAAATGCTTCTGCAACATCTGTAACATATGTAAAATCTCTAGTTTGTTTTCCATTACCAACAACAGTTAATGGTTTATTATTAATTCTTTGAGCCAAAAAAACACCAAACATTGCTCCATAGGCACCTGTTGTTCTGGAACGCAAACCATAAACATTAAACAATCTGAGAGATATAGTAGATAAATTATAAACTTTAGACCAATGCACCAGTAGCTTTTCTCCAAGATTTTTTGTTAGAGCATATGGATACTCTGTTTTGATTTTTTCTTTTTCATTTGTTGGAAATTTTTTTACTATTCCATAACATGACGCAGATGCAGCGTAAACTAATTTCTTTACATTATATTTTTTTGATGCTCTTAAAACATTTAAAGTGCCATTTACATTAGAATGAAAATATTTTTCTGGTTGCTCAATACTTGGTACAATATCTGCCAAAGCAGCTAAATGAAAAACATATTCTACATTTTTAAATTTTTTTTCAATTTTTCTAAAATTTGCTACATCAGCTTTTACTACTTCAATTTTTTTTTTAGGTAACTTATTTAAATTTTCTAAACGTCCAGTAGCAAAATTATCAATAACAATTACTTTATATCCTTTTTTAACCAATAGTTCAGATATATGACTACCTATAAAACCTGCACCGCCAGTTACAATTGCCCTTTTCATCATTTTCCAATATCACTGAAAAAATTACCAGTCAAGTAAGTAAATTATTTAATTACCTCTCATTATTAAATTTATTACTTGGATCATTACTTCTTTAAAATTTTTTTTATAATTTGATGAATTTAAAAAAAAATTTATTTGTTTCTGATAATTATTTTTAAAATCATTTGAAAAAATATCTTCAATCAAATTTTGATTTGATAAATTAAATATTTTTGATTTAATTTTTTTTGAAAAATACTCTATCTCTAGTCTTTTGTATAAACTTAGCTGTTCATTTGTTAATAATATTAACTTTTTTTTTGATATTATACTTTGCCATAAGGCCATTGAACTATGACCTAATATGTACTTTGAATTGTTAATTAAATTAATTGTATCTCCATATTTTATAATTCTTCCACCAAAAGGATTTTCATTATAAAAATATTTTCCTGAAGCAGCAATAATAATTTTTGTTTGAAATTTATTCTCAAATTTTTCAAAAAAATTATTTAGTTTTTCATAAAAAATTTTAGCGTTATTTTCAGAATCATTTAAAAAATCAGTCTTACCCAAAATTTGACCTTTGAACTTGCCTCCAACTGCTTTTCTAACATTATTATCAGGAGCACCATTTAAAGACTCCTCTACATAAACTGTAAAATTATTATCAGACTCACTTTCAGTCCAGATATAATTTGGATGAGGTATACTGTAATAATTCAAAGTTTTGTTAAAAATTTTTTTACTTATATTTTCAATATTTTTTCCAGCTCCAATAAAATTTAAATTATTATAATTTCTAAAATTGAATTTGTTTCTTATAATAAACAATTGAAATTTAAATTTATCTTTTAGAGATACGGGATAAAACTCAGTCGCAAATTCACTTAAAATTATTTTAAATTTTAAGGAAATAATAAAATCAAAAATTTTGTTTTCACTATATCTTTTGTAAAAACTTCTTCCCGTATAATAAATTAGTGTATTTGATATATTAAAGTTGTAAAAAAAATTTTTTAACTCATCAAAATTTTTAATCATTGTTACATTATTTAATTTTGGTTTGTAAAAACTAACAGTAGAATTAAAATATGCCTGTGTTTCATCCTTTGAATAAAAAAAACTTGAAACATCACAAATATGAATATCAAAACCTTCATTTTGAAAATTTTGAATATTTAAGAATTTTGCATAATGTATTGGTATTGGGGCAAAAACTATATAAATGATCTTCATAAAAACATAAATTTAAAATATTTTTATAACTATTTTAGCTTTTTTGCTAAAAAAACACTACTCGGTAAAGATATCGCCCTTTCGTAAATATTATTTGTTTCATCTAAATTCATTTTTGAGCTTTTTTTAAAATGATTATGTAAATTTATTGGCTTCCAGATTGGTCTAATATTAAAATTTTTTGCCTCTGAAAATAAAATTAATTTTTTTTTAATTGTTTTATTTGGAACTAAAATTGTATTAAGCCAATAATTAGATTTTAAATTTTTTGAAGGTGATAATAATTTAATTCCCGTATTCTTTAAAATTTCTTTATAGTATAAATGTAATTTTTTTTTATTCTTAATAAATGACTCAATTTTTGTTAATTGTGAAATTCCTAACGCTGAATTCATTGATGGTAGCCTATAATTGTATCCAACGGAATCATGGGATACATCAAATTTTTTAATTATCTTTGAATTGTTTGATAAATGATAAGCTTTATTCAGGTATTTTTTATTTTTAAAAATTAAAGCACCTCCTCCACCAGTTGTAATAATTTTATTTCCATTAAAGCTTAAAACTCCTGCGTCTCCAAATGTCCCCAGGTGTTTTCCTTTGAATTTACACCCCAAGGCCTCAGCGGAGTCCTCTATTAATAAAAGATTATTTTTTTTACAAATTTTATATAATTTATCTATTTCACAACTTAATCCATTCACATGTGTAACTATAAGTGCTTTAACATGTCTTCCCGTTTTGATGTTAATACATTTATTTTTTATAATTTTCGTATTTTTTTTTAAGTAAACTATAAATTTCTCTAAATTGATTGATAAATTTTTTTTATCAACATCATAAAAATGTGGTTCTGCGTCACAATACTTAATCGCATTAACTGTTGAAATGTAAGTCAATGGTGAAACAAAAACTTCATCCTTTTTTTTTATACCCAAAATCTTTATTGCTAAATGCAATGCTGACGTACCATTAATTAAGCAAATAAGATTTTCTATGTCTAAATATTTTTTTAATTTATTCTCAAAAATATTTGTAAACTTACCGTACGTCGAAAGCTGATTTTGTTTTAAAGCATTTTTAATTGTATTTACATCATCATTATGAATATATGGTTCATGTAAATTGGCTTTATTTATTTTTAATTTTTTTTTTGTTTGTTTTATAAAATTTGAATATTGATCAATTATATTCATATTTTATAAATGTCAGATCCATCTATTCGATTTTTTTTACTTAATTTAAACCATTTAATTGTTTTAGATATAGCAATATTGAATTCATTCAGATTTTTAAATTTTGGTCTCCATTTATACATTCTTTTTATTTTTTTATTTGATGCAAGTAATCTATAAACCTCGCTACTTTTTGGTCTAATTCTTTTTTTATCAAAAATTATTTTAAGTTTTTTTATATTCAATTGTTTTTTAATAACTTTTATAAGTTCTTTTATCTCTATCTCAAATCCACCAGCTATATTTATTACTTCCCCAATACCTTTTTTGGAATTTATTAGCTTAATATAACCATCAATAGTATCATCTATATAGGTAAAATCTCTTTTGGTATTTATATTCCCAATTTTAATAAAAGTCTTTTGATTGATCATTTGAGTAATCAAAGTTGGTATAATTGCTCTAGAAGATTGTCGGGGACCAAATGTGTTAAATGGTCTTGCTACTATTACTGGAAGGTTAAATGATTTTTTAAATGATAAAGCAATTTGATCTGCTGCAACTTTTGATGCTGCATATGGAGATTGAGAATTAAGAGGATGATCTTCATCTATAGGAACATATTGTGCAGTACCATAAACTTCACTCGTTGATGTGACAATAATTTTTTTTACAGAATTTTTCATACATGAATTCAAAACATTATAAGTACCTACTATATTGGTATCTATATAAGATTTAGGAGATACATACGAATAAGGTATAGAGATTAATGCAGCTAAATGTACTACAATATCTTTATTTTTTATAATTTTGTTTATAAAATCGTCACTTCTTATGTCTCCAAAAATAATTTTAATTTTTTTTTGTAATCTTTTATCAACAAAGGATAAATTACCAATTGAGCTTGATGTATTATAGTAACACAAAGCTGTAACTTCATAATTCTTATTTTTTGCTAGTCTTTCCACTAGGTGTGAGCCTATAAAACCACATGCTCCCGTAACTAAAATTTTTTTTTTCATTTTTTTTATTTTAATATTTTGTTTAAATCTTTAACCCAATTATTTTTAAAACCTAATGCTTTATCATCTATAAAAATATCATAGGTTGGTTTGCCCAATATTAAGTGATTAAATTTTAAGTTCCATTTTTTTAATTGATTTAAAGTTTTTTTATAACCCATTTTATAAACTTTCTTTGTATTTTCTGAATTTCTACCCATATATCGTGCTGTAAATATTTTTATTTCATAGCCATTTTCAAATAAATTATTAATTAACTTGATGACTTTTTTTTTAGGTTTAGCTTTATGATAATTAGACTTATCTGTTGTACAAATTACACCATCTATATCAAAACAAATAATTTTTTTTTTTAACATTTTATTTTTTTTTTATTAAAAATTTGTCCTGCAAATATAAATATTTTAGATCACTATTTTCAAATGTAAAAATAATATCTTTTAAAGTAGAAGAAATTGGATAACCGTGAAGGTTTAAACTCGTATTCAATACAGCTGGAATTCCAGATATTTTATAAAATTCCTTGATTATTGAGTAATAATTATCATTAAAGTTTCTTCGTAAAATTTGAGGTCTAACAGTTTTGTCATAAGGATGAGTACCGTTAATTATATTGTTATAATATCTTTTTTTTGTATTGAACCCTATTGTCATAAAATCAGAATAAATTTTTTTAGAGTTTTGAATATATTTATGATGTTTCTCTTTTAGTATCGTCAAAGCAAAAGGCATCCAGAAATCCCTATTTTTAATTTGTTCATTTATTTTTTGCACTATCCCTTCTTTAGAAGGATTTGCTATAATACTTCTATTACCTAAGGCTCTAGCTCCAAATTCTTCTCTGCCACGGGCAATTGAAATTATTTCTCCTTTATCAATTAATTTAGCAATTTTTATATGTTTAACGTTGTCAAATATTAAAAAATTTTTTTTGTTTCTTAATGTTTTAAGAATCATCTTTTTAGATAATGCTTTTTCAGTTATCTTTTGACCTAAATAAATGTTTTTCAAAGGTTTGTTATTATTTTTTGAGTTTAAATAATAACACGCACCTATAGATAAAGATTCATCTGTGCCTGTAGGAGCAACATATATATTTTTTACAAATTTTAAATTTGAAAGTATCATGTTCATCTTGATATTCATGCTAACACCCCCACTTATAGAAAAGACATTTAGCTTATATTTTTTATTTATCTGTTTTAATAATTCTGTAGAAATATTTTCGACCAGTATTTGAACCGCTCCTGCTATATTATCAAATCTGTGACCTAAGGTTTTGTTATAAATATATGAAAATAAATCTTTTGGTCTTTTGTTATGTACCACTCTACAATTTTTTACTTTCAAAATATCTTTAAAAACTTCTTCATATACTTTTTGAGAATAATTATTTTTTGCATAGGGTGCCATCCCCATCACTTTAAATTCATGCTCATTAGGCTTCATTCTTAAGATCAATGTTACAAATCTGTAAATTCTTGCTAAATCACATTCAGAACTTAAATTAATTTTTTTTAATAATTTTCTTTTTTTATTAAATATCCAAAATGTTTGATTTAAACCATCTCCCTCACTATCTAAAGTTAAAATGCCAACTTGACGCTCTTTAATATCAGGTGCATATGCAGCATAATGTGCATGACAGCTATGATGATCAATAAAATTTATTTTTTTAATTTTATTTCCTGATTGTTTTAAAAGAAATTTTTTTTGAAGCTCTCTAAATATCTCATTATTTTTAAAATAATTTTTTTTTGTAATTTTATTATAATCTAAATACAAATCCTTAAGTTTATTTTTTTGTTTAATTTCTTTAAAATGTTTTCTTGCGTTTTCAATCTTTTCTTTTGTTGAATAAAAACCTTGGTAATATCCAAGCCAATCCCTTATAGAAAAATAGTTATCCACAGGATATTTAAAAGGGAATACAATATTCTCTATAGTACTAAAAGCTGCTTCATCAATTGTAAAATTCTTGCTATCAACATAATCTATACATTTCTCAATTGATATTTTTGGATATCCACAAAAATTTTTTATTTTATTAAATCTTTCTTCTTGAAAGGCTAAAACTATCTCTCCATTTATCATTAAGGATGCGCTAGCGCCATGACTTACGTTAATACCTAAATAAACTGTGTTTTTATTCATAAAGATCAATTAAATCAAAAAATATTTGAAACAACTTCATATATTTAAACATTCTATATATCTATATTTATTTTATTTAAACATCTGTTTATTTGTAATTTTTCCTTCTTATTTTTAAAATCTTTTTAGCTCTCATTGAACATAAAAATTCCAAAAACCTTGTAAACTTCCACCTTATTGCAAAGGGTATTAATTTATTCTCATTAGCAGATGATTTATAATTTTTTATAGCTTCATTAACTTCATAATCTTTTAATATGCTATTTATAATTTTTCGTCGCTTGATAATTCCCTCTTTTAAACTTACTTTTTTTTGCTCTATTGATTTACTGTATGATATTAAAACATTTATAATAAAGTATATTAGAGATTGATCTCCTAATTTTTTAACTTCTTGGTCCAAACAGCCTCTAGACTTAAAACTATTTTGAATGTGTGTCTTGATTATTTTAAATTTATTTATATCAAAATTTAAGTTTAATCCCTGGACCACACCTGAGCTTAGATTGGGATTTACATTATATACATAGTGCTGTTTTCTTATATAACCAACTTTTTTAGTTACAGCTAACAAATCCCAAATAAAAATTTCATCTTCTAAATAACGCAAACACTCCTCATAATAAATTTGATTACTAATTAGTGTTTGTTTTTTTATTAGCTTAGCCTTTGCACCTAAAACTCCACCTATGTGTATTGAATTAAATATTCTATGTTTCATAAGTTCTAAAATCTCATCGTCATCAAGTATTTTGTCTGAATTATAACTAAAAATATTTTGTCTTTGATTTTGTGATCCTTCCATCCATTTTGTATCACAAAATACAAAACTCAATTGATTTAGTATTGCAAAATTATATAGGTTATCTAATGCATCATCTTCTATTTGATCGTCTACATCTAAAAACAATAAATATTCACCCTCTGAAAATTTAATTCCCATATTTCTGGCTTTTGCGGGACCTTGATTTTTATCTAATGAATATATTTTTAAATTATCAATTTTTGAATTTTTTATGATTTCTAATGAACTATCTGTTGATCCATCATTTATCATTATTATCTCAAAAAGATTTTTAAATTTTATTTTGCTTAAATTTTTTAAACAATTTTCGATATGAATTTGTGAATTATAAAAAGGAATTACTATAGAAACACAAACTTTTTCTGACATTAATTTACAAAGTTATTAAATTATTCTATTTAATTATTAACGTATTTTTTTATATTAATCATACTGTTTGTATGAAATAGGTTCAGATACTTGAATGCCTGCTTCAATTATACCTTTACCATCATAACCAGTAGAACTAGTTGCATCGTATGGTCTTCCATCGCAAAAATCACAAGCAGGAAAAAATTTTGCTACCTTAATAAGTCTTCTAATTTTCTTTTTAATATCTTTATCATTAGGTTTTAATTCAACATAATTAGCTGGGTTATCTGGTATTGCTTTTAAGTTTGCTGCGTTAGCAATAAACGGGCAACGATAAAGCTTTCCGTGAAGAAGAGTATACAAATATTTCACACAACATTGTTTAAAAACTTCCTCTAGTTCTGAGTTAGTTCTTTTATGGTGTCTAATGTTACTACAATCTACCCAATGAGTTGCTGGGTTAGATACAAAATTTATATTATATTTTTTAAGTTGATAATGGAGTTTATCTAAATTTCTAGATAATTTTCCATACTCAGTAATAATAAAACTAATTTTTTTTCCTTGAAAAGATTCTAATTGTTCGTCCTTCGGTGCAATTGTACCATTCGAATATATAAAAATCTCATTTTCTGGATTTCTTAGACTAATGCTATTGGCAATTTTAGCCCATGATTTATTCATTAAAGGCTCACCACCAATTAAACGAAACTCAGAAATTTGATCAACATTATTTTTAATTAAATCAATAGAATTTAAAATTTCATCATGATCAAAGTTTTTATGCTCAGTATAATATTGCATTAAATTTGAGCAGCCTTCACATTTCATGCCACATCTTGTTGTAATCATTACATCTAAACTTCGCATATAAGTTTTATCTTCATTATCAAGAAACATTCTATGGCTATTCTTGCAAACAGTTAATCTAGCTTCCATATATGAATTAGTAATTATGTGTTTATTTTCGTTCACTTTATAGTTTTCTATAAGCTCCAAAGGAGAATAAAAATCATCAAATCCAAGTGCTGTTAATTGCTCTATACAATCTTGGATATGCTGAGATGCTATAATAAACCTTGCTTTTTTATAGTGATCTGGAAGAGATGGAGTATGAATTATTTTTAACCCACAGAATAAGTTACTTGTTTTGCCTTTTATACTATCACAGAAGGCTGAAACTTTAATATTGTGATTTTTACACGAATTTAATACCGCCTCAGATTCTTGAACTGCAGCAACTATAATTATTGGTGGTCCATCTTTCTTTAGACTCTCAATACAGTTAGTTTTAAGTTGACTGGTCATAGTAAATTAATATTTGAACCTTTAATATTTTACAAGTTAATTATTATAAATCTTATATTTAAAAGGCACATTTGATAGTCCCTTCAGATTGTTTTTTTTAATAATATCAAAATTTTCATTATATTTTAGTTTAGATTTGAATTTTTTTTCATATGAAACATTTTTTATAATTTTTGAGTTAAATTTTGATGAGCTAATAATAAAAATTTTTTTATTAAATTTTAATGAAAAAAACTTAAGAACTTTATTAACCCGTTTTAAATAAGTGCCTCTAACGTCTGCATTCTGTTTGTTTATTCCATATTCATAGAAATGACCATTTTTTGGATTCGAATAAAGATAATCCATCCCAACTAAATAAAATTTAGAAAAACCCATGTAGGTAGCTAATCCCAGCATTGAAAATAAACTACCGAATAAAAGACTAAATTCCTTTGATGGATCAACCTTACTTGGTTGAAATTCATTAATTCCAAAATTGTGCAAATAATAAATATTTTTTTTTGAGGATAAAAAGGGATAATGATAAACGGAGGTGAATAAATCAACCTTTCCATTTAATCTTCCAGATTTATTTAAAAAATTCTTACATTTTTTGTTTAATTCAAGTTTTTTTGAGTATGGATTTTTCCATATTGGAGAAAAAATACCTGGATGAAAATGTATATCAGCTACAACATCTAGTTTTTTATAATCCTTGTGTAGATACATCCAGCCACAAGTTAGTGTTTTATTTTTAGAAAATTTTTTTAAATCAAAATATTTAAGTGATTGCCCATTACCTATAATATAACAACTTTGGTTTATATATTTATCCTTAAACTTTATATTTTTTGATACTAAATTTGAAAAAAATTTATTTATAAGTAACATTAATTGATATAAACATCTATGATTTTAAATTTAACATGAAAAAAATATTTTTAATTGCAGAAATAGGTATAAATCATAATGGTAGTTTATCTACAGCAAAAAAACTTATAGATTTAGCAAAGAAAACTGGCTTTGATGCAGTCAAGTTTCAAAAAAGAACACCAGAAATAACTACCCCTAAGTCAAAAGCTGAAATTATAAGGGACACACCGTGGGGGAAAATTACATATCTAAGCTACAAAAAAAAATTAGAGTTTGGAAAAAGAGAATTTGATGAAATAAATAATTATTGTAAAAAAAAAAATATACTTTGGTTTGCGAGTCCTTGGGACATAGAGAGTAATAAATTTCTTAAAAAATATAAACTCAAATATAATAAAGTAGCTTCACCAGTTTTAACAAATATTAAATTAATTGAAGAAATTGCAAAACAAAAAAAATATACATTTATATCTACTGGAATGTCATCAATGAATAATATAACGAAGGCTGTAAAAATTTTTAAAAAATATAAATGCAAATTCACTCTAATGCATTGTGTTTCAGCCTACCCTTGTTTAGAAAAAAATATTAATCTTAATATGATTAATACTTTAAAAAAAAAATTTAAAGTTGATATAGGTTATTCTGGACACGAAAAAAGCGTAAGTCCGAGTCTTATGGCTGCTTGCTTTGGTGCAAATTCAATTGAAAGGCACATCACTCTTGACAGAACAATGTGGGGTACAGATCAAGCTGCATCTTTGGAGGAAAATGGAATGAAAAATCTAGTAGAATTAATAAGAAAGTTTGAATTATGCAGGGGAGATGGTGTAAAAAAGTTTTTAGTTGATGAAAAAAAAAAATTACAAGAAAATAAATATTGGTAAAAAGTATAAAATATCCTGTCTAATTCCAATAAGATCAAATAGTAAAAGAATTAAAAATAAAAACTTCACGAAAATCAAAAATGTTCCTCTGATAAAGTTTGTGTTACAAAACATTTGTAAATCAAAATATATTGATGATTATTTTATAGCCACAGATAATTTACATAAAGTTAGCAAAATAATTAAAAAAAATAATAAAATAAGATTTTTTTTAAGATCAAAAAAAAGTTCTTCAGCAATTGCACAAACAGAAGTTGTTATAAGTGAATTTATAAAACAAAAAAATGTAGATATAGTTGTTTTGGTGCAGGCCACTAACCCATTTATTAAAAATATTTATTTAGATCAAGCGTTAGAAATACTTATTAATCAAAAACTAGATTCATTACTATCAGTTGTAAAAAGCAAAAATTTTATTTGGAAAAATAGTAAATATTCAAGTCCAATAAATTATAATTTAAATAAAAGAAAAATGTCTCAGTCAATTAGAGGTTATTTTGTTGAAAATGGTTCATTTTATATATTCTATAAAAAAAATTTTTTAAAGACACAAAATAGACTTCATGGAAAAATTGGAACATACGAAATGCCGAAGCATACTATTCATGAAATTGATGATTTAGAAGATCTAAAAATTGTTAAAAAATTATTAGTTTGAAAATAATTATTTTATTAGAAAATGTTTTAATCCCTTCAATCTTTTTATATTCCATTTAGGAAAATCAATTTTTTCTAACATTAATTTTTCTCTACATTTTTTTAATCCATCTCCAACAAAATTTAAAAGATTAGATGTGGATACAGCGTTAATTTTGTAGTTTTTAATTCCAAAACTTATATGTTTTGCATTACCACAACCTCCAGAAAGTATTACAGGTTTTTCAAAATCTTTTGGAATTAACTCCAAAATATCATATTCCAAACCCATTCCAGTTCCATCTTTATCGATCGAATTAAGATAAATTTCACCAAAAGACATTTCTTTTAAATCATTAATATATTGCTTAAAGCTTTGTTTGATTTTTTTTTCTCCATTATTTACAAACACATTATACGTTTCACCAAACTTTTTAAAATCTACACCTAAAATTAGTGATTGTTGCCCAAAGACTTTTGATATTTTTTTTAAGACTTCAGGATTTTCATATGCAGCAGAATTTATTAATATTTTATCAGAGCACTTAGAAAGTAACTTATCTGCCATTTCTAAATTTTTAATGCCTCCCCCACATGTTATTGGAACAAAACAATTTTTTGAAATTAATTTAACAATTTTAATAAAATCGTTAATATCTTTTTTGGTTCTTGAAATATTTAAAATAATTAATTCATCAATAAAATAAGAAATATTATTGAAATCGTAGTTTTCAAAAAGCCAATCGATATCGCCTACTTTTTGAATATTGTAATTTCTACTTTGATGAAAATAACCATCTGCATAAAGAAGTGTAAAAATTATTCTTTTTTTTAACATTAATTATTTTTCAAAAAATTAAGTATCATTTCTATCCCACATGATTGACTTTTTTCTGGATGAAATTGAGTGCCATATATATTATCTTTCTGAAATGCAGCTAAAAAATTGGTACCATAATTACAAATAGCATAATTTTCAGAAAAATTTTCAATACTCATTCTATAAGAATGCACAAAATAAAAATTTGATTTTTCGTTTATATTTTTAAAAAATTTATTATTTGAATTTATTATTTTTATATTATTAAAACCAACATGAGGAACTGGTAAATCATGCATTTCTTCGTATTTAAATCGAGTAACTTTATTTTTTATAAAATTCAATCCATTGGTAACTCCATCTTCGGTACTAGATGAACCCAATAATTGCATACCCAAACATATGCCCAAAATTTTTTTTTTCTTAAAAAAAACTTCTTCTCTTAATTTATCTATTATAGACATAGAATTTAAATTATTCATTGCATCTCTAAAAGATCCGACTCCTGGTAAAATTATATGACTAATTTCATCTTCAAATTGATTTTGATTTTCTATTATTTCTACTTTACATCCTAAATACTCTATTGCATTTTTGACAGAATTTAAGTTACCCATTTTAAAATTTATTATCCCAACTTTCATGAATTATTTTATTTGAAACTTAGGAGACCACCTGCCATTTTTTTTTTCAAAGATTTTTTTATTAGCAAATTTATCTAAGATATTATTAAATTCCTCGAGACTTATTTGATAATAGTCCAAATATAAATCAACAAAATTTTCTGGATAATTATTATCATATAATTTTACTAAGTTAATAGCCTGATCACGATCCATTGCTCCTCTCCTTATCTCAATACCCGCATCCTGAGTGGCTCTTCCAAAACCAAATTTTAAGTACATTAAATACATATGTAATGCAAAAAGTGCCTGATCATTTTGTGCAAAATTTGTGAAAGTTCCCTCATTAGCAGCTTCGCTTTCCTCCAAGCCATATTTATTTTTTGCTAATAAGTAATTTCTGTATGAGTCCCAAGGTTCAAAATATCCCCAATGAGTAAGTTTAATTTTATTAAGTGCTTCTTTCTCGATTCCCTCTAAATTATACCAAAAAAGCTCTTCTCTACTTAAATTACTATCCTTAATAATTTTTTTAAAATCTCCTTCAAAATAATTATTAATTATATAATTTGTTTCAAATAAAGGTTTATTTTTATTCTGAACAGACCCTCCATATTCAACTTCACCATCCTCTCCATAAAATATAAGATTAATGTTATTTTGAATAGCTACTCTGATACATACGCTAAATATTGAAACTAACCATCCATAATAAGGAGATCCTTTATAAAAAAGTCCTAATTTATTTAGAGTTTGCATTGATTTAGAATTTGTTGTTACATGAATATGATCAAAATCTTTACCAACAAATTTATTAAGATTTTTTTTTCCTACTACTGATTCTAACGGAGGTCTTGATGTGACTGTTAAGATATTTAACCCATATTCTTCTTTAAGCTTATAAGCTACATATGCACCATCTTTTCCTCCACTTACTGGGACCAAACAATCATAATTAGACTTATTATTTTTATTTTTTTTAATTATATCTTTAAGTTCATTTATTCTTTGGCTCCAATTAAGTTTTTTTTTTTCTTCCATCCATTGGCATGCATTACAAAAACCTCTGATATCAAAAGTAATTCTTGGTCTTGTTGACATATTCAAACAATTTTTGCACCAAAAAATTTTATCCATTATATTATTGAAAACCCTCCATCTACAAAATAACTTGCTCCTGTAACATACGAAGCTTCATCTGAAGCAAGAAAAATAATTGGAGATGCAATCTCTTTTGCATCTGCCATTCTGCCCAGTGGCGTTTTTAATCTATACTTCTTTTTAAAATTTTGATTCTGTTTTTTTTTTGATCCAGCTATATTTCCTTCAACACCTCCAGCAATTATAGAATTAACCCTAATTTTGTCTTTACCATAATGTGCCGCTAGGCTTTTTACAAAATTTAACAGACCTCCTTTTATTATTGAATATACTGGGTTGGGGTTGATGTTAGTATTTTTATAAAGATTGTTGTCTTGACCTAAAACACCGTATATTGAATTTACTATAATTATGCTTCCTTTAACTTTATTTTTAATCATTAATTTGGCAATTTCATTTGCTGATAATGCAAAAGAATTTAGGTGTATCTCTATATTTTTTGAAAGTGAGAAATAATTTAAGTTGTTATAATTTATATTTTTCCAATTTTTCGTAATAGGATAGGATGAATTTATAAAGATATCTGGACAACCAAATTTTTTAGTAATTTTTTTTAAATTGTTATTGATATTTTTTAAATTACCCAAATCAAAATAAATCTGGTTAATATCTTTATTATATTTTTTATTTTTTTTTATATCTAAGATTATTATTTTGTGATTTTTTAATTTAATAAATTTTTTAACTATTTCACTTCCAATACTGCCATTTCCACCAACAATAAATACTAATTTTTTTTTCATTTTTTTTTAACAAAATATCTAACTAAATTTAAATCATCAACCGAATCTATGTCTATGGACCGTTTAAATGGCATTTGGTAAACAGAAGTCTTGTTTGTGAATAGGTTATTATTATTCATTAGAAAATCTCTTCTCCATATATAAATAGATGCATTCATCTCATAAACAGTTGGGGCATCTTGTCTTCTTATTATATTCTTTTTTGATTTTTTAACTAATTTAGGACAAAAATTATTTTTATATTCTATCATATTGAAGTAAGGATTTTTTCTAGCCTTACATACTGTGATTAAATTATTCGTATTTTCATTTATTATTTTTTTTATTGATTCATTTATATCTTTTATATTTCTAAGTGGAGATGTAACGTCTAAATCAACAATAAGATCAAAAACTTTATTATAATATTTTTCTGATCGAATCAAAGCATCTTTAATAACTTTAACTTTACCTGAATTGTCTGAGGCTAAACTTTTATCTCTTATAAAAAATTGATTAATTTTTCTTTTTTTGAGTTCACGTGTTGAAAGTTTTACGTCGCTAGAAATAACAATATTATTTATTTTTTTCACATTCCGAGCTTGATCAACTGAGTAAAAAATTAAACTTTTTCCACCTAATTTTTTAAAATTTTTATTAAATAATCCTTTAGAACCTTTTCTTGCACAAATGGTACATAAAATGTTCATGCAAGTTTTTCTACTGCTTTTTTATATTCATTCCATTGCCCAACATCTATCCAAGATTTTTCTGAAACTGGATAAACCATAATTTTAAGATTTTTTTTCATTAAAATTGTGATGAGATCGTTCATGTCAAGTTTTTCATTTTTTTTAATATATTTTAAAATTGATTTATCAAATAAATACAAACCAGTATTTACTAAAAAGTTATAAGTTGGTTTTTCTTTCAATTGTAATAACTTACCAGAAGAATTAATATTGCATGTACCATATGGAATTATAAAATCTTTTGTAGCAACAACACATGTAGCAATATTTTTATTAATTTTGTGAAAATTAACTAAATCACTATAATCTAAATCTAAAATTATGTCTGAGTTAGTAACAAAAAAGTTTTTTTTAATTTTTAGTTTAAAATTTCCAAGAGATCCTGCGGTACCTAAAGGTTTTTTTTCCTCTAAAAAAGATATTTTATATTTTGGTTTCAACTCTTCAAAAAAAGCTTTTATGATTTTACTTTTGTAATTAATTGATAAAAAGAAATTTTCTAGACCATAGTTTGAAAATTTATCAAAAACATGCTCCAAAACAGATTTTCCATTTATTGGAATAAGAGGTTTAGGCAATATGTCTGTAAATGGAAGTAACCTAGTTCCCTTGCCACCAGCCATGACAATTACTGGAATTTTTGTTTTTATATGGTCGTTTCTATTCTTTTTTCCAAAAATATAATCCCAAGTAATTAAATCTATTATATTTTTTTCCTTATCAACTATTGGTGCAAAAAACAGTTTTTTTGAAATTAAAATTTTTTTGATTTCATTATATTTTATTTTATCTTTATAAAAAAATAATGGTTTTTTATTATAAATTTTTTTAATACTATTATTTATATTAATTTTTTTTAATATTGCCCTTCTCAAATCACCATCGGAAAGTACACCTACTAACTTTTTCTTTTTATTTATAACTACTAAATTTTTTTCACCAGTTTTTCCTAACTGCTTTAATGCAGTAACAATTTTTGTATTTTCATTTATTACTAATTTTCTATAAGTCATAAAATTTTTTTTTTAAATTAATTTTTTTAAAATCTATATGTTTTATTATATCAACAATTTTTTTTGAGGCATTACCACTTCCATACATATATTTAATATTTTTTTGTTTTTTTCTTAAAATTAATTTACTAACAATTGCTCTTATCTTGTTTTCATTATTTTCTACATCATAAACTGTCTTAGATTTAAGCCTACCTAACTGTCTATCACCAATATTAATAGTATATGTTCCTAAATATGGAGCCTCCAGAATTCCGCTTGAAGAATTACCCAAGATTATATTGCTATATTTTAGTAGCGATACATATTTTTCTCTTCCCAGGTTTAGAAAGAAATGTGCATTTGGATTTTTTTTAATAAATTTATTTATCATTGCGGTTACTATATAGTTGTCTGGATCTGCATTTGGTGATGTAAAAAATAAACCAATATTTTTAAAATTTTTTAAAGAATTCAAAATGTTAGAAAATAAATACTTTGATCTTTCTTGTTCTAGAGTTTCGGGGTGGTAAGTAATTAAAATATTTTTATTCAATAATTTTTTACCCAACTTTTTTTCTAAAATTTTTTTTTTTAAAATACTTGTTTTCTTAACATTGTCTGCGCTCAAACCTCCGGTGCAATAAACACTTTTTGGGTTTTCTCCCAACTGTATAACTCTTTTTCTATAAACCTGATTTGCAACAAAATGGAAATTTGACATTTTTGTTATAGAATGTCTTGACCATTCATCTATTGCACCTGCAGTTTGTTCACCACCGTTTAAATGTGCTATCGGCAAGTTGTTAATCGATGCGCCAATTGCACAACCTAAAATCTCAAATCTATCACCAAGCAAAATAATTAAATTAGGTTTTTGATTTCTAAAAATTAAAGAACTTTTCTCAATTGTTTTCGCTAAAATCTTTGATGCTGAATATTTAGTGTCACTATCAAAATTTATTTTAATTTTAAGAATTTGAATTTTTTTTTTAAAATTTATTTGACTTATTGTATTTCCAAAACGTTTTTCCATATGATTTCCAGTAACAACCAAAGTTAATTTAAATTTATTAATTTTTTCTAAATCTTTTATTAGCCAATACAAATGATCATAATCTGCTCTGCTACTGGTAACTATAAATATTTTTTTCCTCATTTTATAAAATCATCTTTAAAATAATTTCTTTTAGATTTTTTTCCTAAATATCTAAAAATTTGTATCGGGGGAAGCCCTGTTGATGGTCTTTTGAGTGTCAAATTGTTAAAAGTGAATTTATCTCCTTTTAAAATATCTACTTTTGCTACAATTGATTTTCTTACGATTATCTTGTTTTGCTTTTCCTCTTTAGAAATTTTTTTTACACCATCCCCAAGTATTTTTTCAGTTAAGCGAACCATATTAACCATTTTTAGAAAATCATCTGGATTTAAACTACTTGAATGATCCGGTCCAGGCAGTTTGTTGCTAATTGTTATATGTTTTTCAATTATTGAGGCCCCAAGAGCTACAGCTAAAGATGGTGCAAATGTTGAGCTTGAATGATCAGACAATCCTACTTTAATTTTGAATTTATTCTTTAATGATTTAATTACATTTAAATTTAAATTTTCTTCATTTGTTGGATATTCTGAAATGCAATGAAGTAAAGAAATTTTATTTTTATTCAATCCTAAACTTTTAAGATATTCTAGTGCTTGAGAAATTTCTCTGATAGACGACATACCTGTAGACAAAATAATATTTTTTTTAAAGGAAGCTATTTTTTTTAAATAAGGAAAATTATTTATCTCTCCTGATGGTATCTTATATTCTGCAAGATTTAATTTTTTTAAAAAAGACAAATCTTCTAATGAAAATGCTGAAGACAAAAAATCAATTTTTTTTCTTTTACAATAATTGATTAAAATTCTGTGATCTTTTTTTTTTAATTCTAATTTTTTTAGCATTAAATATTGACTTTTCTCATTAGTTTTTTTTTTTTGATATTTTGCCTTGGGAGCATTTTGTGTTGCAAGTTCTGATGCTGTGAAAGTTTGAAACTTTACACAATCAGCCCCGCAAAATTTTGCCAAATCAACTAATTTTTTTGCTTTTATAATTGAACCATTATGATTTACACCAGCTTCAGCAATAATATATGTCTTATTTTTTTTTCTCATTAGGAAAGTAAATAAATTTTTTACCATATAAATTAATATAAGGACCAATATATCCCTTAAGATAAGTTGATCTAATTACATTAAAAACATATTTTTTATTTTTAAATTTTTTTAATTCAAATATTTTTGTAAATTCTTTTTTGGTATAAGGCTTTCTAAGCCATTTCTCTCTTGAATAATTAAGTTTATTTTTTTTCTGAAAATTTTTAAGTGTGCTTTTAAATAAACCAAACATTTGTATATATGCTTTTTCCATTAAAGTTTTAACATCATCAGAAAGATTGATGGAAAAATATTTAACTTTAAAAATTTTTCCAGTATCTACTTTTTTTGACATTTCATGTGCCGTAACTCCATACTTTTTATCTTTATTTAATAACGCATAATTATAACAACCTAAACCTGGATACAAAGGTGGTCCAGGATGAAAATTAATTTTCAAAATTTGCACTTTTTTCAATATTGACTCTGGAACAATACAAGGAGACAAATATGAAATTAATACATCAATTTTTTTTTCTTTTAAAAATTGTAATTTATCCCCTTTTTTTAAATAATATTTGTTAACATTAAAAATTCCTAACTTATTTAAATAATTAATTACTTTTTTGTTATGTTTTTTGTTTTTTTTTAATAATAGCACTGTTCTAAATTTCAAGATTTCTCCTTAATTATTCATAATTTTAATATTTTTGATAATATAAACTTTCAAATTAAACTCGAACAATTTTTTTTTTTTCGTTTGAAATTTTTAGTTTTTCTATAATTTTAAGTACAGAAATTGCTGAGTCAAATGTGGAAAAATTTTTATCAGTAAAAATTTCTTCGTTACAAAGGTAATTAATTTGTTTTAAATAAATATCTTTGAAATCTTCATCAAATTTTTTTACATAAAGTTTTTTGTTTTTATAATATTTAATTATACCAGTTGAAAAATCGCACTCGATAAAACCACCAAAAAATAAAACTCTAATATTTCTATTATAACTTTCCTCAATAAAATTTAAATTAACTGATATGTTTTTTTTTGGATAAATTAATTGAAATTCAGCAAAATCTTCAACATTTATATCTAGCTTTGAATAT
>MDSZ01080993.1_pt1 | contig 31185 bp, 28 predicted proteins | sample 811201 | NCBI WGS metagenome assembly MDSZ01 (sample SAMN05326647, study PRJNA326480) | marine metagenome | isolation source: seawater | place: Indian Ocean: North | collected 2010 | reverse complement strand
CCGGAACCAACACCGGAACCAACACCAGAACCAACACCAGAACCAACACCAGATCCTGGAACTGGAACTGGAACTGGACCTGGAACAGGAACTGGAGGTGGTGGAACTGGGACAGGTACTGGGACGTAACTAGCAAAAGGTCTCAAAGACTAGTTCTGCTTATATTTTCTAATTAGACTGTAGATATCATCCTTTCTAATTAACTTTGATCCTGGATCTTTTGTAAGCGGTCTCCACATAAAATCAAAAAATTCATTCGATAAAGGAATTCTAAAATATATCCCTTTGTCAAAACTCCCCTCCCCAAATTTTTGTTTCGATACATTCGTTCTAGTAAAAAACATCCCCATGTGAACCCCATTTTTAAATCTTCTAGAAAGATCAACAGTATAGCCTCTATCACCAGCTAAATATTCTCCATAAGATAACTTTAAGCTTAAAGGAATTAAAAATTCATTCTCATAGTAAAAATTTACGTGCGCAGTTAAATTATTATAGTCTTGCAACCCAAAGGCTAAATCATAATCTCTTTTGTAGACTTTAAATGCCTCTAGGCCTATTGCTATGTCGCTTTCTTGCTTGCTCCAAAGATATTCACCACCGTATCCTGAAAACATTTCTTCAAATATACCTGCCGATAGCTGCAAATGATGTTGTGCATCAAAACTCTTAAAAAAATCAAGCTGAGATCTCCCAATTATCAGCCTATTGGAAAAATTATTAAGGTAATCTTTTATATCTGATCTTACTTGATTAGGGTAAGTATCTACTGGAGGAATGTATAATTCATCAAAATTTTGAATCAAAGTATATTTGAAATTAGAGCTCCAAAAAAAGTTATTACTTATAACATATTGAGTATTTAATTCAGCTAGCAACGCATATTTAAAAAACTCCTCTCTACCTGCTATAAAAGGTCTCAATACAATTTTTGGGGAATAATTTAATCCAGAAAAATCATAAGTTTCGGATAAGGCAAGTTCTTTATTTTCCTTTTTTTTAATTTCAGTATGACCTACAAGTCCACCAGTTTTATATCTTATTAATGTTTTTTCTACATCTAAGCCAGCATCAATATGTGCTTGCTTTATATTTGCTTTTAAATCTTCAAAACTCGAATATGCATACTCAGTTATTTCTAAATCGAGGTTTTCGCCATAATTTTTTATACTTTCTATTCCAATGTTGTTGTGAGCAAGTATCTCTTTTAATTTTTGGTATTTTTCAGTGTAAGAAAATCTCTCTAATTTTTTATAATCATTTGAAATATAATTTAATGAATTATCTCTGAAAATAAATTTTATACCTAGATAGTCACCCCTTTCATAGCTTAATGAAATTAGTGAGTTTCTAGGTTTTATATATTCTATACTGAAGTTATAGTTTGAACTTCTAAGAGGAAACCCTTCTTGAATAGGTATATCTGTTGTGTCATGTTCGGCTTTAAAAAGCCAATCTTCATTGATTAAATAACTTATTCCACCGAATATTCCCACTTGTTCTCCAGAAAAATAATCTTCCCACCTAAGTGTTCCTCCTTGTTCATCGCCTTTACAGCGCCAAGATAAGCATCTATTTGAAAAGGAATTATTAATCTCTGTTAATGGATTTTCGAATTGAAAATTACCTCCATTCATGCGCCCCCAACCCATACCTAGATGAAAATCAATATTATCTATACCATAACTTCCTACTACATACTCAGAAGAGTAAATACCTGTGCCAGCTATGTCATTAAATCCTACTGCTAATGCAGGTAAATAACCCTCTCTCTTTATTCTGAATTTTGCATTGAAACCTTTATCTTTATAGTCTTGATTCTCAAAGCCCGGATATGGCCTTCCGTCAATACTTGTGTAAAATACAGATGCTTCAAACCAGTCATATGGTGACATCGTTATTAGAATTTTTTTATCAGGGTTACCATTGTAAAGTGTTAGAGAAGAAGAAGACTCATCTAAAAATCTTGCAGTTGGCATGTTAATTAACCCAACTATTCCATGGCTGTTAGGACTATTAAATTTAAAGGAATCAGAAAGTAATAAATTTCCAATTAAGAAAAGAAATATAAACCTAATCTGAGATAGCATTTAATGAGGCTGCTGAGAATGCAATATCAGCTATTATTTTCGTCGCCATGCTAACCAAAGGCAAAGCTTCTAACTGATCTAAATCCCGAGGCACAACAATTGTATCTCCTGGCTCAATTTTTATCTGCCCAGAAAAAACACTACTTCCTGCAAGCACAGACAGTCCATTAGATTTTATAATAAATACTGATCTCTTATCTGCATAATCTGAAAACCCACCAGCTGCTTGAATGTAGTCTTTATGATTCATAGATTTATCAAAAATAAAAGATGAAGAATTTAAAACTTCACCATGAACAACAACTGAATATGACATTGATGGAATAACAACTGAATCACCATCTTTTAATGTAAAATTCTTTGTTATTTCCGAGGACTCATAGAATTGGCCAGCTATTCTACCATTTGGTTCAATCAGATCTGCAAGCTGTATAATTGCTTGTATGTCGACCATGTTTCTATCAGAAATACTGTTTGATTTTTGAATCATAGCATCAGTTAAAACCGCTTTTGCTTCTCTTATTGCTTTTAATTGTTTTTGCTTTACTTCCTCTCTAAATAATGAAATTCCATTCTCATATGCATTATTACGCAAACCTCCTGATAAAATATATAGATCAGATAATTTCGTTGAACTTGAGACTAAATAGGTTCCAGGGTTAAATACTTCACCTTGAATGGATACTTCAATTAAATTTTCATTCTTAATTGAGGGGAATGATATAGCAACCAAATCTTCTGAATCAAAAATATCTTCATATGCATTGGTATAAGTATCTTTAGATGTCACAGCTGAAACTTTCTTTTCATCAATTTCACCAACAGATTCAAAAAATCCGTGAATCTGTTTAGGACTGATTTTTCCTTTTACAGGAATTCTAAGGATTCGGTCTGGAAAAGATATGGATATAAAATCATCTTTACTTATTTGTCCTAGAGCTTCGCTTGAAATTTCATCTATATCTAATGTTTTATCTCTATTTAGAGTCTCATCACTATTTAATGTCTCATCTCTATCCAATATTTCATCTCTACTAAAGAAGCTTAACTCAGTGTTCTTAGAAGCCGATAGATTAGAATATGATTCAGGATCAGACAGCGAGAATGAAGATATGTCTCTTGAAAGACCATTTGCAGAAGTATTTTTGTAAATTGCATAGAATGGATAAATTTCACTTGAAAATCTTATTTTATCCAGGAATTTAGTTAATTTTTCATTTGATGATGCATAGAAACCTGAAGTTACTGCATTGCCTGAGACAAAAACATCTTTAGAATCAACTATTACACTGCTCCCTATATATAAAGCTTCTACATCTTGATTTCTGATTAAACTTTCTTTATCAATTTTCATTGTAAATTTTCTGCCATTTTCATTTACAGTTGCTGTTATATTCCTATCATTACCATTTCTGCTTAATCCAAGCGCAAAATCAATAAGATCTGCAAATGAATCATTTTGTTTATATTCATAAATCTTTGGTCTAATTACAGAACCACTTACTTCAACAAGCTTAGAAGTGCCATTTACAACAATTGTATCTCCAGCTGAAACAGGCATGTCTTTACTCCTGTCTCCCGCTATTAAAAAATCATATAAATCAAATATTTGTTCTGTTCCATTTGGTTTTACAAGTTTTATAGCTCTTAAAGATGCATACTCTTCAACTCCTCCAGAATATGCCAGAGCATTTAATATTGTTGTGAAGGGATTAACAATATAAGTTCCTGGATTTTTTACAGCGCCAATAATATTTATTTTTTTAGCGCTTAACGAAATTATTGAGAAATCAACTTGAGCACCAACATAAGAGACATCAACAAGATTTTCTAATTTCTTTCTAAAATCTTCGATAGTAAGACCCGCAACAGAAATTTCTCCCAATTCAGGTAGAAGTAAATTGCCGTCCATTCCCACTGTTACGTCAAATATTGATTTCTTGCTTCCAGTTAAAACAATTCTAATTACGTCATTAAGGGAAATGATGTAATTATTTGGCAATGGAAGATCAGAGCTTGTAGAAATTGAAGTAGGAGAAGATGCAATAAAATCTAAACCAAAAATCTTAGATTTAACATTAGATTTAACATCAAATACAATCTCTTTTTTATCTACTGAGAAGTCTTCAGATTCAACTATATCATTAACAGTAGTTTGATTAGTTTCTTTTATTTTTTCTAGTAATTCAGGTGTAATTTCAGGTATTTCTTGTGATCCAGCAAAAAAACTTAAAAATAAAAAAACCAATGATAAATATTTATAAGATTTTTTAATCACCATAGTTTTGAAATAATAATACATTTTAAGTAATTTAAATACCTTCAACTCTGTGGAGTTCTTTGAGGATATCATCTACAACCTTATCTACTACTAAATATTTTTTTGCATATTGATAACCATTTTCTCCTAGATTGGATGTATTCATATTCAACATTTGCTCTAGATTTTCTTCAATTTTTTTAAGGTCAAAATCTGAAGAAAGACCACATCCTGCAGAATTTATCATTCCATGTAAATCATTATCCTTATTTGCAATTGCTATACATGACAATTTGGATTTCATGTACCCCAAAATTTTTCCAGGTACAACTGGTGTTTTGACTTCTTTTGAGAGACAGACTAATCCTATATGATAATTAAAAAGCTTCTTATCATATTCCTCTGAACTGAGAAAATTAAATAAATTTACATTTTTAAATCTATGACTTTCAAGAAAAATTTCTAAGTCCTTTCTATTACTTCCTTCTCCATAAATATCAAGAATATAATCATTTTCTGAGAATCTCTTGAAAGCTTTTAGAAAATCAATAATTCCACCTATTTGTGAGGGGCCCAATACCCCCCCAAAAATTATCTTTTTTGGTTTGTGATCTGCTATATTCTTTGAACTAAGATCATTATTAAAATCTATCCAATTATGAGCAACAATTAACTTAGAATTATTTAATGTTAGATTATCTTCAATTATTCGCGCGTTACTTTCAGAATGAGCTGTTATTAAGTCTGCTTTCGAATAAAGAAATTTTTCCAGTGCTTGAAAAATATTTAAAATTATGCCTTCTTTGAGTATTCCCAGATCTATTGCATTCTTTGGGAATAAATCCTGTACATTCAGAATAAATCTAGATCCTTTAAGGTATTTTAAAACTACGCCTACTATTCCATATACTAAAGGTGGAGAATATACAAAAACTATGTCTGGCTTAGTTCTGGTTAGTGCAGTTAGAAGCATACTAAACAAACTAGCTATATTGAACAATCCTCTCAATAAATAATTTGATCTCTTGTTAAAGAGCGCTAGATGTCTGAAAATCTTGATTTTTGGAAATTTTTTTTGGTAGCTTAGTTCTTTGATTCTATCTGAAGATGTAGTTATTACTTTTACGTCAAAACCTTTTTTGTCGCAAAGATATACCGCTAAATCTTGCATGATTTTTGATGAAGAGCCTACGCTAGGCGGATACAACTCTGCCACTATTAAGATTTGTTTTCTCATTTGATTAGATTACTTTTTCAGAAATATTCAATGTTTTGTCCATTGAATCAATATTTAGTAACATTTGATCATAATTATTTTCAGGTTTTTCAATTAAGCTAAAAAATTTATCTATCTCATTTTGGAAACCAAGGTCATATTTTATTTTTTTAGTAATCGTATTTATTCTTGAAATTTTAAAATCAATTAATTCAAAAATATTTCCATCTTGAAAAATTTTAAATATTTCTCTTGGATTAGATCTATTTCCTTCTGAAGAATATATCAAATTTGATATAGAACCATTCTTATGAATAAATGAAACACAGAAATTATCTAACGAATATTTTATATTACCTGATCTTATGCTTTTTCCATCTAAATCAATTATTGGAGATGAAACAATAAAATTTGCTAAATCTATAAAATGTGAACACTCTGCAATACAGCGATCTCCACCATTATTTTTATCATAAATCCAATGATCATTAGGAATTTCACCTGCATTTATTTCCATTGTAAAAATCATTGGTGATGCTGAAGCAAGCTGTTTGAAATATTTCACTGAAGATGAATATCTTCTATTGTGTCCTATAAAAATTAAAGGCAAAGATTCCTTATTTTCTTCTGTTAATTTAATAATTTTATTAAGCTCCTCTCTGCTAACACAAAGAGGCTTTTCTAGAAAAAGATTCTTTTTAGAACTAATTGAACGTTTTACAGTATCGTAATGTAAGTGATGTGGTTCAAATGAAAATATAGTTGAAATATCATTATTTTCTAAAAGGCTTACTCTGTCTGTTGAAGCATTAGCAAATCCAAATTTAGCTCTATTTCTTTCTGCACTTAGGCCAGTTTTAGTGCAAATAGTATGAAGTGTTTTGCCTTTTATTTTTTTCAAAATAGGTAACACTGAACCACTACCATGTAATCCTGCTCCAATTACACCAATAAAAGAGCCTGAAAATTTTAGAGATTTATTTTTTTTGGGTTTTTCTTTTACTTCTGGAATATCATGATTGTATTCTAAGATTATTCCAAGTTCATCAGAATGCTCTCCTCTACTTAATTCCTCATAAATTTTGACTGAATCTTCAAATAAAATTTTCTTTGTTATGAGATTTGTAATATCAATAGAATCATTCGATATTAGATTAATAAATTCTTCTAGATTTCTCTTCAGAGACCATCTCACACCTTCTATGGGAAAATCAGATTTTGAACTTTCATAAATTCTATCTAATGAACCAAAACCTCCTGCTTTTGAGACTATTATCGATGCTTGTTTATTCCATAAAATATTTCTATCAACATTTATATCTACAACACCCAATACCACAATCTCCCCGTTCTCTATGATTACTTCCAAAGCATCAATAAGTGGAGCATTATCTTTTACTCCACATGCTATTATGACCGCATCAAAACCCTTACCTTGGTTTAATGAGTTTTTAGAATTTATAAATTGGTCTCTATCAGAAAAAAACTTTACTCCTTTTTTCCCTGCAAAAACTGATCCTTTAGATGAATTAGGGTCAAAAATCGAAACATTTGCACCATAACTTAAAAGTATTTGTGCAGTAATATTGCCAAGGACACCAGCACCTATTACACCTATTTTTAAACCTCCGATAGGTTTCTTTATCTGTCTAATTGAATTCAAACAAATGCAACCAAGCATTCCAAATGATGATTCTTTTAATATTTCTTTGCTACATTTTGATGTCATATTCTCAGAAACTAAATTAAATTCAGAATGATTAGCAAAAGATGCTCCTACCAATGCAACACTGTCTCCAACTTTCAGAGTTTTAACATTAGTACCAATAGATCTTACAATTCCTGAAGCGCTATAGCCCAGAGGAATTGGATTATCCAGCCTATTCAAAACTTCACTGATCGTTTCCTTAATACCTGTTTGATTTAATTTCTGAAATACTCTTTTCACTAAATCTGGTCTATCAATTGCTTTACCTATTAATGATTTCTTTGCAAGCTTTATTATGCTGCTTTCTGTTCCGATGCTCACAGCAGAATAAGCGGTTTGAACAAGAATTTCATTTTCATCTGGTGTAGGTTTGGGAATATCAATTAGTGAAATTTCGCCATTTGAATACTTTTGAATAAGTGTTTTCATTTATGACTTAACAGCTGAGCTCATCCCGGGTGGAAAATCTGAAGAATTCTTTATTTCTTCATCAAATAATTTAAACCAATTTAAATTTTCTTTGAATCCCTCATCAAATTCAATAATAGGGTTATAGTTAATTAACTTCTCAGCCTTTTCTATAGAAGCCAATAATCTAGGTTTTGTGTCCCATTTTCTTCTTGCCTTAAAAATAAAATCTTGGTCATTTTTTGTTACTCCTTGCACTTTACTTGCCATATCAACGATTGAAATTTCTTTTCCAGCATCTAAATTGAAATTCTCGCCTACTGCTTCTTCATAGAAACCGGATTTAACTAATCCCTGAACCAAGTCTAATACATATGTAAAATCTCTAGTTTCTTTTCCATCTCCAGTAATTGGCAATCTCCTTCCATTCATTGACCAATAAATAAAATTTGGAATTACATTTCTGTATTGTCCTGGAATTTCTCCAGGCCCAAATGAATTAAAAAACCTACAATTTACAGTTTTTAATCCAAAATGGTGATTGTAGTAGTTGCAATACATCTCTCCTGTCATTTTGTTAATTTGATATGGAGTTGTTAAATGCATAGAAATAAAATCTTCTTTTAATGGAAGTTTAGGAAATGACCCATAGATTGCACACCCACTTGATGCATAAATAAATTTTTCTATGCCTGACAAATTTGATTGTTCAAGAATTTTTATCATACCAATTACATCAACATCAGCCGATAATTCCGGATAGTCGACAGAATTTTGATTTGCAAAAAATGCAGCTAAATGAAAGACTAGATTTATCTTTTCTTTAAAAACTCTTTTTAAATCACTATCAGACCTAACATCACCTTTAACAAATAAAATATTCTCCATAGGCTCTACATTCCATGGATTACTGTCTTTTGTTGCTGTCAAATTATCAAGAACAATTATTCTGCCCTTTTCCCCAACAAGTTTAGATAATGCAATTATGAGATTACTGCCTATCGCTCCAGCGCCGCCCGTGACTAAAATATTTTTAGTAGAATAGTATTCTTGTAATTCTGCTGGAAAATTTACTCTTTCAAAATATTCATCAACTAGATTTAATCTAAATTTTTGTTTATCCATTTAAAAATTTTTTAATAATTAAGCTAATTTTCTTACTTGCATCCCCATTTCCATAAGGATTGAAAGCATTGGACATTTTACCATACTGTTTCTTGTCTTTAATCAAGGTATTGAATATATTTGTTATCTTTTCAAATGAGCTTCCGACTAGAATTGCATTTTCATTCTCTATTCCTTCAGGCCTTTCTGTAGATTCCCTGAGAACTAAAACAGGCACATTAAGAGAAGGAGCTTCTTCTTGAATACCTCCACTGTCTGATAATATTAAGAAAGATTTTGACATTATATATAACAGCTCTTGATAAGAAAGCGGATCTGTAAGCTGTAAATTAGCTATATTTCCTAAATTATGCTCAAAAATTTTTTTAACGTTAGGATTTGGGTGTACTGGCAAGACAAATAATGTATCTTCATTAGTTTCAGATAGGTTTTTTAAAGCAGTAACTATATTTAGAAGAGGTTTTCCAAAATTTTCTCTGCGATGGCATGTAACAAGAACTATTTTTTTAAATTTAGAGAAACTTTTCGTTATTGAAAAATAATCATCAGGCAGAGTTTCAATTTTTTTCTTTGATTCCAAGAGAGTATCTATAACTGTATTTCCAGTTACAAAACAAGAATTAACATCTATACCTTCTTTTTTTAAATTAGATTGGCTTTTTTGAGTTGGACAAAAATTTAGGGAAGCTATTCTGGAAATGAGCTTTCTGTTTATCTCTTCTGGGAAAGGAGAATACATATCATGTGTTCTAAGGCCTGCTTCAATATGAGCAACAGGTATTTTATTGTAAAAACTTACTAAAGATGAAATAAATGCAGTTGTTGTATCACCTTGCACAAGAACCATATTTGTTTTCGATGATTTTAGATATTCTTCAATCTGAATAGTAGCTCTTGCTGATAATTCACTCAAACTTTGATTCTTTTTTAAAACATTTAATGTGTGAGTAGGTTTTAGCTCAAGAAAATCAAAAAGGACTTCAGCTGTTTCTTTATGCTGTCCAGTAAATATCAAATCAATCTCAAAATAATGGCTTAGCTCTTTTGATAGTGTGGAAACTTTAATAATCTCTGGTCTTGTTCCTGCAAAAATTGATATTTTCTTTTTCATAACCTTAAATCTTCCAATACTCTTGATAATTCGTTAGATAATTTATAGTCATTGATTGCAAATACCTTAGTAATTTTTTTTATTGAAAGAGAAGAATCTTTAGGTCTTTTTGCTTTTTGATTAAATTCTTTTGATTGAATGGGCAATATATTTGGTTTTGATCCAATAATATCTTTTTTTGCTGCTTGATTAAAAATTAACTTAGCAAAATCATACCAACTAACTTTAGTTGAATTTGAAAAATGGTAAATACCAAAATTTGAGAATTTTTCGTCATAGATTACCTCGCAAATTTTCCATAAAACTTTTGAGATACTGGAAGCACTTGTAGGATTACCGTGTTGATCATTAATTATCTTTAGTTGGTTTTTATGTGAATTTTTTATCATAGTTTTAACAAAATTATTACCATTTTTTCCATACACCCAACTTGTTCTAAGTATAATATGTTCATCAAGTTGTTTTTTTATATTTTTTTCGCCTAATAATTTGCTTTCTCCATAAATGTTTATAGGTGTTGTTAAATCTTCTTCAGAATAATCTTTTTGAGATTTTCCATCGAATACATAATCAGTAGAAATATGTATTAATTTTGAATTGATTAATTTTATGTTCTTTGCAATTATATCGACTGCCTCAGAATTAACTAGAAATGCTTCTTCTATTTCGTTTTCAGCATCATCAACATTGGTATAAGCTGTAGCATTAATAAGAATATCTGGATGTATATCTAAAATTTTTTTTGATAGCAATTTAAAGTCAGATACATCTAATTCTTTTGAGCTTAAAGATATTAAATTGCAATCTTGATCTGAAAAAGTCCTTACAATCTCTGAGCCAACTTGACCATTGGATCCTAAGAGTAAAATTTTCATTAAATGTCCTTGAGAAATGGGTAATTTTTATCTTTTTCAGAAATAATTGGATTAGAAGTTGGCCAATTAATTCTTATATCATTATCTGACCATAATATTCCTGCCTGGTCATTCGGATAATAATATTCTGTACATTTATAATTAAAATCAGCAACATCACTTAAAACACAAAAGCCATGTGCATAGCCTGGTGCAATCCACAGCATTCTGTTATTAGTATCATTTAATTCAATGCTAAAATATTTCCCAAAATTTGGGGATTTTTTATTAATATCAACTGCTACATCAAAAACAGAACCCCTTACACACCTAACAAGTTTTCCCTGAGGATGATTTTTTTGAAAATGAAGACCTCTCAAAACATCTTTTGTAGATCTTGAATGGTTGTCTTGTACAAAATCAAAATCTAGGCCGATTTCTTTTAATATCTTTTTGTTATAGCTCTCAATAAAGAAACCTCTTTTGTCACTATACTTAGTTGGTTCCAGTACTAGAACTCCATCTAATTCTGTTTTGATTATATTCATTTTTTTGCAATTAATTTTTTAAGGTATTCTCCATAGCTTGTATTTGAATAATATTTATCACTAATAATTTTTAATTGCTTTTTTGATACCCATCCATTTCTATAGGCAGCTTCTTCAATACAGCCAATTTTTAATCCCTGTCTTTTTTCTATAGTACTAACAAATTGACCTGCTTCGAGAAGAGAATTATGAGTACCTGTATCAAGCCATGCAAAGCCATCTTCTAGTTTTACAACTTTTAATTTTCCTTTTTTTAAATAGGCCCTATTAACATCGGTTATTTCAAGCTCCCCTCTCTTGGAAGGTTTAACTTTTTCAGCAATCTTGACGACATTGTTGTCATAAAAATAAAGACCGACCACTGCATAATTCGATTTAGGATTGGTTGGTTTTTCATCAATAGAAGTAACTTTTCCATTTCCATCAAAAGCAACCACTCCAAACCTCTCAGGATCTGAAACTTTGTATCCAAATATTCTTGCACCATCATTTGTAACGTTTTTGTTATCTTTAAGTATTCTTGAGAAGTCATAGCCATAAAAAATATTATCACCAAGTATCAATGCTACATTACTATCACCTATAAATTTTTTTCCAACTATAAATGCACTTGCTATGCCGTCAGGTTTTGGCTGTTCTTTGTAATAAATATGAATGCCTAAATCTCCTCCATCGCCAAATAATTGCTTAAAAATTGGTAGGTCTCTAGGAGTTGATATTATAAGAATTTCTTTTACTCCAGCCATCATAAGGACACTTAAAGGGTAAAAAATCATAGGTTTGTCATATACTGGAAGAAGCTGTTTGGAAATAGATCGAGTGCTTGGAAAAAGTCTGGAACCCTCGCCACCTGCAAGAATAATACCTTTCATATTACTGTTTTTTTTCTTCATTCTATAAGTCCTAACCTTTCTTTTTTTTGAAACTTTATTATTTTTTTCCACCACCACTCATTATCTAAATACCATAACACTGTTTTTTTGATGCCAGTCTCGAAACTCTCTTTAGGCATCCAGTTTAAACTTTCAGTTAGTTTAGTTGAATCAATAGCATACCTCTTATCATGACCTGGCCTATCTTCTACAAAACAGATTAAGTCTTTATAGGAACTTTCAGATGATTTATTACTTTTAATTTGATCAAGAATTCTACAGATTGCTAAGATAACTTCCAAATTCTTCATCTCATTATTGCCACCAATATTATAAACTTCTCCAATATCTCCACCATTTATAATCTCCCATAATGCTTCAGCATGATCATTAACATAAAGCCAGTCTCTTATCTGGTCACCCTTACCATAAATTTGGATTTTCTTTCCTCTAAGTGCATTTATGATTGTTAGAGGTATAAGTTTTTCTGGAAATTGAAAAGGGCCATAATTGTTAGAGCAATTCGTAATTAAGGTTGGCAGATTGAATGTTCTGTGCCAAGCCTGAACTAAATGATCTGAACTTGCTTTTGAAGCTGAATATGGAGAACTTGGTTTATATTGGTTGGTTTCTTTAAATGGATTATCTGAAATTTCTAGATCTCCATAAACCTCATCAGTTGAAACATGATGAAAAAGAAATTTTTTCTTTCTTGTTTCATCAAGCTCAACGAAATACTTTCTTGAAGTCTCAAGCAAATTAAAAGTGCCAAAAACATTTGTATTAATAAAATCAATAGGATTGTCGATTGACCTGTCTACATGTGATTCAGCTGCAAGATGTAAAACTTTGTTTGGCTTATAAGTTGCAAAAATATTATTTAAATCCTTCGCATTGCAAATATTAACTTTTTCAAATATATAATTATTGCTTGCATTAAATTCTTTATTTGATTCCTCCGTTCCGGCATAGCTTAAGCAATCGACATTTACAATTTTAATATTTCCTTTGGACAAAAAATTTCTTATTACATTTGTGCCAATAAAGCCTGATCCACCTGTTAAAAGTATGGTTTCTTTTGTAGAAGACATTTTATCTATCCGCCAGATTTCCTAAATTTTTCAACACCATAATGATACATCTTTTGGGCAATTTTTTTTGGGATAAGGCATATTAAGTTAATAACCAGCATAGTGATTAAAGAGTTTGGCATTTTTTTTGTTAATCTTTTATATCTTTTAAGAATAGCGTTATATCCATTGAAATTTACTTTTGATCTAATTTTAAGAAAATGAGCATAGAGACGAAATCTATAAGATTTTAAGAACTTCCTTTGTATATCTATCTTTAATCTTCTCTCAATATGTTTTGCAACATTGAGCAATTTTAATTGATATATCGTATTAGAAAGCAAATCTTCCCTGTTAACCAAATCTGACAAGTTAGATGTGGCTGGAGATAAACCAAAGTAATTATCACCATCTTCACCTAGAAAAATAACTGTGTCATGAAAATAAGCACAATTATGAGACCAATGAAATGCGACAAGATAGACCTGACTATAGATTGCAGGTTCTGGATAATGCAGGAAATTACTATCTTTTTCTTTTAATTTAAAGTTGCTGTTATTGAAAATAATTCCACTAAATAAGACTGAGTCATAGAGAATATGAGTATTATATTTTTTCTTATCGAACCCAAAACCTCTCCTCAATACTGTTTGATTTCTTTGAAAGGGGCAAAAACAAACATCTGGTTCTCTATCTTTTAAAAAACAAACTAAATCATCAAGAACATCTATATTTAAAAAATCATCATCACTAAGAAGCATTGTAAAATTAGATTTAGTTGCTTGATACGCTGTAAGCAAATTTCTATCATATCCAAAATTTTCTTCATTAAGCTCCATAAAAATATCCACACTCAAAATTGCTTTATATTGCTCATAAATATCGATAATTTCATTTCTTAATGGAGAACAATCTTCATGAATTGTTATGCAAATTTTTTCGTTTGCATAGTTGCTAAGATTTTCAAAGATCCTCTTTAGTTGTTCGGGCCGATTATAAGATAGTATTGCTATGTTAAGAATATAATTTTGTATCACTTAAACACCCTGCCCAACATATTCCTAAGAATAAATCTGCCTATTGAGCGGCAGAGAAAAAAGAAACTTAAAAAATCTTTCTGAAGAATGCTTATTTTGATTAATTTGTAATGTGCAGAAAAAAAATCTTTTATCCGAGTTTTAGGGTACTGTCTATAATAGAATTTTTTTCCAAATAAATTAAGAAACTTATCTTCTTGGCCAATTAAATGATCTAAGCCAAAGTCTCCGTGATAAATTCCAATATTTAATCCAAATTCTTTAGATTTCATGCACATCCAATAATCAACTCCATCAATAAAAAAGTCTTCAGGATAGAATCCAACTTTCTTAACGTTTGATAAATAAATAAATGCCCCGCTATTAATAATAAATTTTTTCTTTACCAACTTTTTTTTGTTTTGGTGTTGTTTTGCAAACTGAATAGAGTCATTTTTTGACTCTATTTGTATAGCTAAGTAATTTGTAATACTTGATAATTCATTATGAATCTCATTGAATTTTTTAAAAAAGATTTCATCTATTAATGTATCTTGATCAAAAATTAGCGCATGCTTTTTGTTTAAATTAAGTAATTTTTTAATTAAAAAATTATACGCCCTTGGCAATCCAACATTTTTTTCAAATGAATAAATATTTAGATCTTCATAATTATTGAATCTTAATTTGAGTTCTTTTTTTGAGGTGGAACAATTACAAAATACGTGAACTTCAAGTTTTTGATTTAATAAATTCTCAATATTCTGATAAAAGATTTCTTCTGGATTATAAGTCACATAAATTATTGGCAAAGAAGTATTCAAGCTAGATAATTCTTTTTTTATAATCTGCATAATTTAATGTAATTAATATAATAACAGCTTGTATATAGCCTGAATTTAAAAAATATAAATCTTTAAAATTCCCAATGAATATTAAAGCTAAAAATAGAATACTTGATGGAAACCATGTTGATCTTATGCTTGTATGATTAAATAATAGATAAACAAATATCCCTAACAATATAAAGGTGCCTATAATTCCAAAAGCTTCAAGGAAAACAATCCAACCTAAATCGCTATTTGCGCCAAACTCTGCTCTTGTAAATCTTCCAGAGCCGAAATAGCTTAAAGAAGGAATAAATAGTTCGCTTTCGAATATAGTGTCTGTGCTAACAGAACTAAAGTCATCAGAAAGAAATAGTTCAAAGGCAAAAGCTAAAGAATTGTCATTAAATAATGCCTCAAAATAACTAAAATTATAAATTGCTACTGGCAGAATTACGATAGAAAAAGTAATAACACTTTTTATCGGGAATCTAATAAAGAAAAATATGATGATGATGATAGCAGACAGATACAAACCAGCTCTTCCAACAAATATTAATGAAATTAATGTAATAACAATTGCAAAATAATGTAGAAATTTACTTTTAACAGACTGACTATGTAATGCATTAAGAATCAAAACTAATAAGAATGTCATATACATTGAAAGAATACTAAAACCACTTGGAGAAAAGCCTGAATATCTATTAATTAAAACGTTATCAGTGATATATCTTTCGGCTCTTTCAGTAAGCATAAAAATAGAGTGAAAGTTCTCTGCAAAACCCTCAACAAAAGCAGCAAGCAAAATAACAGTAGCTTGGAAAATAAGACAAACAGAAAGTAAAGAAAATAATTTATCCAAGCCATTTTTTTCATGTAAAAGATTATTTATGAAATGAAAAATTACTGCTGATAGAACAATAAATATCGATATTTGTCTTAAAATTTCATATGAAAAATATAATGATGGAAATGAAATTAAACATATCAAAGAAACTGATATTAAATACATTTTTAAAAAAAATTTTGGAATTTTAGCGCCAACTACTACTAAATATAATAAAAAAACCGGGAAGAGAAAGATTGTCTTTAATGTGAATAAACCAAAAAAATTTATATGAGGAGTAAACAAAATTACTCCCATGCCGAATAACGCAGAAATATATTTAAAGTTAAATAAATTCATCAAAAATTATTTTATTTTTTACAGAAAAATCTAGTTTTTCTTCAGCAAATGTCCTGCAATATGATGGAGTGGGAAGATTATTTTTTTTCATAATATCTTTTAATAATTTTTTTATCTCGTTTTGTTTACCTTTTACTCGAAATGAAACTTGATTAGTTTCTCTGAAATCAGGATCAAAAGTATCATAAAAGAAAGGCAATCCAGCACTTAAATATTCTCTGTATTTTAAAGGTGAAGCCTCTGATACACCTATGCTATTCCAATCTAAAGTGCCTACACCAAGTTGAGAATTTTCATAAATATTTTCAAGTTGATCGCTATTTAACATTCCATGAAAGATTACTTGATCTTGGATTTTTAATCTTTCTGCTAAATTCTGTAGATTATTTTTATCTGGACCATCACCAACTAGGTGAAAAATTATTCTATAGCCTTCAGTATTAAGTTCAGAGATTGCATTTAAAACTTTTTCCCATCCATGCCACCTTGCAATTGTCGCTACTCCAACTAATGTCAGAGATTCATTTATCTTGTTAGAACTAGATTTCATTTTAATTGCTTTTACATCTGTACCATTTCCATATAACTTCAGATCACTTAATAATTTTGAAAACCAACCATTTTCATATGCATAAAAAATTACCCTATTAGGTAAAATGTATGCCAATGGAGCAAAAATTAAATAATTTAGGTAGTTATAGGCATTTCTAAAAAAACCAGAACTGATAACTTCATGTTTTAAATGAGATGAATATGGTGTTGGAACTTCTACTATTACAACTTTTCTAAAAATTCTAATTAATACTATCGATAATATTAGGACTGGAAGAATTTGCAATTGGGCTCTGATAAAAAAAATATCATATTTTTTACGAAATAAAAAAAGTAAAGAAATGGCATTATAGAAAGCTTTTTTTATAGGTTTGGGGTCAAATTTAACTTTGTATTTTTTATCACTTTTTGAAGCTATTCCCTTATATTTTTTCCAAACTCCTGGAGAATTATTTTCATCGCAAATAGCCCATATAAAAATTTTTTTAATTTTATAACCTCTAATCTAGTTAAAAATATTCTTTATTCTGTTTCTAATTTTTATTAGATTTTTCCATATTATATAGTCATTCTTGTATTCTTTATGTTCAACAGGTGGCCTTTGTAAATATTTGCATAAGTCATCTTTATTCCAATTCATTTTTTTTAAGAAATATTTTTTATCTTCTTCAAGGGCCCTCTCATCTGGATATGGAATTTTCTTTAATAGATTACTTGCTTCCTTATGAGAAATCTGATTGTTTATTAATAGAGTTGAGAGATGCACTTTTCTTTTATCGACACCAAATTTTTCTCTGAGGATATATCCTTGATAGAACCTTGTAAAAATTGATTCATAGTGTTTATATGGATAAGGCTTGTACCCAATTGAAGTTAAATATTCAAGAGCAGATGACTTTTTGTAGTCAATGTGATCTAAAACTGAAAAAAAATTTATTTTTAAAAAAAATCTTGCATATAAGGCTTTCCAGATGCTCATTAGAGGAAATGTTTTTATAGGGTAATTTCCATTTTTTTTAACAATATCTTTAATATTTTTTGAATCGAATTTAAACCATGTCCAATCTTGAGGCAGCCTCATGCCTTCTGTTGAATTATTTATGCCATTTAAAACCCATTTAACTTTGTATTTTATAGCAAGATTATAATTTACAGCATACATAGCATTGTCATAGAGCAATTCAATGTCAATGACATCAGAATCAAAAAAAGATTGCATTAACAATCTGTACTCATTCCAATCTATTACATGAGAGTAGAAGTCATAATCAAACTCTTCAATTATTCTTTGGATATTATTTTGAGCAAGCTCTGAATTCCAGCCATTATCCATATGTACAGCTAGGACTCTTAAATTAAAGTCTTTTGCAATTTTCAATACATATGAACTATCTACACCACCACTTACACCTACTATGCAATCATATTTTTTTCCACGACCATCAGATTTTATTTTTTTTATTATTTTATCGAGAGAATTTTTATCAGAATTTTTTGTTTTAAAATTTTTATCGATCAATTCTTGACAATAGTTGCAGCCATTTTTTGTGAGCTCAAAATCACTCGCTGTGGAGTCCATAAAACATCTAGAACATTTCATCATAATCTCGAAAGGGATAAGTAATTAATACCCCGTTTTGCTCACTAGAATAGACAAAAATTGTTGATCCCGCAAAAGAATAGTTCTTATGTCGTTTAGCAAGGTCTAAAATTTCTTGATGAGAGGAAGCACCACAACTAAAGACAAACTGTTGATCATATCTGGAGATTGAATTGAGCAGATCATCGCACTTTATACCTTTTCTTGAACCATCTAAGTCTACATTATTTAAAATAATTTCACCCACTCCAGTGCTTGCTATTTTATCCACATGATCAATTAAACTTATATTGAAATGTTTTTTGCAATTTTCTGAAAAGATTCTTTGTTGATTAAAGAAAGTTAATTTGTAATCAATAGTCCCAATTACTGAAGAAGATCCAAAAGATTTGACGCACTTTTTTACTAATTCAGGATTTCTAAAAAATGCACTGCAAAAAGATATTTTTTCAAAACCTAACTCGATGACTTTCCTTGCATCTTCATATTCATTTATAAATCCGCCGTAGGATAATGGGAAAAAACATTCTGAAGCAATCTCTTCTAAGTATTCAAAGTCTATGCTTTCTCTTTCTCTTGCGGAGATATCAAAAATAACTGCTTCATCAATGCCTTTCTCATTAAATATTTTTAATATATTAATTGGATCGCCAATATAACGATGCTTTTTAAATTTTGTAGATTTGTAAAATCCCCTGTCTTTTAAAAGAAGGATTGGTATTATCCTATTCAATTTTACTTTCCAATATATTTTTAAGTAATTTCATGCCAAAAAGATGGCTCTTCTCAGGATGAAACTGCACTCCTATCATATTATCTCTGCTAATAATTGCTGAATAATCTGTTTCAGCATAATGAGATATGTAGCTTGTATAATCACTATTTACTTCAACATAATAACTATGCACAAAATAAAATCTGTCATTATTAAAATTATCTTTCAGTCTTAGACTGTTTTTTTCTTTAATAAAATTCCACCCCATATTTGGAATTTTATGAAATCCTAGTTTAGGGAATTTCTTTGTATGCAAATCAAACCAGGCTAATCCCTTTTCATTTCCTTCTTCGCTTCCATTAGTCATTAATTGCATTCCAAGACATATACCTAGTGTTGGAATCCCTTTACGTAAAATTAAATCCTCAACTCTTGAAAAATAAGAAGATGATCTGAACGATTTGATTCCAAAATCAAAACTTCCTACTCCAGGCAATATTAAAAATTTGCACCTATCAAGATCTTTTTTTGATTTAATTAGCAGCGAATCATAGCCTAAATATTCGAGCATATTTCGTATGGATGTAATATTTCCACATTTATAATCAATTATTCCAATCATTTCTTTAAAAAGTAAGTCCAAGGTAGAGGCATTATACTTGCTGATGTTGCAAAACAAAAAATAAATAAAATAAATTGAGATAAAGCATAAATAAAAGCTGCAAAAGGTAATCCATAATTACTTATAAACGCTAAATTTAATAATAATGCACATATTCCTATTATTGATGTAGCTACTGACAAAATAAAATTTCTGTTATAAAAGAATAAAAAACTAGCAAAATTATAATAAAAACCAACAAAACAACCTCCTAAAATCAATATATGTAAGATTGATTTTACTTCGTTAAATTTGGGGTCAATTATTAGATCAAAAATAAATATAATAATTAAGTAATAACAGATTGATAAAAATATATTTAAAAAGGCATAGAGATAAGAAAATTTTACTATCCTTATCTTTTTCTCAAATGTAATATCCTTTAATAAATTATAGAGCCATGGTTTAAATGCTCTATTAATTGAATCATTAAGTATTACAATTGCCGAAGCAAGCTGTATTCCCAACATATAAATTCCTGCTTCTGATAAATTCAATTTATTAGCAATTATAAATCTATCTGAAATGCTCATGACTATTGTGAAAAAAGCATGCGGAATAAGAGGTATGCCAAAATTCAAAAGTTTTCTACTAAACAAAATATTAAGCTTAAAACTTTTAATTTCTTTAGAGTTAGTCCAAAAAATAAATAAAAAATATATTACTGAAATAAATACTGCTGAATATATCCTTCCAATGACTCCCATCTCATATTCATAAACAAAAACATAAGTTAACAATCCTTCACAGATACCCTGACTCACCTTTAAATAGGCATAAAGTTTTGCATTAAAATCATTTTGAATCTTTACTAAATAAAGATTTATATTGTGTTGAAAGTAACTAACTAATGGGACATAAAATAAATATTCATTTTTTAGCCCTGTAAATTGAACAAGAAAAGAATTAAATATATAGACAAGTAAAATTGATAAAAACAAAACGAATGTTGAGATGTATATTGAGTTCTGAATATAGTCATTAACATCTTCTTTATATTTGTGGCAATAAACAGCTATTGCTCCATGTAAATTAAGCCCAACAAATGTTGAGAATACTGCGGTTAGTAGCGAAAATATTGCAATTTGTCCATATTCTTCGGTGCTCAGTACCTCAGTTAAAAACGGTAATAAAAGAAATGGAATAAAAGCAAAGGCGACATTTGATAACAAAAAATATAATGTCTCTGTTGCGACTGATTTTTTTTGGAAAAGCTTACGAATATTCAACTTCTGTTAGCATTTAAATTTAAAATATTCATAATCTAGAATTTTTTAAGATGCTGGATATCAAAAAAACTCCTTTATCTTATCTGCTACGTAACTTATTTTATCTTTGCTCATCGTAGGGTATATAGGTAAAGATAATATTTCACGCTGTAATTTTGCGGACACACTAAAGTCTTTTTCTGAATGACCAAAGGACTCATATGCTCCTAAAAATGGTAATGATGTCTTGTAATGAATGCCTGTTTGGATATTATTTGCATTTAAATAGGCCATTAAATCATCTCTTTTTTGGGTTTTTATGACATATAAATGCCAAGCATGTTTATGCTTGAGACTAGTAGATGGAGTTATTAATTCTTCAACATCTTTTAATTGTTCAGAATAATTATTTGCAACTTCATTTCTTAAAATATCCCACTGTTTAAGATTTTTCATTTTCCTCAGAAGAATTGTTGCTTGAATTGCATCCATTCTGCTATTTGTTCCTTCAAGAATATGCTCTCCTTTTTGTAAACCCCCGTGCCTTGCATATCTAGTAAAATTTTCTGACAAGCTTTCATCTTTGGTTACAATTGCTCCAGCATCTCCAAATGCACCTAAGTTTTTTCCTGGAAAAAATGAAAATGATCCAAAGTTTCCAAAGTTACCTACTTTTGTACCAGATATTTCTGCAAGATGAGCTTGGGCACAATCTTCAATTACCCATAAATTATTATCTTGAGCTATTTTCATTATTTTAGGCATGTCAGCTGGGTGCCCATAAAGATGGACTGGAATTATTCCTACAGTATTTTCCGTTATTAAGGATTGAATTTTTGATGTGTCGATTGTAAAAGAATCATAATCTACATCACAGAAAACAACTTTTCCACCTGCGAAAGTGACTGTTTCTGAGGTTGAAATCCAACTTAATGCAGGAACAATAACTTCGTCATTCGGTTTAATATTTAAAGATTTCATTGCTAGGGTTAGAGAATCAGTTCCATTGCCACAACTAACACAAAAATTTGATGAATTTAATATAGCGAAGGCTTTTTCAAAATCTTTAATCTTGGAGCCGCCTATAAAATCTGAATTTTTTAAACAATCTTTAATGTCGTCAAGGTATAAGTCAAAGTCATCTTTGATCTGGTCATAAAGTTTGTTAAATCTCACGACTTTATCATTTTCATTCATTTTATTCTTCTTGCAGGGTTTCCTGCATAAACTCCTTTCTCATCAATATCTTTTGTAACAACTGAACCAGCACCAATAACTACATCGCTGCAAATTTTCACTGGTAGAATGGTGGCATTATTTCCAATGTAAACATTATCGGATATTTGAGTTTCCATCCAAAGATCTCTATTTCCTTGCGCAGGCTTACCTTCAATAAATTTGTCATTTACAAAACATACACCGTGACCAATAAAACAATTATTTCCTATTGATACAAGCTCACATATAAAAGCATGAGATTGAATTTTAGTATTAATTCCTATCTCAACACCTTTTTGAATCTCAACAAAAGGGCCTATAAAAGAATCTGAACCAATACTACATTCATATAGATTTACGGGCTCAACAACTTTGACATTCTTACCAAACTTTACATTCAAAATAGATATTTTTTTTAATTCCATAATTAAAAACCTAGCCTTGATTTACCACTAGCGTCAGATAATAAAACTTCTTTTTTTGTTTCTATAGATTCATATATTGCATTTATTAATTTAACGCTTTTACGTCCCTCTTCTCCATCAACATGATGAAGAGTATTTGAATTAATTGAATCTACTAAATTTTGGTAATACTCTTGGTGGCCAAAACCATAAACATTTGGTGGATTAACTGAATATTTCTTAAAGACTTCTTTATCTGATTCAGTTTTATCAAGAAAATTCCATGTTTTAATCTCATTTACTGCAAAGCCACCAATTTCCACACTTCCTTTTTCTCCAAATATTGAAATTGATCCTTCAAGATCAGTAGGTCTTATTGAAGTTGTAGCTTCAATTATTCCTAAAGCACCACTTTTAAATCTTATATTTACTATTGCCGTATCCTCCGCTTCAATATCTGCAAGTGCATTAATAGACATAGCATGAACTGACTTAACATCACCCATCATCCATTCTAAAAGATCGATATGATGGCTAGCTTGATTGGTAAGAACTCCTCCATCCATGAGCCATTTACCTCTCCAACTATCTTGATCATAATATTCTTGGTTCCTAGACCATCTTACTCTTACGGTTCCCAGAAATATCTTTCCAAACCTTTTGCCATCAAGTGCCTCTCTTAGTTTTACAATAGGCAAATTAAACCTATTTTGCTTAATAACACAAAGTCTGATTTTATTTTTTTCACAAATTTTAATCATATCATTAGCATCAGATAATTTTAGAGCCATAGGTTTTTCAACAACTATATGTTTTTTGTATTGAGCAAGCTCTATTACATTTTTTGCATGATTCCCGCTCTCCGTAAGAACGACAAAAACATCAATTTTTTCTTTCTTAGCCATATCATGCATATCTTGATATGCATTAATCTTAAATTTCTCTGCAATGACTTTTGCTTTATTCTGCTTATGATCGCAAACAGCAATTAACTTTGCGCCTTTTATGATGCCATTTCCAAGAAGCTCAGAGTGTCTTTTAGCTATTCTTCCACAACCTACTAAAGCAAAATTCAACATTTTATTTATTTAAGTAATTAATTTTAAAACTTTATCGCCAATTATGTTAGATGAAGTCCATTTCCCACCAAAGATTGTTATCAATTTATCAGTCTTCTCTATTACTTCTTCTCTTGATGCTTTACTTATATTTTTATTAGATCTTTTATTAACGATTGGTCTATAACCAGAGAAGGAATCTACCACATCCTTATGAGAAATTTGATCTTGAAAGAAATCATTATATATTTTTATTAAATAATCTCTTTCACTATCCGAGCATACTAATTTCTCATAATTTTTATCCTCTATTTCTGTCGTTCCTAACAATGAATATTTACCTTCAGGTATAAGAAAAATAATTCTATTATCTTTCATATTTTGCATCACTAAGGGTTTAGAAATCTGCTTATTGATTATTAAATGACTGCCTCTAACATGCTTTAATGAGAAATTTGATTCAATCTTATTTCTTTTAAGGATATCTTCGGACCATGACCCGCATGCATTAATAATAAAGTTGAATTTTTTCCAATTTTTTCCAATTTTTAAATTTCCTTTATTATCAAATTCCTCGATAGCCATATTCTCGTGAATCTTTACACCAGATGACACAATCTCAGATTTTATTTTTTTTATTATCTCTTTATCATTCATTTTTAAGTCGTAATAAGAGACAGATCCTATGAGATTATCTTTTTTTAGGCCTAGATTAAGATTAAGAGTATCGCGCTTATTTCTAATCTTTCCACTACCTAGTTTATGTTTGCCAGACAATAGCTCATATAGTTTAACTCCAGCGAAAAGATAGAATATGTTTTTTGATTTGAATTTAAATATTGGTATTATGAATTCATAAGATTGAGTCTCTTCTCTGTATTGTTCTTGCCATAAAGATCTACATTTCAACGATTCAGCAACAAAATTAAACTGAAAATTTTCAAGATACCTAATCCCTCCATGCAGAAGACGAGAAGATTTTATAGAAGTTTCTGAACAGATTAACGATTTTTCAAAGATATCAACTTCAATACCAATATTGATCAAACTTTTTGCAATCTGAATTGAATTTATTCCACCTCCAAGAATTGCTACTTTCATGCAAGCTATAGATTACTTTTGTTTAAGGTTATATACAATAAGAGCAAGAGAATATAGCAAAGAACCAATTAATGTTATGAGCAAAACAAGAATTGCTCGTTGTGGTGATTTTTTCTCCTCTGGCACTATTGGTGGCTCAATCACTTTAAACAAAAAATCAGGGTTTGAATCTGCTAACATTGCTATTTGTAATTGATTTTTTACAAGCTCTGAAAGAACTTTTTTAACTTCAGTAAAATCAGTTTGCTCCATCTGAATCATTAAATAATCAATAGATTTTCTTGCTTCTTCAGCTTCAGCTTTACGAGTAGTTTCATTAATCAAGTAGATAACCCTATCAAGCCAATCTTTAGCAACTGAAGGGGATGGGTGATTAATTGTGAGAGTTACAAAGCTAGTCTTGGGGTCTTGAGAAATTGAAAAAATTTTCTGAAATTCAACAAATGCTTCTTGAGATGAAGGAATTTTTTCACTATCTACTTTCCATATACCTTCCTTTGAATCGAATAATTTTTCATCATAAATTAAGGTATTTGATCTTTTATCCCATTTTTTCAGAGCAAACAAATTTTCCTTAATGTATCCAGTTTCAAGAAAATTTTTAAAAAAATTATATGATTTTAGAATTTCTATACCTTCATCAACTCCAGATCCACCACTGACGATATTAAGACCTGTAATTCCAGCTAAACCCAAAATGTTGGTAGGTACAGAGGGTTGAGACCTTTTTTCTGTTGGAGAAAGTATTGCTTTTGACTCATAAATATCTTGCATGCTTAAAGTTGCGATAATGCTTATAAGAAAAATACAAAATGCAAAAATAGATATTGAAATTTTGCTATTCCACAGCATTTCAACTATTTGATGGAAATTAACTTCTTGAGTAAAATCGCTATTTTCTTTGGAAGTTTTGTTTTCGATATCTGTACTAACCACAATTCAATTATGAATTCTTTTCAAGAATAAATCTATTCATAAACTTTTAAATTGGTGCCCAGGGCCGGACTTGAACCGGCACGAAGTTACCTTCGAGGGATTTTAAGTCCCTTGTGTCTACCAATTTCACCACCTGGGCATTGACGTATATTATATGACTTAAACACTAAACCATCATCAATCAATTTTAAGCATGCTAATTAATTTATCTCTCGAAGCAAAATATCTGAAGCAATAGTCTTCTCAGAGAATCTGCTTTGATCTCTTAAAAATTTACTGTAGTCTTTTCTTTGATTATTAAGCTCAGCTAAATTGTCAGATACAAAATCACCCATAAATTTATCTAGATCATCACCTACACTCATGGTAGTTATATTCTCAAGGCAAGACACGCCAAATTTATTAAAAGACTCAAATATATTTTCTGAACTTTTTATAAAAATGTGAGGTTTATCTAAATATGTATATTCAGCTAAAAATGACCCGCAATCGTGTATCAAGGCATCTGAGAAGAAAAATAATGAGCTATAATCTCCCTCTTCAATAATGCAATTTGATCTATGCTCCCATTCACTGAAATAATTATTAGTTTTTTGCTTGCCCCATTTTTCATACAATATTTCTTTAAGCATTGGATGAGGCTTAAATGCAAAATTTACTTTATCAGAGTATGTGTTTGCATAATTAATCATTAGATCATGCATCTCAAGAAAATTGCTATATTTTCTGTTTTTCCAATTGATCGAATGGTGTGGAGCCCATATCAATTTTTTTGCTTGCTTATTTGTCAACCTAGACCAAGGGTTATTTGGAAAAATACTACTTACAGAACCATCCCCCGAAAACTCAATGTCGAATCCCTCTATAATTTTCACAACTCCTGGATACCCAAAAAATTTTACGTTGTCATTCTTTGTGTAAGAAGAGCTATCATATATTTCATATTCATATTCATGTGGTGCATAGATTGAACGTACAAAATTATGAATAAGCTGATTATATTGAGATTGATAATTATCATATTTTGAAACCTGATGCGAATATGGAACATAAACACAATCTTTAGTTAAAAATAAATAATAATACAAAATAGAGTTCGAGAGATTCCAACAATCTGAGAACACAATAGTATCGACATTCTTAAAATATTTTACTGCATTAAAAAAATTACGATCTTTATAGACAACATTAGTGTTCAAATTTTTATCCTTAAAATATTTTAATGTTCTATCTAAATCATCATTTAAAATTCTATTATTGGAAATAATAGGCAGGATAGTTACTGAAACTTCAACATCATGCATGCTATCAAGTAATTTGTATACCCCATCACTTTTCCATACAGCAGATTGATAGACTAAAAAAGTAACTTTCCTTTTTTTTTCAAATTTTTTTACTCTATCGCGCCTAATTTTATTCAATAAGGGTCTATATATTTGCAAAAGATTAAGAAATAATCTTATTAATCTTAGTAACTTCTCTAATATTTTTAAACTCATACATGCTTTGATAAGCAATAGAGTAGATTTATTGATGTTAAATTAATCAATCTTCCTCTCTTAACTTTAATAATGTCTTATTTATTAGTGTTGATGATGTAGTTTTTGTGTAAGGAAAATATACGATGTCGACATTTCTTTTCTTAAATTCCTTTTCAAAAGATTTCCATTTATCTGTTTTATACCAATCATCTCCAACAAACATAACATTAAAACTATAACGATCATGCGCGTCTAGTTTATCCATATTCATTTGTGGAACAGCTAGATCTACATATTTACATGCAGAAACTATCTCAATGCGTTCTTCAAAAGGAATTACAGACTTTTTCTTCTTGTATGCAACTAATTCATCTGATGTTACTCCAACAATTAACTTATCGCATAACGATTTTGCATTTTTAAGCAATCTAACATGGCCAACATGAAATAGATCAAATACACCTGTTGTATAGCCTACGACCATCCCAATATCTCCATACTTATATTTCTAAAATATTTATATTCTTCCAACCTGCCACCATCATTAAATGTTGAGCTGAAACCTATTTTTTTTCTATTTATAGGTCCTTGTAAACCTAATTTTTTACATAAGTTTCTTAGTGGGATTTTAGAATGAGTGCTAGATATCTTTATATCTTTTGGTTGGCGATACATATAGTCAATAAGCTTTTTAGAAACAAAGGGTACTCTTGCTTCTTTAGAAGCAGCCATTGATGACATATCCATACGTCTTAGCAATCCTGTCAAATGAACATCTAAAAAGTAATCCTCTAAGAAATCTATGTTATCTTTGCCGAACCTGAGATTATCAAGATAGTCATTTAAACGAGCACAGCTTTTTTTCTTATCAGCATATCCATACATTTCAAAAAACATCTCTTCGCCAAAATTTTTATTAAGTGAGGCTTCTCTAAATATCCTATCATAACCAAAAAACAGCTCATCTGCCCCTTCACCTGTTAGAACTACTTTCTCATTATCTTTCATTGAAGAACAAATTAAATATATTAGACCTTCATTTGGAACACTTAATGGCTCTCCTCTTAAATTTATAAGATACTCCCATGCGTTTATGAGTTTATCTTTATCAATTGCCAAGGAGAAAATATCTTTTGACAGAAGTTCTGCTGTTTCAGCAGCTTCCTTTATCTCGTTATTATCAATCAAACCAATGCTATAAGTTTTATTTGTATCTGAGACAGCAGCTATTATTGAGCTGTCTATCCCTCCTGACAATAAGCAAACATTCTCAACTTCACTAAGTTCATGCATTCTTATGGAATCTTCCAATATCTTGAATAAATCTTTCTCTTCATATGAATTTTGAAGATTAATAGGTTTTGAGCTAATCTTTGACACTAATTTGCCATTAAAAATTATTGAGCCAGGCAATACCTCTTCAATTGTCTTGAAAAATGTTTTTCCAGGTATTGGTCGACGAATAATTTCCCATTCCTTGATAGATTCTTCGCAAACAGAACAATCAATAATATTTCTTATTGAAATAGTTTCAGATGAAACGATAGTTTGATCACCATCATTATAAATAAATAAAGGTTTAATTCCGTATCTATCACGAAATGCCCACCATTCCCCGGACCTAACATCAAAGATTACAAAAGCAAACATACCATCTAAAAGTTCAAAAGAATTAGTTCCAATTTTACTAAAAGCTTCAATTATCGTTTCAGTATCAGAAGTAGTTTTACAATCCAGATTAAGTTTATTTCTTATATCTTGGTGGTTATATATTTCACCATTATAAATAATCTTGAATTGGCCGCATGATGAAGTCATAGGTTGATTAGATTCTTTATCTAGCCCTAAGATTGATAATCTTACATGCCCTAACCAAGAACCAAAATTTTCCTTTGATATGTCCATAAAATCTGGACCTCTCCATTTCTGTTTTTCTAGAGCTTTCTTAAAGGAATTGTAAGTAATTTTTTTATTTGAAGATTTAGAAAAGAGGATACCACACATTTTTATTGCTTAAAGATAGGAGATTATGTTTTTTGCTATTAGGCTAAACATCTTTAGTTGATCTATAGTTTATATTTTGTTCTTTCTCTCTTACATCTAGATCAGAATAACTCGATCTTATTAAGTTATTCTTATTAACTACTGCTTCTAATGTTGATAAATTAACCCCTAATGAAGCTGCATATTTTAAAAGTGCTTTAGTATCTTTTGGAAAGCATGCACCTCCAAACCCTCTTCTTCCATCATGACCAGGAACATCCATGTGAGAAGAGCCTATCCTACTATCTAATGAAATTGTTTCTATAACTGTTTTCCAATCATCAGAAGAACTAGATTCAGAGAAAAGATCATTTAACTCATTAAAAAATAATACTTTAGTAGCAAGAAAGGTATTTATTGCATACTTTACAAATGATGCTGCTGTTAAGTCCAAAAAAATGTGTTCTTTGGTAATGCATTTTGAGTAATCTTGATAAAATTTTGAGACTTTTGATGCTTCTGCTTTATCGCCCCCAAAAATTATCATTTTTGAATTTATAAAATCTTCCTTTGCATGTTTTTCTCTTAGAAACTCTGGATTGTATATTATTTTTTTATTCAAAATCTTTAAATCTTCTAACATGTTTGGAATAACAGTGCTTTTAATAACAATAGTAGAATCTAAACACTTCTCTGAAAGCTCCTTTACCACCGAGAATAAAATTAAATTGTCCTGACTACCGTCTTCTAACATGGGTGTAGGAACACAAACAAATATGATGTCTGGATCAATTTTTTTTAAGTCATCTATATTAGTTTTGTATAAAGGGTCGACAACAAATTTTTCTACACCTTCAAATGCCCAATCAGTTGCTTTTCCAACAAATCCATGTCCAACAATACCTAATTTCATGATATTTTTATCTTTTTTCATAACTTAAATACCATTCTATAAATCTTTCGATTCCATCTTTGAATGATACCTTTGGATTATAGCCCAAAATCTTTTTTGATTTCTCTAAACTTGCATTGGTTACTAAAGATTCATTCAAGCCTACAATTTCTTTTATTTCCCCTCTAATATTAAGTTTTTCTTGAATTGTATTGAGTAAATGTGAGGTCAAAACTGGATCATTATTTCCAAGATTAAAAATTTCATTTTTGATATTTAATGGAGAGTTATAAATATATTCGATAGAAGACTTTAATCCATCGATAATATCATCTATATAGGTCATATCTCTTGCCATATTTGGGTTGTTATGTAGAAAGATTTGTCTTTTTTTTAATAATGATTCTGTAAAGGAGTAATAAGCCATATCTGGTCTTCCATAAGGCCCATATACAGTAAAAAATCTTAAACCCAATATACTTATATCTGGATTATCTAAAGCTGTCTGTTCTGATAATTTTTCATTAAATAACTTGGTAGCTCCATATTTGGATTTTGGAGCTAATGCCGTATTATCTTCACAAAAAGGAATAGATGAATCGTCGTATACAGAACTACTTGATGCGTAGATAATTTTTTTAACATTATTACGCAAACAGAAATTTATAACTGATTTAAATCCATCAATATTATATCTTTTATAATTTATCTGTAATTTTTCCGGTACCCTGACTCCTGCTTGAGCAGCTAGATTTATAACCAAATCAAATTTTTTTTTAATCTTAGGCAGATCAACTAAATCTAATTTAATAAATTCAAACCTTTCTTTTCCTAACAATGAAAGCCTATATTTTTTTAAATTTATAGAGTAGTAATTGTTTAGATTATCAATTCCTGTTACTTCATGACCATCAGAGACTAAGGATTTTGTCAGATGAAAACCTATGAAACCTGCGCAACCTGTTATTAAAATTCTCATAGTAAATGGAGGCTGAGAACGGAATCGAACCGATGTTAACGGAGTTGCAGTCCGCTGCATAACCACTCTGCCACTCAGCCATTCTGATATATTTTAAACTAAT
>MDSZ01017495.1_pt1 | contig 31185 bp, 32 predicted proteins | sample 811201 | NCBI WGS metagenome assembly MDSZ01 (sample SAMN05326647, study PRJNA326480) | marine metagenome | isolation source: seawater | place: Indian Ocean: North | collected 2010 | reverse complement strand
GGGTCTAATCCCATAAAGGTACGTAACGCGACATAGGATTTTATATTTCCGGTCTAATTTTCTGAATTTCCTCTGGTGGAAAATGCCGGTAGAACGTTGTTCTTCCGATACTGAGTGTTTTGATAATATCGGATATGAATGGGTAGTTTTCCGTGTCTTTGAGCATCGCTTTTGCTGAGCGGAGCTTATCATCAGTCATGATGGCTGGTCTGCCGCCGATACGTCCGTTTTTTCGTGCTGATTTTAAACCAGCTTTCGTGTTTTCAACGATGATTTCCCTTTGAAACTGATCAAAGGCAGCATTCATATGGAAGAACAACCTCCCCTCCGGCGTTGATGTGTCGATATTCTGTGTGATGACTTTGAGACTGATTTCCCGCTCTTCCAAATCTTTGACGGTGCTGATGACTTGCGTCAAAGACCGCGCAAGACGTGATAATTTCCAGACCACGAGAGTATCACCGGCTCGCATATAAGTGAGAGCCTCACGCAGTTGCTTCCGTTCCTTATTTGCACCAGATATTTTCTCGGTAAATATCTTTTCGCACCCTGCTTCATTAAGGGCTTCAATCTGGTGCTGGGGATTTTGATCAAGTGTCGAGACGCGAGCATAACCGATAAGCATATTTTTTGTTCCTAAAACGATTTTTTATGATATTAACAGAACAAATATAGCGGAACAATGTTTTGGAACATATTTAAGGCAGCTTTTGGATAAAATCTTTTGCCCGGCGTTATGTGTTCTAAAAACCATCGTTTTCAGAACAGTGTGAATTGGATTTTGCCATGCCCAGAATGAATATTTTGAACAAAAGCGAACAGGCGATGTTTGAAGATCCTCCTATCTTCAATAGCGCAGAGCGTAAACGCTTTTTTACCTTTCCAAATGCCATACACCAAAAAGCCGCCACATTGCGCAAACCATCAACACAAATCGGGTTTTTGTTGTCTTGTGGATATTTCAAAGCCAGCAAGAAATTCTTCAAACCCGAGTATTTCCATCACAATGATATTGCGTATGTGGCTCATAAGTTGGGCATGGAGGCCATTCAGTTTACATCTGATGATTACGAACCACGCACTCGTCAACGACATGAACAAACAATATTGAATTTCTACGGTTATAAACGGTTTGATAACGATGCATTAATAAGTATTGAGAATGAAGTCGCATCTATGATGCGCTCTCAGCTTAAACCAAAACTGATTTTCTGGCGGTGCATCGATCTCTTAATCCGTGAACGTGTTCAAACTCCAGCCTATTTTCAACTCTCGGAACTGATCCTAACAGCCGTTAATCAAAGGAAAAAAGAGCTTTCGAATGTTATTCGCCAGCAATTACAACCCGAGACAAAATCATTGCTGGATGGGCTGTTTGCACAAAAAACGGATAATCCATATGCCAGATATAAACTGACCTTGCTTAAAAAACTCTCGCAATCCGCAAAGCCCACACAAATCAAGGAACGATGCTCGGATTTACAGTATCTGGCAGAATTACACGAAGATTTACAACCGCTTCTTCCTATTTTGGATTTAGGATATGAGGGCATTCAGTATTTTGCAAATTCTGTCATCAAGTCCGATATTTTCCAGCTCAATCAACGCCGTGAAGAAGACCGCTATATTCATGTGGTGGCTTTTATCACGCACCAATATTATCGCCTTCAAGATAATCTGGTTGATACGCTCTTATCAGCCGTCAAATCTTTTGAAAACGGTGCAAAGCGTGATTATAAAGACTGGTGCTTTGAGCAGCGTAAAACACAAAATCAATCCCTCAAAACACTGGCGTCCTCTATTGATACAAAGGTGTTTGGGTTTGTGCACCAAATCAGAGACATCATAGGCAATGATGATAGCGATGCCGACAAACTTGCTCTGATAAAGGACTTACTGGAAGCTAACCAACCGGATTTCTTGGACGCTGAGCGTGAATGGTCTGATTTTAAGAGCGGACTAAGCACCGGCGCTCATGATCCACATTATTTTGATATATTGGAAGAACGTTCCCTTCGCTTACAAAACCGCGCCACTCCAATCCTGAAAGTGTTGGACTTACACTATGAGACCGGAGCGCAGCCTATCGCCGAAGCAATGGATTATTTCAGAAAAAACAATGGCGCAATACGGCATAATGCACCTGTTGATTTTCTGGAAGATGCTGAGCAAAGGGCTGTTTTTTACAACGACACATTCAGGCCATCTTTATATAAAGCTTTGTTATACGCGCATGTGGCAGCAGCCATAAAATCCGGCCAGATTAATTTAGAATATTCTTATAAATACAGGTCTTTGGATGAATATTTGATTGAGCGTGATCAATGGCAAACAGAAAAGCAAGAGCTTCTGCGCCGTGCAGGATTGAAAGACTTCGAAGAATGCAGACCGGTACTAAATCAGCTTGAGAAGGCTCTTACCCAGCAATACAAAATTACAAACGATCACATTCAAAACGGGAAAAATCCGTACTTTAAAATCGGTACCGGCCATAATTTTACGATTTCTACGCCCAAACAAGAAGATGAGACCACAGATCTTCTTAAATCCTATTTTCCGGATCGGCATTTTGTCCCGCTCCCTGAAATCCTATCAACCGTCAATGCGCATACGGGCTTTTTACAGGAATTTCAACACTGGCAACAACGCTACGTCAAAGGCCGCACAGATGATCGCGTTTTATATGCCGGTATTGTTGGTCTGGGCTGCGCCATTGGTATTCCCAAAATGTCACGCATATCAAAACTGATCAATGAGAATGCCTTACAACACGCCGTAAACTGGTATTTTTCTCTCGATAATATCAGGGCCGCTAATGATTGTGTTGTCCGGTTTATGGACCGGATGGAACTGCCCAATATTTACCGCAAAAACCCCGATACACTGCATACTGCCAGTGACGGCCAGAAATTCGAGGTCAAGTCTGATAGCTTGAATGCCAATTATTCCTTTAAATATTTTGGCAAAGGACAAGGCATAACGGCCAACACTTTCATTGATGAGCGCAATCTGCTCTGGCATTCCCTTGTTTTTAGCGCATCAGAGCGCGAAAGCGCTTATGTGATTGACGGGCTCATGCATAATGATGTCATCAAAAGTGATATCCATTCTACCGATACGCACGGCTACAGCGAGGCCATTTTTGCAGCCACACATTTGCTCGGCGTTTCTTACGCGCCGCGCATTAAAAACCTGAAGAAACAGACGCTTTACAATTTCAAATCAGGAAAACACGATCATGTTGATTGTACTGTAAAGCCTACAAAATATATCAATGGAGCCATCATTGAAGAATGCTGGGATGATATTTTAAGGCTCATCACAACCATAAAACTAAAGCAAACCAGTGCTTCTGATATATTCCGGCGTTTGAATTCTTATTCTAAACAGCACAAATTATATCAGGCGCTCAAATCCTTTGGCCAGATCATAAAATCAGATTTTATCCTGCGCTATATTGATGATGTAGACTTACGCCAGGCCATAGAAAAGCAGCTCAACAAGGTCGAGTTGGCCAATAGATTCAGACGGGCTATCGCTGTTGGAAACCCGCGAGAATTTACCCAAGGCGATAAGGAGGAACAGGAAATAGCCGAGACCAGCAGCAGGCTCATTGAAAACACCATCATATGCTGGAATTATCTGTATCTCTCACAAAAACTGGAAACCATGGACAGCCAAGAGCAAAAGGATAGACTGCTCTCAGCGATTTCTTCGCATTCGCCCATGTCATGGGCACATACCAATCTGCTCGGTGAGTATGATTTCTCGGATGAAAAACTCAAAGATACCGCCGGAATCCGACTCCCAAAATTTGCTGCGTAATTGACGATAAAATTGGGAATATAAAAAAAGGCCGTAACACACGGCTCAGAACAATAATGATACAATCCTATGTCGCGTTACGTACCTTTATGGGATTCGACCCAAAACATAAGTTCCAATTATTTCTGATGCCATCAACGGGGAGAAGACGCGCTGTCCGATGCAAAGTCATTACAGGGTTTGAAAGAGGATATCCGGCAGCTTGCTGGCCATTGTGATGCCTATAAAGGCGGGGACACAAAGCGGGCCTTACTTCAGTTGACGACAACGGCAGGACTGTTTTTTGCGGCCTGGGCGGTTATATGGCTCAGTCTTGATTATACGTACTGGTTTGCCGCTATTCTGGTTTTGCCGACGGCGGGGCTGCTGGTGCGTTTGTATGTTTTGCAGCATGATTGCGGCCACGGCTCTTTCTTTCCATCCCGTCTTGCGAATAACCTGACGGGCCGTTTTCTGAGTTTGTTGACATTCACGCCCTATGATTGCTGGCGCAAGGCTCATAATCTTCATCATGCCACTTCCGGGAATCTTGACCGCCGGGGGATCGGCAGCATAGACACGCTGACGGTCAGAGAATACAAGGCATTGCCGCTTGCCAGAAAACTGGCGTACCGGGTGTACCGCAACTCTTTCTTTATAATCCTGTTCGGCGCGCCTTATAACAACCTTGTCGGCCAGCGCTTTTTTACAAACAAAGGGCTGCCGTTTATTGAGGGTTACCGCTCTCTTCCCTTTGCGAAAGTATGGAAGAGCGTCCTGTTCCTGAATATTGCCCTGGTTCTTTTTTATGGCGCGCTGGGCATGTTTTTCGGTTTCAAGCCGTTGCTGGTTGCCGGATTGCCCGTTGTGATTATTGCCTCATGGATCGGGGGCTGGCTGTTTTTCATCCAGCATCAGTTCGAGGAAGCCTACTGGGAAAAAAACGGGAACTGGGATTTTCACACCGCCGCCGTTCTGGGCAGTTCCCACTATGTCCTTCCGCCTTTGCTCCAGTGGTTTACAGGCAATATCGGCCTGCACCATATTCATCATCTGTGCGCTAAAATCCCTAATTACCGCCTGCAGGAATGTCTTGACAGCAGCCCGGTATTGCAGAAGCTGAACCGTCTGAGCCTGTGCGAAAGCCTGAAATGCGCCCGTTTTGCGCTATGGGACGAAGACCGCCGCAAAATGATCGCCTTTTCCGATATAGGGAAATAATGATTTGATGAATATCAAATCATTATTTTGTTTCTCTTTCTAAAGTTATCCTGACAAAGCTATAATAGGCAATCTATGGTTGTCTGTTTCCGTGTGCACAGCCTTCACTGCATAGAGGCGGCAGTGTGAAAGCGGGATATCTGGCGTTCCTGGCCGATCCTATGTGGTTCTGTGGATTGCGTTTTGCGCCGCCGCCTGTTAAAAAGAATGGCAAAGGAGAAGTTTTCATGCGTACCACATGGTTAGGAGCGGCGATTATCATTATATTGATTGCGGCCGGTTCTTACGGTCTTTATCTCTACCTGAAACCTGCGCAGTTGCCTGAGCATGTCCTGTATGGCAACGGGCATGTTGAGGCTACAGATGTGAAGATCGCGGCCGAGGTTTCCGGGAAGATCATCGAGAACAGGCTGGCAGAAGGTGAGAAGGTTGAGAAAGGCGCACTTCTGGTGCGCGTCGATGATGAAGACCTGCAACTGCAAAAAGCGCGGTTGGAAGCCGAAATCGCGGCTTTGCAACAGGAAAGCGAACGAACAGGCCGTGAATTGCAGGTCTGGCAGCACCATCTGAAGACGGCGGAACAGGATTATGCACGCAACAAAGGTCTGGAAGAACGTGGTTCGGCTTCTCCGAAATGGGTGGAAGACGCTGAGAACTCTTTGCATGAAGCCCAAGGCCGGGTTGACGAACTCCAGGCAGAGATCGGTGTGACGGGAAAACGAATCGCGGCTCTCCGGAGTGAATACGATTTGATTGCCCATCAGATCGACAAAACCCTTATTTCAGCGCCCAAAGCCGCCACGATTCTCGCCAAGGCGGTTGAGGCGGGAGAGTATGTGAAACCGGGGCAAATCGTTGCCGTGCTTGCCGATCTCACAAAAATGGAACTCAGGGTTTTCATTCCGGAGCGGGATCTGGCAAAGGTGAAATTAGGCACCCCGGCGCGTATCCGTGTTGATGCTTATCCGGAACAGCTCTTTCAGGCGCATGTGGGCCGCATCGATCAGGAGGCACAATTCACGCCTCGCGATATCCATATGCCGGAAGAGCGTGTGCGTTTGGTATTCGGCGTTACACTTCTCATCGAGAATCCTGAGTCCATACTCAAACCCGGCATGCCTGCGGATGCGTGGATTTTATCGGAACCGGGCGCAGACTGGCCGGACCGTCTGTTCGTTCCGGATTGAGGCGGTGAAATGAGAGAGGCGGGCGAATCAGTTATATCAGCTCATGAAATCGGCCGCCGCTTTGGCTCTGTGCAGGCCTTGAAGGATATAGGGATAGAAATCAGCGCTGGTGAGATGGTTTGTCTGGTCGGTCCGGACGGTGCAGGAAAAACGACATTTTTGCAGTTGATGGCGGCCATACTTGACCCGACTGAAGGGTCATGCCGCGTTTTGGGATATGATACCAGAAAGGAATCATCTGAAGTAACGTCCCGGATCGGCTATATGGGGCAGGGCTTTACCCTTTATGAACGCCTGACGGTTGCGGAAAACCTGGCTTTTGCCGCCAAGGTGCGCGGCGTTCCGAATGAAATTTATTTTTCACGCCGAAAAAGCCTTCTTGATATGGCAGGGCTGGCTCCTTTTCTTGACCGGCAGGAAAGGGCGTTGTCAGGCGGTATGAGGAAAAAACTCGCCTTATGTGCGAACCTGATCCATGAGCCTCCCCTTCTTCTTCTCGACGAACCCGGTCTTGGCGTTGACCCTCTTTCCAGAAGAGAGCTATGGCGTATGCTTGAGGGATTCCGCAGCAAGGGAACGACAATCGTTTTTTCCACTTCCTACATGGAGGACGCAAGGTTTTGCGACCGGGTGGTCTTTCTTCATGACGGGCGCATGTTGGCGCTTGGTTCACCTGAGGAGCTAAAAAAGAAAGTAGAAGGACAGGTTTTCAGTTTACGAACAGCGCGCCCCGCCGATGCTGAAACAACACTGCATACGGTGCCCGGAATATCAGGCATTCAATGGAAGGCCGAGGAAATCCGCTTCACGCTGCAGCCGGGTTGTACGCTTTCATCCGATTTGCAGGCACGGCTTTCCGCGCTTGGGCGGCTGGACAGGGCGGAAGCGGATATGGAAGATGTGTTCGCAGTGTTACGGGAAGCCAAGGGGGATAAGAAAAAAGCGGAGCCTGCCGCTATTTTGACAGAGGCCCTCTCCGGATGGAAAGACAGGGAGCCGGGCCATATTGCAGGACAGGAGCTGACAAGACGTTTCGGTGATTTTGTCGCCGTAGACAAAGTGTCGCTCAAGATTGAGTCCGGCGAAATTTTTGGTTTGTTAGGTGCCAACGGGGCTGGCAAGACCACCCTTATCCGCATTCTGTGCGGCTTGTTGCTGCCGTCTGCCGGCACGGCTACCGTGGCGGGAATCGATGTGGCAGCCTCTCCACGCCATCTGCGGCAACGGATTGGCTATATGTCACAACGCTTTTCCCTGTACCCGGATATGACGGTAGGAGAAAACTTTTCTTTTTTTGCGAGTGCTTACGATCTGTCGCAGAAACAAGCGCGCGCCGCGATCAAATGGGCATTGGCAATGACAGGGCTTGACGGCACAGAACATGAGTCTGTTGCCAGCTTGTCGGGGGCGGTGCGCCAGCGCGTGGCGCTGGGATGCAGTATTTTGCACAAACCTTCGGTCCTGTTTCTGGACGAGCCTACGGCAGGTGTCGATCCACTGGCGCGGTTCCAGTTCTGGCGGCTTATTCGTATGCTTGCCGAAGCGGGAACGACCGTTCTTGTGACGACCCATTATCTTGACGAAGCGCTTTATTGCAACCGGCTGGGTTTCATGCATAACGGACGCCTGATTGCTGAAGGTGATCTTGCCGCTTTGCGCTCTCATTTTCCCGGGCAGGATATGGATACGCCGGAAGATGTTTTTATTGCCTTTATCGAACAGGAGCAGAGGAAGGCCAAATCTTCAGAGGTGAGATCATGAATTTTTTGCGTGTTTTTGCTGTTTGCGAAAAAGAAGCAAAGGAGATCATCAGGGACCCGGCCACGGTATTGATCGCACTTTTAATGCCGTTGGTTATGTTGTTTTTGTTTGGGTATGCCGTTTCACTTGATGTGGACAACGTATCTATAGGCGTTGTCGATCAGGACCGCTCCCCGTCAAGCCGCGCGCTGGCGGAACATTTTGTCGCAAGCGAGTATTTTCAGTATGACGGTTTCTACGATTCGCCGTCGGAAGCGGAAAACGCCCTGCAAAAGGGCCGGATCAGGCTTGCCGTTATCATCCCGCCGCATTTCTCTGAACATCTTGCCCGTGGTGAAACGGCTCCGGTTCAGTTGCTGGTTGATGGCACCTATTCCGCAACGGCCAATCTGATCGCCGCCTATGCAGGAACAATCGTTAGAGAGTTTACGCCGTCAACCCCCTTGGTCAGGGCTGAAATCCGCGTCTGGTACAACCCGGCGCTCAGGAGCGCAACTTATGTGATTCCCGGTCTTTTTGGCGTTATATTGATGGCTTTTCCTCCGCTTTTGACGGCTTTGGGAATAACACGCGAAAAACAGACCGGTTCAATTCAGCAGATATTTGCCTCCCCTTTGTCGGGAACCGAGTTTCTCGCCGGTAAACTAATCCCTTACGGAATTATTGCTTTTCTTCAGATTGTAATGGTCATAGGGGTAGGGTTCCTGTGGTTTGATGTGCCGCTCAAAGGCAATATTGTTCTTCTGATGGCAGTTGGGCTTATCTATGTTTTTTGCACGGTAAGTATCGGATTGCTGGTTTCTACCATTACCAAAAGCCAGCTTGTCGCCATGTTACTGACGCTGATTATAACGATGATGCCGGCTTTTCTTTTTTCCGGCTTTCTTTTCCCGATTTTTACCATGCCCTATGTGTTGCAGGCTTATGCCCGGATTTTTCCGGCACTGTATTTTGTTGATTTTTCTCGCGGTCTGGTTCTTAAAGGAGCAGCGTTACCTGCATTGTGGCCTTCGGCTTTGATCCTTTTCATCTATACCTGCGCCGTCTTCGGGCTTGCGGTTTCACGTTTTCATAAAAAGGTGGCTTGATGGGTAACCGGCTGAAAGGACTCCTGAAAAAGGAAATCATTCAGTTTTTTCGCGACCGCGTATTGCTGATATTGATACTCTGGCTTTACACGGTTGAAGTTGTTATTTGCGCCTATGCTCTCTCGTTCGAGGTAAAGAATATACCTTTGGCCGTCGTCGACCAGGACCGAACGGCGGCAAGCCGTACACTTGTTGAGGGTTTTCTGGCACCTGATGTTTTTTCATACGCCGGCCGTCCGGATAATGTAAAGGATGCCGGCGCCTGGCTCCAGAAAGGCAGGGCGCGGGTGGCGCTGATTGTGCCCGAAGGATTCCAGCACGACCTTGCACGGAACAGAGCGCCGGAAGTACAGTTGTTGCTTGACGGCAGTAACTCCAATATCGCGGCCCAAACGCGCGGTTATGCCCTGGAAATTGTAGAGCGTTTTACTGCCGTGATCGAACCTGAAACAACCGGCAGGGCGCGTCCGGTTACCCGTATCTGGTATAACCCCGATCAGACATATACTTCATTTATGGTCCTCTCGATGATCGCGCTTGCTGCGCTTATGGTAGGAGTCATCCACCCTGCGGCATCCATTGTCCGTGAAAAGGAATCGGGGACGATAGAACAGCTTCGCGTCACGCCGGTTACAACGGCTGAACTGTTTATAGCGAAAACTTTTCCTACGCTCATTATGGGACTTTTATCGATTTTTCCCAGTTTGCTTATCGTCTGGTGGTTTGGCGTTCCGTTACGGGGAAGTTTAATCCTGTTTCTGGGCCTGACGGCAGTTTTCCTGCTAAGCGCTATTGCTATAGGCGTCTTTGTAGCGAGCGTTACGCGTACTCTGCAGCAAGCGCTGCTTCTCAGCTTCTTCGGCCTGTTTCCGATGATGTTCCTTTCAGGTTCGCTTGTACCTGTCGAGAGCATGCCGGAAGCCTTGCAAAAAGCATCACTTATCAGCCCCCTCCGGCACTATATGGATATTATATTAGGCGTCTTTCTGAAGGGTGCCGGAATGGAAATATTATGGCCGCATGTGCTTGCCTTGCTGGCAATCGGGATACCGTTATTTACGATTTCTGCATATATCTTCCAGCGTAAACTGCCATAGCTTTTGCAGCGCTTTCTGTAAAATTGTTTTCCTCGAAACGCTGATTTGGTCTTTCTGGCACACCTTTGTATGATGACTTGATAAATATCAAATACCCCCTGCCGTTCGTTCTGTAATAATGAACAAATACTGCCATTAACACGTTGTTAACATTAAAAGATTAAAGAGAACTTTTAAAATATTAAGGAGGAACTCATGCAGGCTGCACAAATACAGGCACAACCGGTACGGATGCAAAGAGAAACACTAAGGCTTTTCCGGGACAGGCCGGCAGGAAGCGGGTTGGCTTTATCTGCCGCCGTTGCTCCCCGAAAGCAGGAGGTTAAATCTGCTGTATCCGTTGAACGCGATCCTTCCCCGGCATTATTGGCGAAGGAGCAGTTTTGCTGCGATATGGCGACGGATTAAGATGGCGGATTATAAAAATGAACTTTGAGATTCTGACAGAACACAATTGGGTCTAAACGCACAAAGGAACAAAAGCGGCCATAGGAATTTTTCTATGCGGCCATCTTTGGCGGTTTGATGCCGAAGGAATCTTTGAGTTTTTCATCCGAGAAGTCATATTCACCGAGTAGGTTGATATGTGCCCATGACATGGGTGAATGCGTGGAGATTGCTCTGAGTAGAATCTGTTTGTTATTGTCATTTTCAGCCGTGGTCAGTTTTTGTGATAAATACAGATAGTTCCAGCAGATTATAGCGTTTTTAATCAATCGGTTGCAGCTTTCTGCTATTTCCTGATCTTCTTTTTCTGCGTGCATAAATTCTCGTGGATTGCCAACAGCAATAGCGCGTGTAAATCTGTTTGACAGTTCCACTTTATTGAGCTGTTTTTCAATATCCTGACGGAGTTGAACATCGTCCAGGTAGCGCAGAATAAAAATGGATTTAACAATTTGCCCAAAGGCTTTTAGAGCTTTATATAAAACGTTTTGTTTCGAATAGGAATTGAGCCGCCTAAATATATCGGAAGCACTGGTTTCTTTGAGTTTTATAGTGGCTATCAATCTTAAAATATCATCCCAGTTTTGAATGATAAGATCAGTGTTCACGTAATTATCAGGCCTGATATGCCAATCGCTTTTATCAGAATGTTGCCGTGATTTAAAAATGTAAAGATTTTGTTTTTTCAGATTTTTTATACGCGGCGCATAGGAAAACCCAAGCATGTGCGTGGTAGCAAATATGGCCTCGCTGTAACCATGCGTGTCTGTAGAGTGGATGTCGCTTTTGATGACATCATTCCGCATGAGGCCATCCACAACGTATGCACTTTCTCGTTCTGATGCGCTAAACACAAGGGAATGCCAGAGCAAATTACGCTCATCAATAAATGTGTAAGCACTGGCTCCCTGGCCTTTGCCAAAATATTTGAAGGAATAATTGGCATTCAGAGACTCAGAGCGAACCTCGAATTTTTGACCATCACTGGCTGTATGCAACGTATCTTGGCTCCTGCGGTAGATGTTTGGAAGCTCCATCCGATCCATCAGTTTGATAACAGCATCATTGGCAGCTTGCACGTTTTCTAAAGAAAAGTACCAGTTGACGGTATGTTGGAGAGCATTTTCTTTGATGTTGGGTGATATTTTCGCCATTTTACGTGTGCCGATAGAACAGCCCAGCCCCATAATTCCGGCATAAAGCAACTTGTTTGTGGCGCTGTTTTTGGTGTAGCGGTTCTGCCAGTGCTGAAATTCTCCCAAGAAACCGCTGTGATGATTAACGGTTGAGAGAATTTCCGTTAAAGGCACATAATTTTGTTCTGGGAAGAAGGGCTTGAGGGGATCAGCCTCAACTTCATCCTGCTTCGGCGTGGTAACATTATAGGCTTTATTTTTGCTAATTTTGATAAAGAGATTCTGGCCTGACGCAATGTTAAAATTGGTTGTTTTATATTGCTGGTACAGAGCATCATCCAGAATACCCAGCACCTGATGAGGGTTTTCAAACTCTTGCATACCGGCACGGCCTATCAATGTTTCTTTCTCGGTCTCCCATCTTTCCTTACTGATCATGTATTTATCCAAAGACTGGTATTTGTAGGAATGCTGTAGATTGAATGTGCCTGATTTTATGGCCGAGGCAATGTGTTGGAACAAAAACACCTTATAAAGCGATGTTCGGAAAGAACCATCTTCGCCATAGACTGCCTTATACTCTAACGGTAACAAAAACTCGGACGGTGCGGATTTACTGATACTACCATCTTTGTCTTTATAATATTTCACAGCGCGTTCCAGATCAGATGCGCTGTTTTCTGCCTGAAACTCCAAGGCTTTTACGATGCCGCTGACACGTTTTTGAAGTTTCAAAGAATGCGATTCAAGAATATCGTAGTATTGATCATCTGATGCATAGTCCTCAATACCTTGTTTGACGTTGTGATGCTTACTTTTGGCATTTTGAATATAGGGTTGGCCGAATTTAAGAAGTCTTACGATCTCTGTAATTTTCTCAGCCGGATCAATGCCGGAATTATCCAGAACGGACTGTATTCCGTCCAACACGCCGAATATGTCGGTTTCTATTTTATCCAAGAGCTCTTGCATAGAGCGGGTTTGTTCTTTTCTGCGCTCAAAACATTGATCTTTATGCTCACGTTTAGCCGCATTTTCAAAGGTTTTAACCGTGCTTAAGAACACATCAACCAAATTATCCTGCAGAGAATAAAACTGGTGGGCAATAAAGGCAGTCACATGCAAATACCGATCTTCTTCCTCTCGCCGCGAAATTTGAAAAATTCTGGATTTGATGACGCTACCGGCGTAATAACGCACAGCCTCATGGTCTAAATTCAAGACTGAATACACTGCTTCAAGCTGGTTATACTGATTTCTAAGATAAAAGAGATCATCAAGCCTTTCATTAATTTTTGTAGGTTTGCTGGATTGCGAAAGCCTTTTCAGCGTCGTCAGCTTATAAGGAGATTTTTCCGATATCGGATCAGAGTTGTTATCTTTTAAAAACAAGCTGTCTAAAAGTGTCTGATTTTCTGGGTTCAAAGCATTTTGGATTATACTTGTCAGTTCATTTTTACGATTTTGCATTGCCATCAAAATCATATCTGAAATTCGATTGTAACCCGGTATCTGGATTTTTTCTCTGATCATCAAATCTACACAACGCCAGAAAATAAGCTGAGGCTTTAAGTTTGAAAGAACCATAGAGCAAATCTCTTGATATATGAATGTTTCCATTTCTTTATTAAACGGCGTAAAACCACAATGCTCTAAAATGATTTTTTGATGATTACGCCGTGTTCTGGCGGGGTAATCACTGATATCAAAAGCTCTTTCATCAAAACCCAGTCTTCTGCAAACATATGCAATGTCTTGCTGATGATATTGTCCTATAGAGAAAAACCGTTTGGCCGCCTTAAAATATCCATAGGCCAGAACAGATGCAATTTTGTTGGTGGGGGATCGCAATTTCTGAATGTCATCTTGATAATTTTCAGGCATATCAAAAAACTGTTTTCGCTGCCGACTATTCAAAATTGGAGGCGTATCAAATTCGTCTTTTTCACTGGTGCTCAAAATATTCATGCGTGGCATGTGAAATGGCCTTTCTTTTCTTGCTAAAACGCGTTACTTTTTAAGTAAGTATTGAAATAGGTTTTTGCAAGCATAAACTGCACGTAAATACATAACAGTCAAAAGCCTTTTCTAAACGGTCGTTTATGAAAGGATAAAATGTGATTTTTGGATATAGCCGCATTTCAAAAGGCGATGATCAAAATGCCAGATTACAGATTAAAGCATTTAAAGAGGTCGGCGTTGAAAAAACATTCGAAGAGAATGCTTCCGGCGGACGTTGGGATCGTCCAGCATTGCATACCATGCTCGATCAACTTCGTAAAAATGATATTGTCGTGGTCTGGAAGTTGGATCGCTTGTCTCGATCACTGAAAGACCTACTCGTTATCATGGAGAAAATAGATAATGCCGATGCTGGATTTAAAAGCCTGACGGAATCTATAGACACCACCAATGCGGCAGGGCGCATGATGATGCAGATGGTCGGTGCATTTGCAGAGTTTGAACGAGAAATGATCCGTGAGCGCACTAAAGCCGGACTTGATGCCGCTAGGGCTGAAGGCCGTGTCGGTGGTCGCCGCCCTAAACTTCGTGACGACCAGAAAAAAGACATCATAGAGAATGTTCTTTCTGGTCGTAAAACCGGAGCGCAGATGGCAAGGCTCTATAATGTAAGCGAAGCCACAATCTCCCGCATTGTGGCAAAACATAGACATGTTAATCAATCCAAGGAGGAAATATAGATGTTGTTTTCAAACGGAAAAATAGAACCTGTACGTGCATGTCCAGACCGCTTTCATTTTTCGGGTGTCCCTTCGAAGCGAGAGTTGAAAAACCTAGCGGATAATGCGGATATTAAAACATTACAAACAACTGAGAATATTTCGAGAAAAGCTGCTGAAATATTAAATGAGAGTTTCTTTAAATTCAGACCAGATGTAGCACTTCGTCTATACGGATTTTATAATAAAGAAAGAATATGTAATCTCGAATTTTGTTCCTCAATGGACAATGTCGAGCATTTTTCCGCAGATTGTATTCATAGTGCCACCAATATTAATGAAATCGCCAAAATTCCGAACTTAAAAAGCTTGGGTATAGGAATTTATAATCACGATAACTTTGACATTCTCAATGAAGTTAGCCCGAATTTGGAAGATTTGTGTCTGGGTGAAACGAAGTCTAAAAAACCTGATCTTAGAAGTTTACAGCGTTTCAAAGATTTGAAGTCGCTTCTTATTTCAGGACATCATAAAAATATTGACGCTGTAACTCACTGTAGAAAGCTTGAAAGCTTATCTCTACGAGGCATATCAACCGACAATTTAAATTATCTGAAGCCTTTGAGTTCACTCAGCGATCTCAATATCCATTTAGGCGGAATAAAGGACTTTTCAGCTTTAGAGCACTGTACAACGATCAAAAAACTAGACCTTTTTCAAATACGCGGCCTGTCTGACCTATCGTTCATTTCTAAGATGAAAAAGCTTGAGGTTCTTTTTCTGCAATGTTTGAAAAATGTTCAGGTGCTGCCGGATATGCAGGAACTGATATATTTAAACCGCATTGTACTTGAAACAATGAACGGATTGAAAGATGTATCATCCTTGGAAAGGATACAGAGTCTCAAAAAATTTGTACATATTTCGGCACATAATATGCAGCCAGAAGACTACGTTCCTCTATTCAAGAATAAAAACGTGATTTCCTTAAGGGTCGGTTTTGGAAGTGAAAAAAAGAATGTGGAATTTTGTAAACTTGCAAAACAATACGGAAAAAATGCAGATGAATTTTAATCCGCTTAAGGTAGGATTTCACACTCTCCTGCAAACGACCCGCTATTGCTGATTTTGTACCTTTGTGCGTTTAGACCCGCTAATGCCATTACGGATGAAAATATTGCCAGCCTGCGCGGCCTGCATGAAACTCATGCAACGGCCCGCGCTGCGGCGGCGTTGGTATCTTCCGACCTGTTTTCTAATGAACCCTTGCCGCAAGTCGGATCGGATATATGGCGTTCCTTGTGGGAATCTGCCCGGCTTTATTCCAATGAGCAGGCCTATCCCGACCGTGAATTTCCTGCGACCGACGAGGATGCCCGCTGCGTTTTATGTCATCAGGAATTAACGCCCGAAGCGGCGGATCGTATGGGGCGCTTTGAATCCTTTGTCCTGGACGAAAGCAAAAAACGCGAAGATGAAGCCCTTAAAGCCTATAAAGATGCCCGTGCGGCCATGCTGGCGACCCGTATATCAATGCACGATATGCAAACTATGGTTTCATTGATCCGTGACGGGCTTGCAGATTCCGAGCTGGCCGATACATTCCGCCGCAGCGTGGTTATGAATGTCTGGCGACTTCGCGCTATTATAAGATCAATCGGCATAGAGAATGCAACGATTATTGCACCGGCAGCCGCGATGCCTGCGCAGGCCTTGGCGGCGCAAGCGCAAGGGCTGGAACAACGGGCATCCGCCCTTTTGGCTGAAAAAGATTCCCCGGCCAGAAAAGCCCTGATTTCCGAATGTAATGAGCTGGCCGCCCGCAAATGGTTAGGCACGGTCAAGGCCGATGTGCTGGAACAAATTAAGCGGCTTGCAGATATAGCCGCGCTCAAGAAACTATTAAAAACAACATCAACGAACAAAATCACCACGCTTAGCACAGACCTCGCAAAACGCCTTGTTACCGACCGGCTGCGAGCGCGGTTTGCGCAAGAAGTTGCCCGGCTTGGAATTGCTGAACAGCATGCCATAGAGCTGAAACATGCCCGTACATCCGCAGGCATTCCATTATTTCATGTACGCATGATTAGCAAGCCGGATGAACCAGTAGGGCAAATACTTAGCGAGGGCGAGCATCGCTGCGTTGCCCTTGCTGCATTTATGGCCGAACTATCGACCCTTGAAACGTCATCCGGCATTGTGTTTGATGATCCCGTATCTTCACTTGACCATATTCACAGAGACAGGGTTGCCGAACGTCTGGCGGCGGAAAGCCTGAAACGCCAAGTTATTATTTTCACGCATGACATAGCTTTTCTGGTGCTATTAGAGGAAGCCTGCCGCGAAACACGGGATCGGGCTGCAATTCCTATTGCTTATCGTGTTGTGAGCCGTGGTGCAGAGGCCGCCGGATTTTGCAAAACCGATGCGCCCGCGAATGTATTGCCGGTTGAAAAAACCGTCACACAGATGCGCAATCATCTTTCTAATGTAAAAATTCATCACGAACGCGGCAATCAAGCCGATTGGCGGCGTGAGGTTGGATCATTTGAAAAGGAGCTGCGCGAAGGTTGGGAAAGGGCCGTTGAGCAAGTTGTTTCGCCCGTCATAAAGCGCCTGAAAACCAAAGTTTATACTGATGGACTAATCCAGCTTACAATTCTGGAAGCAGAGGATTGCGAAACCATGCGGGAAGCATATGGCCGTTGTTCCAAGCTCTTGCATAGCCAGCCCGGAGAATTGAATCAACGCCTTCCAACCCCGCAGCAGATCGAGGATGAAATTGTCGCTCTTGAAAACTGGCTTTCCAATATCAGGAATCGTCAAGACCAAGTTGCCTAATTTTGCTAATTAAGACAAAAAAAATAATAATCAGTCTAAGGGCTTTGCCCTCGCGCCCTCCAGAGTAAAGGCGCTAATCGCTTCCGTCATTCATGAAATTTTCCCCTGCCCTGTTGGTCATTCCTCGCGGGATCAAAATTTAATGCCTGCCGCTCTTGACGTTGCTACCCCACTCTCGGCGAGAGCCAGAGTTGCATAACGCAACCCAATCTAACGATTTAAGAGGAAAGACATGACACAGTTATTTGCACAGCCTTATGATATCTCAGCCACAGGCTTCTTTTTTGAAAGCATGGAAGAATACGATAGTAATTCCGGTAAGCTCCGTAATGCTTATGGCGAGCCGGTCGAAGAATTCGAAATTCAGTTTATAGACGGTGAGGACATTGATTGCGCCCTCTTCCGCACTTTGGGCGTTCATCAAGGCGATATTGGCGCTTATTTTGAAGCCGTGGATGAGTGGGAAGATTATCAGAAGATCAATGTGATTTTGGCTGTAGGTGAAGCAGGATATAGCTTTAAGCTAGGAAAAGACAGCCCCGATCAGTTTGATATCCAGATTTACGAAGTGGACAGCATGAAAGAGCTGGCCGAGCAATTTGTTGAAGAAGGGCTTTTCGGAGAAATACCGGAATCCATTCAGTTTTACATTGATTATGAAGCAATCGCGCGTGATCTGGCTATGGATTACGCCGAGGCCGTTATTGCCGGTACACGCTACATTTACCGCATAGATTAAGGGAGGCTGATATGATCAAAACAATCAACTGGCAAGGCATCGAGATTGAAATCACTTATATCGAGAGCTATTCCAAATCTTATGAGAGAATTTATGGCTATCCCCTAATCCATATAGAATTAAGAGCAAAGGAGCGTTTGCCGGTCACAGAGACTGGCTACCGCTCTTACTTCTCCCCTGCCCCGCTCCTATCAGATTTTAAAACGCCGGAGGATTTTGTGAGAGCTTGGCTGGATCAGGAGGCTGAGCGCCCAGAATGGAAGCAATATAAGGAAAACAGCAAGCAGCTTGCTTTATTTTAAATGAGAAAGGCTTTTCGCCGACCGCGCGTCCCTTTGGGACGCGCCCTACTCCCAATTTGAAATTATCCGTTGGTTTTTGCCGGTTAATATCCGGCAAAAACGGCGAAAGACTTTTAGATTTGATTAATTGGCCGCGTGATGCGTATCAATTTTCTTGGGCATGAGCTGATAGCCCATAGCTTGCATAATAGAATTGACATTCTCTAGGCGCGGATTGCCCTTGCTGGATAATGCCTTTTGTAGGCCCTGCCTTGTAATGCCGATTTCATTGGCGATATTGGATATGCCTTTAACTTTGGCGATAATCCGCAAGGAAGCTAATAAAGCCGCCGTATCGCCGTCTTTGGCGTATTCTTCGAATATTTCATCAATGTAAGCATCAATCTCATCTGGATGATTGTTGAAATATTCGGCTTCGATATCATCTAATGTTCTATATGTCTTTTTATTCATCTTTATAATCCTTCCAGCAATTTTGGGCGAATTCGATATCTTTGCTTTGGCTGGATTTATCACCGCCGCATAAGATCACTACTATTTTGTCACCGTCTTCACCAAAATAAATTCTATAACCGGCTCCAAAGAACAACCGTAATTCATGAACCCCCTGCCCCAAGGCTTTGCAGTCCCCATAATTACCTTGTTCTAGCCGCCTAAGCCTTGTGATAATTCGGCGCTTGCCGGATTGATCCTTTAAGGCATTCAGCCACGCGGTAAATGGCTCAGTCTCGTTATTGTCCCTGTAAAAGATAATCTTCTTGGGTTTTGTTGCTTGAGCCATAATTATCGTCTTATTTTGAGTATATCAGATGCAAACTATAGTTTGCAAGTTTGGTTTTGTATGTGCGAGCGCCCTACTCTACCCGAATAGTTTTTGCCAGATGGATTTAGACTTCTCTTCTTCCAAAGCTTTTTTCTGCTGGCTATAGGCTTGGCGGATACGTTTGTTTTCATCTAGAAGCTTTTGCTCTTTTTCTTCACGCTCTTTAGCCGCTTTTTCTTGATTGGCTAAACGTTGCTCCAAAGCGCGAATAGATTTTTCCCATGCTCCACCTTTTTCATCTTTGTCACGGTGATCTTCCAATAGAAGAGTTATTTTTTTCTTTTCTTCTTTTTCTAAGGCAATTTGCTCTTTGAAATAAATAATTTCGTCTTTGATTTCTTCTCGAAGTTCTCTCTCCATTTTTAACTCAGCTTCTAAAACAGCGATCCGAGCATCTATATTTTGCGATGTGTCCGTGCTTTTGTCCGTGGACGTGTTTTTGGACATTTTGGACTCTTCTTTGTTCATTGTGAAGTCATTACCAAATACCCGAATAAGTTCTGAAACATCAACGCGCTTTTTTCCGCCATCCTCGTTTACTGATATTCCAAGCTCATCAACTTTCCTGTAAAAAGTAGGCCTTGTAAGGCCAACCATTTTTGTGGCTTCTGACATTGAAAGTAGAGTTTTGTTGGACATCTATAAATCTCCTTAATTGCTATGCTTATAGTATCATAGTTTGTTCATGGACAAAGCCTAAAGTCATATATGGACAGTGTGGACACTCTGTTCAAGCCTTGTCCAACAGTGTCTATGGACGGAAATAAAATGACCGTGGACATGTCTGTGGACAATAAAGTGGACATTAATTTGTCCAATGCTTATAAGGCAAGGCTTTTGATATGTCCATGAAATGTCTATTTTGTCCGTGTATATGTCTGTGGACAAAATGTTGGACAAATAAGTGAATCATGTTAGTCTTTAGATATTCCGATTCCCTGTCTGGGGGTCATCCAAGTCCACTAACCTTATTCAAGGAGGAGCGTTCAAAGCTTTTTAAAAGCCAAGCAATAAAAAACCGCCGTTGGAGCGGCGGTCTTTGTAAACGAGAGTGATACTCGCGAAAATTCATATCTTCATAGTATCGCTCAATCGAATCGGATGCAAGTCATTAATGACTGATGCAAACGGTTTTTCTATGCTTATTCACATCTTTTGTCGAAGACCTCATATATCGTAAGAAAATGTGAAGAAGCCGGTTTTGAAAAGCTTGTAGCTATAGATACTATGCAACATACATCACAATATAATATGCCGGATATCCGGCATGGAGGAGGGCGGATCAGCTCTGCAAAACTCCGCGACACAATCGAACAATGTGAAGATTTCACTGGATTGGAAGAGGGCGTTAATCGCTATGATCTTCTTCTTTTGGTAAAACGCGCCGGAAAGCATTGCGGCTTTAGTTCTAAAATGATCCAGCTTTTAGATTACTATATGGCTTATACCAGAGATATTGATTGGGAGCAGGGGAGCCGTCCTATCGTGTACCAATCATTATCAAGAACAGCTTTGGATATGGGCGTATCAGAGCGCCAGATTCAAAGATTGGAGCAAAGCTTGTTTGAAGCCGGTGCTATCACTTGGAATGATAGCGGTAATCACCGCCGTTATGGTCAGCGCTGTGAAGATAGCGGCCAAATCTTATATGCCTTTGGCGTAGATTTAACACCGCTTGCTTATTTAAGAGCCGAGCTAAAAGCGAAGTTAGAAGAAAAACAGCTCTATGACCGCGCATGGATGGAAACCAAACGCCAGATTTCGTACTATCGCCGCCAGATCAGAAGCATGATCCTAGAGCTGGAAGAGGGGGCTTTGATCTCTGATAAGCAGCTTGCACTATTAGAGGCTGAGTATGCACCCATCTCGATGCAGATCAGAGCGCATATGGATTTATCTGTGCTCCGCAGCCTTCTTGAAAGCCATAAAGAGCTTCAAAGCAAAATTATAGGCTTATTTGAAGGCCAAGTGACTCACAATGAACCAAAAGAAACAAATAAAGCGTCGTGCACAAACGACACAAATGTCACTCACTACAAATATACAACCCATAAAAAATCTAATAAATTAGATCACAGTAGGGACAGAGCCCAAAGCTTTCAGGAAAGCAGTAGTCAAAGTTCTGAGCTTCAAAGGGATAGTTTCAAGCAAGCGGATAGATCAGAATTCTCGAAAGAGAGCAGGGGGCTTAAACCAGCACGATCCGAAACAGAGGAAACTCTCGTTCATAAAACAGGATTACAGCATGTAACCTTGAAACAGCTTTTGAACGTCTCAAGCAGCCGGTTTAAGGAACATTTACCGATAGCGGCGCGGCCAATGAATCATGGTGATTTTATTGAGGCGGCCTATCGGCTCAAAGGCCAGCTTGGGATTTCTCAAAACTCTTGGGGCTATGCCTGCATGACGTTAGGCCGAATTGGGGCTGCTGTATGCGTGATATTGACCGATCAAGCGAATTTGCGCGAGGAAAACCGCGTGATGAAGCCGGGTGCTTATTTCAATGCGATGATTTCTAGAGCCAAACTAGGGGAGCTGAAACTTCAGCAATCTGTTATGGGGCATTTGAAGCGTGAATTTAGCAATGATGATAATGATCAAAGGAAAATAGACCAATATTAAAAATATTGCGATAAATAAACTATGGATATAGAAAATGGATCGAAAATACAAAGGGTTTTGAAATCATGGCCGGTGGGCACGGTCAGCACCAGCAAATGGTTTTCTGAACTTGGCGTATCTCCACAACTTTTAAGAAAATACGCCCTATATAATTGGGTTAAACCATTGGGAAGCGGTGCCTATATCAAGACTGATGACATCGTATGCTGGACAGGCGGGCTATATGCCATGCAAGAACAGCTAAAAAACTCAGTTCATGCCGGAGCCATGACAGCCCTTTCCATGCAAGGCATGGCGCATTATCTGCGAATGGGCGGCGAGAGAGTATTTTTATTCGCCCCGCCAAAGACCAAATTACCCGCATGGTTTAAAAAACATGATTGGGATGCAGCCATAAATTTTACGGCCAGCTCAATACTGCCAGAAAATTTGGGCTTAATATCCTATGAGGAAAAGAATTACTCAGTAAATATATCCGCGCCGGAGCGAGCATTTCTGGAATGTCTTCACCTTGCGCCAGAAAAACTTGATCTTGTCGAATGCTATCAGGTTATGGAAGCGCTAACGACTTTACGCCCAAAGCTATTGCAATCACTTTTAGAGCAATGCGGATCAATAAAAGTAACGCGCTTGTTTTTATATATGGCAGACAAGGCCGGACATGATTGGTATAAACATCTCGATCAATCGAAATTTGATATTGGCAAAGGAAGCCGTACCATCACGCAAGGCGGTGTATATGTGCCGGAATTTCAAATCATCGTACCTGTGGAGCTTGTAACATTGTGATGATCCATCATATAACATTTAAAAAATATATTTGAATCGAAGGAACTGGATGAAAATCCAGTTATTAGGAAATTCCGAACAACTGCCACGGATAGTAAAGCCTAGCGATTTATACCGCTATTAAAAAGGGTCCTTGGGAACCCGCTTGTAGTCCAAAGGGGCTTAAATTTTAGAAGACTAGCGCTTCGATTAGAACCAAAGGGTTCATAAATAGTGGTATGCATGCACCCGATAAAGTTAATTAAAAGCTTTATCGGGTGTTTTAATTTTCTTTGAATTAACAATAACAACAAATGTTGTAATGTTGTTTTTGTGGTAATGTTGTGTTACCATGAATATATAAGTTTGAAAGGAAAAACCATGCCCAGATTATCGATTGATATTTCGCCGGAACAACATCAAAAGCTAAAAGCGATTGCAGCTTTAAAAGGGCAGAGCATTAAAGAATATGTTCTGGAACAATCCTTGAGTGATGCACCGGAAATTTCTGATCAAACCGAGGCCGAAGCTTTAGCAAAATTGGAAGCGTTTTTAATTTCCCGAAAAAATGAAGCACAATCTAGCGATGTCGTAAAAACATCTGCCCAGGATATTTTTGCTGATACTCTTTCCTAATCGAAATTAAAGTTTTTCATGGCCACTTATACCTTCACGCGCTCAGCGCAAAATGACCTTCGTGATATTGCCATATATACATCAAAACAATGGGGCAGGGATCAGGCTTTTAAATATGCCGGTGATCTTGATCAATGTTTTGAGGCCATTGTAAATGGCCATATTATAGAAAAAGCAGTCTCAGAAAATACACCTGATATTTTCTACCATCGTATGCAAAAACACATCATCTTTTATCAAAAGCTGGAGAATAACGAGATCATTATTCTGGCTATTTTGCATGAAAAAATGGACTTGATGAAGCGTCTTCAAGACCGCTTAAAATAAACTCTTCTAGAAATTCACTTGTATTTACTTACGGAATAAAGTACGGAATAGACTTCCGTATAAGCCCCGCCGCCCGCAAACTGTGAGTGGGGTTTTTACGCCGGAGCACCTTCCCTGACCTCAAACAATCAACATCGTCTGAGGTCAGGGAAGGTGCTCCGGCGTGTTTAGGAGGGTTTGCGGGCGGCGGGGCATAGGGGAAGGGGGTAAGTAAATAATAAATAAAGTGAATTTAAAGAAGAAAAGCAGAATAGTTAAAAGGGGAAAAAGAAGGGGTCGAAAAATTGAAGTTGGGGTGAGGGAGGTGAAAATTTTATGGATAGTAGGGGTTTGGTTTTTTATAAGGTTTGATCAAGAATAATGATAAAAGAAAGTGGGATTGGGGAAGGTAAGATTTTATGAGATTTGTAAAAAGAGATGAAAAAATCCTGGGCTGGATTAATGGGTTTGGGTTTGCCAATGCAGATCAGATTATGCGCTATATGGGCGTACAAAAATCAGCATGTTATACGAGATTGAAGAAGCTGGTAGAGGCTGGATTTTTAGAACATGAATATATCCTGCACGGCGCATCGGGAATTTATAAGCTTACACAAAAAGGCGTGATTGCATCTGGTGATTATTTAAGACCGGTTGGCGAGATCAGGCTTGGAACATTCAAGCATGATTTGGCGCTTGTTGATCTGGCTTTGGATATCCTGGATAGAGTAGAGGGCGAATTTATTCCGCAACGGCGCATTCGCCATGATGAGGGATTATCCGGCGTCGGGCAGATCGGTCATGTGGCTGATGGTTATTTCTACGCCAAGGGCGAGGAAAAGCCGGTTGCGATAGAATTGGAGCTGAGCGTCAAAGCAAGAAGCCGTCTGAATTCTATTGTTGAGGATTACGGCGGTAATCTTTCTGTTTCGGAAGTCTGGTACTTCTGTAACGATCAAAGCGTAAAATCAGCCTTGGAAAAAGCCTCATTTGGCTATTCTTTTATCAAGATATTCGATTTGCATGATCTCTCATCTATTCAAGTGAGGGAGCAAGCGCATGGCTAATCCGGACAACAATAAAATGATTGAGGAAGTTTGGGGGCCGGTTTTAGGATTGATTGCCGGTCTTGTTTTGCTGATCGGCACCGGCATTGTGTGCCTGATTATCGCAATCAGTATTTTTGCCGCTTTATATCTAATTAACGCCAACCGGATCATTACCGTTTGCATCGGAGCTATCGGAATCATCACAGCGATATTACTCTATGGCGCGAATATCGACTTCATTTTATTCCCGCTCAAAGTAACCGGCCAGTTATTTTCAATGGCGGGGCAGGGCGAGCCAGCTCTTAAAATCCTGCTCTCACCCCCGCCGGATTTCTTTAACCTCTTCTTCAGTAACTACTTTAAGATGGTTATGGAAGTGGAGGCGTGGTCTAAAAGCCTCCCGCTTGGAATTGTAATGGGTTCAATGGCTTACGCGACTTATTTAAGCTATTATCAGAATGGCGTATCTATCACCAAGCGCACCAAAGATCAGGTGAAAGGGCATAAGAAAGTAGGCAGCTTTGCCGCCTCTTTAGGAAACAATAAAGAGGCGCATACAAATAGCGGCTCAATTATCGGAACGGATCGTTTCGGAAAAACGATTTCCCTGAATGACACTGAGGCAAACCAGCATGTTCTGGTTTTAGGTACGACCGGTAGCGGAAAGACGGTGACGATTTCCAATGTGGTTGAATCGGCGATTAATAGAGGCTTGCCCCTTATCTATATCGATGGAAAAGGGGATTATGATTTAGGCCGCCGGATTTGCGAGTATGCGAAAAAACAAGACCGACCAGCATGGCTCTTTGGCATGAGGGGAGATAGCGTTTCCTATGATCCATTATCATCGGGCGGGTACACATCCAAAAAAGACCGGATTATCGAGCTGCGCGATTGGAGCGAGGAGCATTACAAGAAACTGGCAGAAGGGTATTTGCAATCCGTCTTTAAAGTGATGCACGAGCTGAAAATCCCAAGTAATCTTATGAGCTTGTCCGCGCATCTTGATTTAAAGAAGCTAAAGTCCTTAGTGCGGGAGAATGAGAAAAAACTCTCAAACGCACATGAGCTGATGGATATGCTGAACGCCCAGGATCAGGCGAGTAAATCTATCGAGAGCTTGGTGGCTGAAATCCGGAATTTTACCAATTCTGAAATCGGCCATCTCTTTAAGCCGCAAGAGGGGCAAGAAGTATTGACCCTTGATAACGTGATCCGTAAAGGCGGCATAGCGTATTTTTGTCTTCCGGCGCTTGAGTTTCCATCCATGTCACAAACTTTAGGGCGGCTGATTATCAATGATTTGAAAGCTACTGTTGGACAAAATCTCTCTAATCCGGATAGACCGCCCCTCTATGCCATCTTTGATGAGTTCTCGGTCTTTGCCGGTGAGCAGGTGTTAAATGTTATTAATATGGGTAGAAGCGCGGGAATTCATGCAATACTCGCTACGCAGTCTTTATCGGACATTGCTTCTGGCCGCAAAGACAATGCTGATCACTTTATCAATCAGGTGGTGGGGAATTGTAATACCTTCATCTTGCACCGCCAGAACGCGCCGGAGGACGCTAAAACCTTGGCCGAGATGATCGGCACGCGGCCATCTTTAGAATACACCGCGCAAATCTCCCAAAAAGAGCCGACCCATATGGGAACGGTCAGAAGAACGAGAGGATTTTTAGCGCATCCGGACGAGATTAAATCTTTGGGAACAGGGGAGGCGTTTTACGTGTCCAAGCACAGCCATAAGGTTACGCGCATTAAGGCAAGGATGAGCCGGATATGATGAGTGTGCTGAGATTTATAATGTTAGCCCTGTTATTCAGCTATTCCTGCGCTTTACTGGCTGCCATTCTTTATGCTTTTGATCATTGGGGCATCATGAACCCTTCGGAGATAGACCTTGAGAGATATTTTAGCTTTTTTAAATGGCCAGCCATAGTTTTGGGCGCAGGGATTATTCTTTTAAGCACGCCGATTGGTGATTTTATGATCGGTCTATGTTTGCCGACACGCCGCCAGGCTTTAAGGGAGGAGGCCAAGATCACACCAGCTCTGGATGAGCTGAAAGAGCGCTATAAAGATAAATATGGCCTGAGTATAAAGCCTAAAGCCTATGTGATGGATTTACCCAATATTAATGGCATTGCTTTTGGCTCAAGAGTGGTGGCCGTATCATCGGGCCTTTTAAAAACGGCCAGTGATGAAGAAATAACAGCTATCCTTGCCCATGAAATGGGACATTTGCATCATCGGGATGGGTTTTTTAACGTAGCTCTCATGGTGGCCGCATACCCTACTTTTGTACTTAGTATGTTTTTGAGCTATCTGTATTTTGTCACGTGGCTGGTAGGCGCAATATTAGTGATTATATTCGCGCCGCTCGTTTTTGCTTTGTCCTTGGGCGGTTTGCTGGTAATTGGACTTCATTTTCTTTTAGAGAAAATCTTGATGTGGCCGGTTGAATATAAGGCCGACCGCTTTGCCGCCGATATGGGTTTTGCACCGGCGCTGATCTCTTTATTTGAGCGCATAGAAGATGAAGATGTACGCGGGGAGGAGGGGTTTTTAGCAAAATACGCCTATACCCATCCACCAACAGCGCTTAGAATTGATAAACTAGAACGATATTTAATGAAGGAGGAAAAAATATGCACGTAATTAGATTAGATGAAAACAGGATACGCTTGGTTCATGGCCAGATGGTTGATGAGCTGAAAATAGACTGGACTATAGAGGATCATGCAGAATTAAGAAGATTGATTGAGTTCGCCTTGAATTATGAAGAGTTATTGCCGTCTCTAAAGAAAGCAAAATACAAAAAGTTGAAAATCCATGAGGGCGCAAACCATATAGATATTGAGGATGATGGCGTAGGGACATTAAATCTTTTGATTATCGAAGATCATATGGTTGCCCGTAAGTAATTCATGACTTGTATTTCTATAAAGTCTTAAAATTAACACAGCCGCCACGCCTATCCTTCGGAAGCGAAACCTTGGCGGCTTTCTTTTTAATGCATAAAAAAACTTGACTTACACAGTTAAATATAGGAATATATTCTCCTGCACAGCTATAATTGTATCCTCAATATTTTGACCCTATTTTCTCAACAATTCGCATATTGCCTATCAATATGATAGTTTTTTCATTATTTGTTAAACATTGACATGATAGAGTATAGGTATCATATTGATAGGTATTATGGCTGAAGTTTTACCTCTTAACCCGTCACCTGAAGATATGGCAAGACATGTTAATCGTCTTGCTGAGGACTCTAAGAATGTTGTGATAACTCATCATGCGCGGGATAGGATGGGAGAGCGCCGTATTACATCTAGGCACTTAATGACCTGTCTTAGAAAAGGACGGGTTATTGAAGGGCCATACAAAGCTGTAAACGGTGATTGGCGGTGCACTATGGTTAGAGCTGTTAGTGGCATGGATATTACTGCTGCTATAGCAGTTAATTTTGAAGATGACTTGATTGTCGTCACGGTTTTTTGAAAGGAGCTGTAGAAATGGATAGATATCATTACACAGATTGCGGCCTTGATAATGTTTGGGTCAAAGGAGGTTTCACAATAAAAGAAACCGACTATGGTGAAGGTGTGTCTATTTCTCATTTAGATAATCTTCATAAAGCCATCGGCATGGATATTGCGACATCATTAAATCGCATGAGTCCCGCAGAACTTCGTTTTTTACGCGTAGAGATGGAATTGTCCCAAAAGAGACTTGGAGAATTAATAGGAGTTGATTCTCAGACTGTCGCTAGATGGGAAAAAAATGAAACTGAAACCCCGGGGCCTGCAGAGCTATTAATTAGAACACTATATATTCAACATGCTGGTGGAAATCCAGATGTCACTAAACTTTGTCAGGATTTAGCCGAACTTGATGAAGTAGAATATGCTGCTCAGAGAGAGTTTATTGACACTGATGGAGATTGGAGACTGGCAAGTTAAGTTTTCTTGTTCTTGCTAATTTATTTGAATTTAGTATTTTAGCCCTATGAAAAAAGGTTTTCTAACGATTCTGACCTTGCTACTGGTTTTACCAGCGTTTAGCCCGTGGCTTCCGCATGGAGCAGTTCATGCATTGCAAGATCACCAAGCTAAGCATCACGGTGCAGATAGTCATGGTCATTCACATGGTGAGCAAGAAGCGGTTAAAACGCAGTCTTTAGATCACGCCTTTCAATTTGATGCCGTCTCTTATTTTAGTGACTTTCTTCATGTGGATTTACAAAACGCATATCAAAGCGTTCTGAAAACCCCTGTATTCGATACCCACGATATTGATCACGCGCCTATGGCTATATTCTCGCCAATGGCACGTTATGAACTGGCTTCTGTCCAGAGCCGTGCACCGCCTGATACGTATAAGCTACGGCCAGACAAAACACCTGTTTACCTCTCTACGCAACGCCTTCGGATTTAGGCTGCCCCTTATCCGAGGCTATTCATGCCTCCATTATTAGAATTACAAATCAACTCTATAAAAATGGAGACAACATTTATGTTGCAAATACTACAATTCAAAACAGCACAAGACCGCTTTTACGCCTGTGTAGGTTTAGCCTTGATGCTGATCGGACTATTCGGCATTATTCCCGATGCCTTGGCACACGGCGTAACCGTGGGCGATAAGGGCTATATTCAAGAAACATCCGGGGTTCACCCAATCCCGTTTATTTACCTTGGCGCTAAACACATGATGACGGGTTACGATCATTTGTTATTCCTGCTTGGCGTTATCTTTTTCCTCTACCGCTTAAAAGACGTAACCATTTACGTGACACTCTTTGCCGTTGGTCACATTGTTACGTTGCTATCGGGCGTGTTAATGGAGATTAGCATAAGCGCCTATATCATTGATGCCATTATCGGCTTCTCGGTGGTGTACAAGGCACTGGACAATATGGGGGCTTACCAACGCTGGTTCGGGTTTCAACCCAACACCAAGGTTGCTACACTCCTTTTTGGCCTCATCCACGGCTTTGGTTTGGCTACGAAAATTCTGGACTACGAATTATCGCCGGATGGTCTGCTCGCCAATTTGATCTTCTTCAACATCGGTGTTGAATTAGGCCAGATTTTGGCGCTTTCAGTCATCTTGATTGCCATTACATTCTGGCGCAAATCAGGAAACTTCCTGCACCACGCCTATAAAGCCAATGCTTTTATGATGATGCTGGGCTTCTTGCTCATGTTTTATCAAATCACTGGCTATATCGTTCAATAAATCAAAACAGATAAAAAATAAGGAAACTAAACAATGTATAATTCAAACATTCCAAAAGACACAGATGTGCCATCATCGGCAAAACTGATTAAATCAACCATTCTGGCCGCTGTAACGGCTGGTATATTGCTCGTCACTGTGGTCATGCCCGCCGAATACGGTATTGACCCAACAGGCGCTGGTAAGGTTCTTGGCTTAACCCGCATGGGCGAGATTAAGACCTCACTGGCTAAAGAAGCCGAAGCGGACGCCGTTATGGACAACCAAGAAGTTGCGGTTATAGAAGCATCTGAACCAGAGCCAATTTCTGTGGCCACGCAAAGTGAAGAAGTTGAAATCTCACTTGATCCTGACCAGAGCACGGAAATTAAAGTGAGCATGAATGAAGCTGGCAAAGTGAATTACTCATGGGATGCGAATGGCTCAGAGATTTTCTTTGATATTCACGGCGATTCAAAACCGCTTAAAATCAATTATCACAAATACGAAAAAGGAACTGCTGATAAGAAGGAAGGAACTCTAGAGGCCGCTTTTGATGGTAATCATGGTTGGTATTTCAAAAACCGTAACAGCGAACCAGTGACATTCACCCTGAAAATCGACGGTGAATATTCATCTGTCACACGCTACTAAAATCAAAAATACGAAAGGACTTAAGCAATGAAAAAACTAACTGATCCGAAAATCTTTATCCCTTTGATTATCGTTTTGATAGCATTAGGGGCGTTTGCCGCAACGACTATGAGCGGTGGTTCTGGTGGTCATGGCCATAGTCATGACGAAGAACACGGGCACGAACATTAAGAAGGAAGAAAAATATGCTTTTTACCGCACTCAAAGCTGGCATTGCCGCATTTGTAATCGTATTTGCATCATGGCTGGCTGGTAAAAAGCCAGAGTTGGCAGGGTTTATAACAGCCCTGCCTCTCGTTTCCATCATGGCAATAGCCTTTGCCTATACACAACACGGTGATGTGAGCAACACAGCCCAATACGCAAGAAGCATCATCTTTGCCGTGCCAATCTCATGGCTGTTCTTCTTACCATTCTTCTTTACCGATAAATTCAATCTCGGCTTTTGGGTTTGCTGGGGATTAGGTCTGGCGCTTCTGGTTGTTGGATACTTCCTGCATCAATGGATTTTGAAGCAGTTTTGATAGGCTTTGTGGGCGCGTCGGTGCTAAGAAGTGCTGAAACTCATTTCTGAATATACAGAAGGGTGGCTATCCACTTGGTGAGTTTTGCAGTGATAATATAAATTACGGAAAATAAAAGATTATTTTTGTGCCATTCTATTTTGATTGTGGAACATAACGTGTTTAAGGTCATTGGGTCTAATCCCATAAAGGTACGTAACGCGACATAGGATTTTATATTTCCGGTCTAATTTTCTGAATTTCCTCTGGTGGAAAATGCCGGTAGAACGT
>MDSZ01042230.1_pt1 | contig 31199 bp, 25 predicted proteins | sample 811201 | NCBI WGS metagenome assembly MDSZ01 (sample SAMN05326647, study PRJNA326480) | marine metagenome | isolation source: seawater | place: Indian Ocean: North | collected 2010 | reverse complement strand
TTTCGGGGCTATAGCTCAGCTGGGAGAGCGCTTGCATGGCATGCAAGAGGTCAACGGTTCGATCCCGTTTAGCTCCACCAAACACACGCAAGGCCAGCCAGGTGCTGGCCTTGTCGTTCGAAGGTTTCGTCCCCTTCGTCTAGTGGCCTAGGACACCGCCCTTTCACGGCGGTAACAGGGGTTCGAGTCCCCTAGGGGACGCCATTTTCTTGCCGCATTTGCGGAACCCAGGGGCTGCCTCTCACGAGGTGGCCCCTTTTTGTTTGCCTGCTCATTCCTGTCGCTGCCGCGAAGACGACCGATGGTCGTCGCAGCTGCTTGCAAGAAAAGATGATGGCTGTAATATTGTGATCGTCATATAAAGGAGCGGCAGCCATGACCGAACGCAAGCACGAAACCCGCAAGCGCATTCTCGCGGCCGCTGGGCGAGTCCTTGCCGAGCGCGGCCTTGGCGACCCGGCCGTTGCCGAGGTGATGGCGGCGGCGGGGCTCACGGTGGGTGGCTTCTATGCGCATTTCAGCAGCAAGGATGCGCTGATGCTGGAGGCGTTCAGGCAGTTGCTCGGTGTGCGCAGGGAGCGCCTGGCTGGCGTCGATCAGCGTCTGGACGGCAGGGAGCGCAGGGCGCTGCTGGCAGCCTTCTACCTGTCGCGTCGGCATCGCGACGAGCCAGGTGATCGCTGCCCGCTGCCCAGCACGCTGGCGGAGATCGAACGCCTGCCGGACGGCTTCCGCCAGGCCCTGATCGAACACGTGGAGCAGATGGTGACGCAGATGAGCGCCACGCCGGAGGAGGCGGATACGGCGCTGGCTGACCTGGCGCTGATGGTGGGTGGTCTGGCGCTTGCCCGGGCATTGGGCGCCGGTGAGCTGTCCGACCGCTTGTTGCGTGCCGCCAAAGCGGCGGTGCTGTGAGATCGGCTTTCGAGGAGACGATGATGAACCAGATGACATGGGTACGTGGCGTCAATGCAGCTCTGGGGCGAGTGGCCCCGCAACTGCTCGCCAGCCGACTGCGCGAACGCTTCATGACGCCGCGCAACCTGCCGCCGCGCGACTGGGAGCTGCCGTTGCTGAACAGCGCCGAGCGCATCACGCTGCGTTTCGGTCTCTCGGCGTTGCGCTGGGGCAGCGGGCCAACGGTGTTGTTGATGCATGGCTGGGAGGGGCGGCCGACCCAGTTCGCGCTGCTGATCCGTGGCCTGGTCGATGCCGGCTATGGTGTCGTGGCGCTGGATGCGCCCGCCCATGGGCGTTCACCGGGGCGTGAGGCAAATGTCGTGCTGTTTGCCCGCGCCTTGCTCGAGGCGGCCAGCGAGTTGCCGCCGTTGCAGGCGGTCATCGGTCATTCGATGGGCGGGGCCAGTGCGCTGCTGGCCATCCAGATGGGCCTGCGCACCGACGCGCTGGTCAGCATCGCGGCGCCGAGCCGGATTCTCGGGGTGTTGCGGGGCTTCGCCCATTTCATGGGCCTGCCTGCGGCGGCTCGTGCGCATTTCGTGCGTCAGGTGGAAACCCATGCAGGCATTCCCGCTGCGCACCTCGACGTGCAGCGCTATCAGCTGAACGTTCCGGGACTGGTCGTGCACGCCGAGGACGATGCCATGGTGCCGGTCAGCGAGGCCGAGTTGATCCACCAGGCCTGGTTCGACAGTCAGCTGCTGCGCCTGCCGGCGGGGGGGCACCAGCGGCTGCTGGGTGATCCGGCGATCGTGCGGGCCGTGCTCGACCTGCTCGGCGAGGTGCGTCAGGCGTCGCTGAAGGCCGTGGCGTCGTAGCTGACCACGCGATTGCGCCCGGCTGCCTTGGCGCGATACAGCGCGCGGTCGGCCAGGTCCAGCCAGTGTTCGGCGCAGCCCGGTTCGCTGGGCACGCCGGCGTAGAGGCCGATGCTCAGGCTCAGCGGGATGTCCTGCTGCTGGTAGGGGCAGGGGTGCTGGGCCAGGTCCTCGCGCAACTGCTCGGCCAGGTCCAGGGCGCCCGTCAGGTCGGTGTTGTCGAGCAGGGCGACGAACTCCTCGCCGCCGAAACGGGCCAGCAGGTCGCTGCTGCGCAGGCGCTGCTGGAAGCGCTCGGCTGCATGCCGCAGGCAGGCATCGCCGGCGAGATGGCCATAACGGTCATTGACCTGCTTGAAGTGATCCAGATCCAGCATCAGCACGGCGATCGATTGCCGGCTGCGCTCGGCGCGGGCGTAGGCGCGCACCAGCTCTTCGTTCAGGGTCTGGCGATTGAACAGGCCGGTGAGTCCGTCGCGGCGATTCTGTTCGGCCAGGCGCAGGTTGGCCCTCGAGAGCTGCTGCAGGGTGTCCTGCAGGGTGGCGGTGCGCTCCTGCACATGCTGATCCAGGCTCTCGCTGATCTTCGTCTGCAGCTCCAGGTGCTTGGCCTGTTCGTTGCGCAGGCGACGTTCCTGGTCGATCAGCCTGGCCTGGGCTGTGCGCTCGGCCTCCTGGGCCTGGCGAATGCGTGCGGCGAGGGCGACGGAGAATACCGTCATCTCGATCAGGCCGCCGATCTGCTGGATGTGCAGGGTGAGCAAGGAGTAGGGCAGCAGGCCGGTGCCGGTCAGAATGCTGGCGAGGCTGGCGCTGATCAGCACGAACCAGCCCAGGGCGAACAGGCGCGCCGCGGCAAAGCCGGCACGCCAGCGCAGCAGGGTGATCACGAAGGCCGCTATCGCGCAGGCGGCCACTATGACGAAGCTGCCCATCAGGGCCGGGGTGTAGGGGCCGAACAGGGCCATGCCCAGGACCAGCCAGGTGCAGGCCTTGAGGATGCTGGTCGTCCGGCGATAGGCCTTTGGCGCCTTGTCCAGCTCCAGCACGCCGTAGGTGAACTGGATGCCGAACAGCGTGGCCAGCGCGGAGGCGAACGGAAAGCTCAGCTGGTGCCAGGTCAGGGCATTGGGCCAGAGCCACTGCAATGCGAAGCCCAGCTGGATGAACTGGTAGAAGCCGAAACTGGCGACGAACAGGCTGTACCAGAGGTAGTTGCGATCACGGGTGATGCCGAAGATGCTCAGGTTGTAGATGAACATCGCGATCAGTGCGCCGAAGAACAGGCCCTGCAGCAGCAGGCTGCGCTGTTCCTGGTGGTCGAAGGCGTCGCGGGTCATCAGGCTGGCGCTGAGGTTGGCCGAGCCCGCAGTCTGCATGCGCAGCCAGATGCGGCGCTGTTCGCCGGGGCCGACCTGCAGCGGCAGCAGCAGCTGGCGATGCTCGACCCAGCGCCAGTCGAACGGGCGCTGGTCGCCGGCACGGTAGATACGCGTGCCGTCCAGGCCATAGGCATCCAGCTGATCGAGCAGGGGGTTGCCGACCAGCAGCACCCAGCCGAGCGAGCGCGGGTGGGGGTTGTGAACGTCCAGGCGCAGCCAGTAGGCGCTGCCGCCGTAACCGAAGCTGGCGTCGCGCCGGCCGACCTCCTGCCAGGCCGAGTCGGGCAGGTTGCGCACGTCGGTGAAGTCGGCGCTGCCGCTCGGGTCCTTCCAGTACTGCATGTAGGGGCCGGGCAGGACCTGCGCCTGGCCGATCGGCAGCGGCAGGCTGCCCGCCCAGGACAGGGCTGGCAGCAGCAGAAGCATCAGTAGGCGCAGGGCGGCAGTCAATTGCTCGTTCTCGGCTCTCGGGCACTTGCGCGGCATTATGGCGCTTTGAGATGACGCGATGAAAGCTCGGCCCTGCACGGATCGGCGTTGCGGCGTATCATGCGGGCGTCGAGTCGCGGCTGATGGCGTCGCCAGGCGTGCGAACCGGCGCTCGGCATCAATCCCCGTCCGCAGCCTCTGCGGCAAGCCTGGAGACAAGACCATGACCTGGGACCTGCCCAGCCCCTTTCTGATCGATATCGATGTCACGGCTGACGATATCGATGGGCTCGGACATGCCAACAACGCGGTGTACGTCAGTTGGCTGGAGCGCTGTGCCTGGCGCCACTCGCAGTTCCTCGGGCTGGACCTGGTGGAGTACCGGCGCCTGGACCGCGCCATGGCGGTCGTCCGGCATGAGATCGACTACCTGGCCAGCGCCTATGAGGGGCAGCGTCTGCAGATGGCGACCTGGATCGTCGAATCCGATCAGCGCCTGAAGATGGATCGGCGTTTCCAGCTGCTGCGTCCCGAGGACGGTACGACGCTGCTGCGGGCCAAGACCACCTTCGTCTGCATCGAACTGTCCAGTGGCCGCCCCAAGCGTATGCCGGTGGAGTTCGTCGAGGGCTATGGCCAGGCGCTGTTGCAGCCTTATCCGCTGGAGCTGTGACTCGCCCTCAGTTGAACAGCGGGGCGAGAAACACCTGCTCCGCTTTCACCACGATGGCGAAATGCCGGGTTTCACCCGGGCCCAGCACTATCGACTGGGCCGTTCCGGGGCCATGGCCGCCGCAGTAGCCATCGGGTGACATGGCCACGGCGATGCTCAGTTCGCCGCTGGGCAGGTCCAGGCTGGTGCGCTCGTCCGGGCCGAGCTGCGCCACCACCTGCTGATTGACGTACAGCTCCACATTGCAGGCGTTCGGTGCGTTGTTGTCGCGACTGAAGATCAGGCGGGCCGGCGCACCGACGGCAGGGGCAGGGGGGCGATGTTCGACGCCGCGTGGCAGGGCGTCGCTGGCATGGGCCCCCAGGCACAGCAGGCCGAGCAGAACGAGTGCGGTATGACGCATGGCGGCAGCTCCGTGTGGCTATCCATGCGATCAGTGTCGCCCATCTTGCGCACGGCGCGCGACCCCTTAAACTGTGCGCCCCATTTTCCCGGACAACCTCATGCAAATCGCCCTGGCACCCATGGAGGGGCTGGTCGACGAGATCCTGCGCGACGTACTGACCCGCATCGGCGGCATCGACTGGTGCGTCACCGAGTTCATTCGCGTCAGCGAACGGCTGCTGCCGGCCGCCACCTACCACAAGCTGGCCCCCGAGCTGTTCGGCGGTGCGCGCACCCGGGCCGGTACGCCGATGCGCGTGCAGTTTCTCGGCTCCGATCCTCAGTGCCTGGCCGATAACGCGGCATTCGCCTGCACCCTGGGCGCGCCGGTGATCGACCTCAACTTCGGTTGCCCGGCCAAGACCGTGAACAAGTCGCGGGGTGGGGCGGTGCTGCTCAAGGAGCCGGAGCTGCTGCATGCCATCGTCCGTGAGGTGCGGCGCACGGTGCCGGCCGAGATTCCTATCACGGCCAAGATGCGCCTGGGGTTCGAGGGCAAGGAAGGGGCGCTCGATTGCGCGCGGGCGCTGGCCGAAGGCGGGGCGAGCCAGATCGTGGTGCATGCGCGGACCAAGGTCGAGGGCTACAAGCCGCCGGCGCACTGGGAGTGGGTGGCGCGGGTGCAGGAGGTGGTCGGCGTTCCGGTGTTCGCCAACGGCGAGGTGTGGACCCTGGATGACTGGCGGCGCTGCCGTGAGATCAGCGGGGTGGACGACATCATGCTGGGGCGTGGGCTGGTATCGCGGCCGGGCCTGGCGCGGCAGATCGCGGCGCTCAGGGCGGGTGAGGAACCGCAGGAAATGGGTTGGGCCGAACTGCAGCCGCTGCTGCTGGATTTCTGGCAGCAGGCCCGGCGCAAGCTGGCGCCGCGTTACGCGCCGGGACGCCTGAAGCAGTGGCTGGCGATGCTGACCCGCACCTACCCCGAGGCCGTCGCGCTGTTCGCCGAGGTCCGCCGCGAGCAGGACTGCGAGCGCATCGACCGCCTGCTCGGGGCTGCAGCGGTGGATGCGAACATGGCTTGACAGGGAAAGCCTTGAAATTTTTCCGGGTGGCCTCAGATAAGTGACTGCGGGATGCCGAAGTCGGGTCCCGCGCTATGACACTTGCTGAATCATCAGGAGAATACTCATGAGCAACGTACTGTCCCTGGCCCCCCTGTTCCGCCAGTCCGTCGGTTTCGACCGTTTCAACGATCTTTTCGAATCTGCCCTGCGTAGCAACGACGCTGGCAGCTCCTACCCTCCCTACAACGTCGAGAAGCACGGCGAGGACCACTACCGCATCGTGGTCGCGGCTGCCGGTTTCGAGGACGACGACCTGGAACTGCAGGTCGAGCGTGGTGTGCTGACCGTGGTCGGCAACAAGCGTGATCGCAGTGCGGAAAGTGTCAGCTACCTGCACCAGGGCATCGCCCAGCGCGCATTCAAGCTGTCGTTCCGCCTGGCCGACCATATCGAGGTCAAGGGCGCCAACCTGGTCAACGGCCTGCTCAACGTCGAGCTGGAGCGCATCGTGCCGGAAGAGGCCAAGGCCAAGCGCATCCCGATCGGCAGCCAGCGCCCGGCACTGGAAAGCTGATCCCCGTTCATGCTGCAAAAGGAAGGCGCCCACTGGGCGCCTTCTGCGTTTCGGGGTCAGTGGCCCTGGGCCTGCAAGAGCTGACGAAAGGCGTCCTGGGGCAGCGGCTTGCTGAACAGGTAGCCCTGATAGAGGTGGCAGCCCAGGGCCTGGAGGAAGTCCAGCTGCTCCTGCTGTTCGACGCCCTCGGCGATCAGTTCCAGGTCCAGGCTGCGGGCCATGGCGATGATGGCGCGGATGATCTCGGCATCGTTGGGGTCGCTGGTGGCGTCGCGCACGAACGACTGGTCGATCTTCAGCATGTCCACCGGCAGGCGCTTGAGGTAGGTCAGCGAGCTGTAGCCGGTGCCGAAGTCGTCCATGGCGAAGCTGACGCCGTGCTTCTTCAGCCGCAGCATCTTGCCCACGGTATCGTCGATGTTCTGGATGACGATGCCCTCGGTCACCTCCAGCTTGAGCATGGCGTTCGGCAGCCGGCTGTCCTTCAGGCTCTTGGCGACCCGCTCGACGAACTCGTGCTGGCGGAACTGGCGCGGGCTGATGTTGACGCACAGGCTGAAACGCGCGCTGTCGATCAGCCCGCCGACCAGCAGCTGGGAGCAGAAGTGACAGGCTTCGGCGAGCACCCAGCTGCCGACCTCGATGATCAGGCCGCTCTCTTCCAGAACCTGGATGAACTGCGCCGGTGACTGCGGGCCCAGCTGCGGGTGCTGCCAGCGCAGCAGGGCCTCGGCGCCGACCACCTTGCCGTCGCGGGCATCGACCTGGGGCTGGAAGTGCAGCTCGAACTCCCCGCGCGCCAGGGCCAGGCGCAAATCGTTCTCCAGGCGCAGGCGGGCGCTGGCGGCTTCCTGCATGGTGGAGCGAAAGAGCTGGATGGCGTTGCGCCCGGAGTCCTTGGCGCGGTAGAGGGCGATGTCGGCGCGCTTGAGCAGGTCCGCCGGGGTGTTGCCGTGGTCGGGAATCAGGGCGACGCCGATGCTCGGGGTCACCTGCAGGCGATGGCCTTCCAGCAGCATCGGCTCCGCCAGCAGTTGCCGGAGTTTTTCCGCGACCTGGCGTACCTGGCGGGTCACCTCGGAGCGTTTCCCTTCCAGGCCCGAGAGCAGTACCACGAACTCGTCGCCGCCGAGCCGCGCCACGGTGTCTTCCAGGCGCACGCTGGCTTCCAGGCGCGCAGTGACCAGGCGCAGCACGGCGTCGCCCACCGGGTGGCCGAGCGAGTCGTTGATGTGCTTGAAGTGATCGAGGTCGAGAAACAGCAGGGCGCCGCGCAGATCGTGGCGCTTGAGCAGGGAAATCTGCTGGGTCAGGCGATCCATCAGCAGGGCGCGATTGGGCAGGTTGGTCAGCGCGTCGTGATACGCCAGGTGCTGGACCTGTGCCTGAGCCTGCTTGAGCTCGCTGATGTCGCGGGCGGTTAGCAGCAGGCAGGTCACGCCGTTGAGTTCGATGGTCTGCACGGACACGTCGACCAGGCGCACTTCGCCGTCGCGGTGGCGGCCATGCATTTCCATGTGCAGGACATGGCCGTGCTGGGTCAGGTGCTCGATCATCCGCGCACGTTCATCGGGATAGGCCCAGATGTTCAGGTCGTGCGACGTGCGGCCGATCACTTCCGCGTTCTGGTAGCCGGTGATGCGCGAGAAGCCTTCGTTGACCTCGATGTAGCGGCCGCTGTCGCGCTCGGTGATGGTGATGGCGTCCGGGCTGGAGTGGAAGGCCTTGGCGAACTTCTCCTCCGAGGCCCTGACGCGCTGCTCATGCACGACCCGCTCGCTGATGTCCACCAGTGTGCCGACCATGCGCAGCGGCTGCCCTTGCTCGTCGAGCTGCAGCTTGGCCGTGCTCTCCAGGAAACGCAGGCCGCCATCTTTCAGTTGTACCCGGTAGGTGACCTGGTAGTGGTTGCGGCGTTCCTCGACCAGTTGCTGGTAGCTCTGCCGCAGGCTGTGCCGGTCGGCCATCGGTACCTGGCGGAAGAAGTCCAGGAAGGCGCCTTCGAACGGTGTCGCCGACAAGCCCTGCAGCTCCGCGGCCCTGGCGCTGGCGAACAGGCGGCTGCTGGGGATGTGCCAGTCCCAGGTGCCCAGATCGGCGGACTCCAGCGCCAGTTTCAGGCGCTGCTTGCTCTCCTGCAGCGCCTGCTCCTGGGCGCGCTGCCTGGTGATGTTGCGCACGGTGAGCACCAGGCATTCGACGCCGTCCAGTTCGATGACGCCGCCGAACAGCAGGTTGATGCTGACGCTGCCGTCGCGGCTGAACAGGCGTACCTCGACGTTGTTCAGGCTGCCGGCCTCGAGCGCCTCGAGCATCCGCTGGCGGTCATTGGGGTCGGCCCAGACACCAAGCTCCAGCGAGGTACGGCCCACTGCCTCGGCGCTGCTCCAGCCGAACTGCTGCTCGAAACTGCGATTGACCTCGATGAAGCGGCCGGTCGCGCGCTCGGTGATGGCGACCGCGTCCGGCGTGTGCATGAAGGCCTTGGCGAATTTTTCCTCGCTGGCGCGCAGGGCGTTCTCCGCGCGCTTGCGTTCGCTGGTGTCGAGGAAGGTGCAGAGCATCAGGCGCTCGCCCTGCAGTTCGATGTACTGGCTCGAGAGGATGCCGTCGAGGATCTCGCCGCTACGGGTACGCAGCTGCACTTCCTGGATCACGGGGTCCTGGCTGACAGGGGCCTGCTGGCGCAGGTGGTCGCGCTGTGCGTTATGCACCCAGATATTCAGGTCGGCGGTGGGGCGGCCGAGCACCTCGCTCGCGCCCCAGCCAAAGGCCTGGGTGAAGTGCTGGTTGACCTCGACGATCTCGCTGTCGTCGTAGCGCACCAGCATCATGATGTCGGGGCTCAGGCGGAACAGGCTGGCGAAGCGTTCTTCCGAGGCGCGCAGCGCTTCCGCGCGTTCCTGCTGGGCGCTGATGTCGCGGATCACGCCGAACATGCGCGGGCGGCCATCGGCCTCGTGTTGCAGGCTGCCGGTGATCTCCAGCCAGTGCAGGCTGCCATCGGGCCAGCGTATGCGGTGGCGCAGGGCCTTGCTGATCGGCTCGCCCTTGAGGATGTTGTGGAAGGTCGCCAGGACCTCGGCACGCTCTTCCTCGGGGATCAGCTCGATGTAGCGCAGCTCGCGGGTGACCGGGCGGTTGGGGTCCAGGCCGAACAGGGCCTGTGCGCCACGCGACCAGTTCACCTGGCCGCTGCGGATGTCCCAGTACCAGGTGCCGAGGTGGGCGCCGTTCAGCGCGGCCAGCAAGCGTTGCGCGTCCTGCCAGGCCTGCTCGAATTCGACGGGGTCCATCGCCGGAATGTGCGGCAGGGGCGGTGTCTGGTCAGTCGATCTGGCCATGGCCGAACCCTCCTCTGGTGCGCGTGAGAAGCATGGCGGGCGTCGAAGGCATTTGGCTTCCTGCGTAGTGGTCTATCGCCACGTTAGTCGCAGGTTGGCCGCCTACGCAAGGTCGTCGCGCTGACTGTCGAGCAGCGCCATGAAGGCCCTGGCCGCGTTCGACAGCGTGCGCTCGGTATGCAGGATGTAGCCCAGCTGCCGCGTGAGCTGGATGCCGGGCAGCGGCAGGCGAGCGACCTGGTCGTCGAGCATGGTGCGCGGCAGCACGCTCCAGGCCAGGCCGATGGAGACCATCATCTTGATGGTTTCCAGGTAGTTGGTGCTCATGGCGATGTTGGGCGTCAGCCCCTGCGCTTCGAACAGGCGCTGGACGATGTGGTGGGTGAAGGTGTTGCCGCCGGGGAAAACGGCAGGGTGCTGCGCGACGTCCGCCAGGCTGACGGCCTGGCTGCGTGCCAGCGGGTGTTCGGGCGCGGCGACGAAGTCGAGCGGGTCGTCCCAGACGGCCACGGCGCGGATGGGTTCGCGGGTTTCCGGGGCGAGGGTGATCACCGCCAGCTCGGCGCGGCCATGCAGCACTTCTTCATAGGCCACTTCCGAGTCGAGGAACTGGATGTCCAGCGCGACCTGCGGGTGCGCGCGGGTGAAGGCGCGCAGCAGGGCAGGGAGGCGGTGCAGGCCGATGTGGTGACTGGTGGCCAGGGTCAGGCGACCGCTGACTTCGCCCGACAGGTTGGTCAGGGCGCGGCGGGTGTCGTCCAGCACATTGAGGATCTGGTACGCGCGTGGCAGCAGGGCGCGGCCGGCCTGGGTCAGGCCGATCTCGCGACCCAGGCGATCGAACAGGCGCACGCCCAGCTGTTGCTCCAGCCCGGCGATGCGCTTGCTGACCGCAGGCTGGGTCAGGTGCAGGCGCTCGCCGGCTTCGGAAAAGCTGCCGGTTTCGGCGATGGCGATGAAGGCGTTGAGGTTGGCCAGATCCATAACGGCAGCTCCTAGCGGCAGGCTGCAAGCGGCAGGTCGAGTCGCGCGGCATTGTTTGCGGCTTGTCGCTTGCAGCTTGCGGCGTGGATAGATTCCTTTGGGGAATCTCCTGGATGAAAAATATGAATTTGAGTTATTCGTGCCGCGATCATAGCATTTCACCCCATAAGCCAAAGGGCCTTTTCGCCCAGGCATAGAAACACGCTGATGAGGTAACGCTGATGGCCGGCAAGACGCTCTACGACAAGCTCTGGGAAATGCACGAAGTGAAACGTCGCGATGACGGTTCCTCGCTGATCTACATCGATCGTCACATCCTTCACGAAGTGACGTCGCCGCAGGCTTTCGAGGGGCTGCGTCTGGCCGGGCGCAAGCCGTGGCGCATCGACGCCAACATCGCCACCCCGGATCACAACGTGCCGACCACCCGGGCCGAGCGCCAGGGCGGCCTCGATGCCATCGCCGACGAAGTGTCGCGCATCCAGGTACAGACCCTGGACGAGAACTGCGATGACTTCGGCATCCTCGAGTTCAAGATGAACGACGTGCGCCAGGGCATCGTCCACGTGGTCGGTCCGGAGCAGGGCGCCACCCTGCCGGGCATGACCGTGGTCTGCGGCGACTCGCACACCTCCACCCATGGCGCCTTCGGTGCGCTGGCGCACGGTATCGGCACCTCCGAGGTCGAGCACGTGCTCGCCACCCAGTGCCTGGTGGCCAAGAAGATGAAGAACATGCAGGTGCGCGTCGAGGGCAAGCTGCCGTTCGGCGTCACTGCCAAGGACATCGTGCTGGCCGTGATCGGCAAGATCGGCACCGCCGGTGGCAATGGCCATGCCCTGGAGTTCGCCGGCAGCGCCATCCGCGACCTGTCGCTGGAAGGCCGCATGACCATCTGCAACATGTCCATCGAGGCCGGTGCCCGTGTCGGCCTGGTGGCGGTGGACGAGAAGACCATCGCCTACGTCAAGGATCGTCCGTTCGCGCCCAAGGGCAGCGACTGGGACAAGGCCGTGGCGCAGTGGCAGAACCTGGTCTCCGACGCCGATGCGGTGTTCGACACCGTGGTCGAGCTTGCCGCCTCCGAGATCAAGCCGCAGGTCAGCTGGGGCACCTCGCCGGAAATGGTCCTGGCCGTCGACCAGAACGTGCCGGACCCGGCTGTCGAGGCCGACCCGGTGAAGAAGGACTCGATCACCCGTGCGCTGAAGTACATGGGCCTGGCTGCCAACCAGCCGATCACCGCGATCCAGCTCGACCGCGTGTTCATCGGCTCCTGCACCAACTCGCGCATCGAAGACCTGCGTGCCGCCGCCGAAGTGGCCAAGGGGCGCAAGGTCGCGGCGACCGTCAAGCAGGCGCTGGTGGTGCCGGGCTCCGGCCTGGTCAAGGCGCAGGCCGAGGCCGAGGGGCTGGACAAGATCTTCATCGAGGCCGGTTTCGAATGGCGTGAGCCGGGCTGCTCCATGTGCCTGGCGATGAACCCGGACAAGCTGGGCAGCGGCGAGCATTGCGCGTCCACCTCCAACCGCAACTTCGAAGGCCGCCAGGGTGCGGGTGGTCGTACCCACCTGGTGAGCCCGGCCATGGCTGCCGCTGCGGCGGTGACCGGTCGTTTCATCGACGTTCGTGAACTGATCCAGGCCTGAGGAGCTAGAAGATGAAAGCCTTTACCCAACACACCGGCCTGGTCTGCCCGCTCGATCGGGCCAACGTCGACACCGATCAGATCATTCCCAAGCAGTTCCTGAAGTCGATCAAGCGCACCGGTTTCGGTCCGAACCTGTTCGACGAGTGGCGCTACCTGGATATCGGCCAGCCGAACCAGGACAACTCCAAGCGCCCGGTCAACCAGGAGTTCGTGCTCAACTTCCCGCGTTACCAGGGGGGCAGCGTGCTGCTGGCGCGCGAGAACTTCGGCTGCGGCTCGTCGCGTGAACACGCGCCCTGGGCGCTGGACGAGTACGGTTTCCGCACGGTGATCGCGCCGAGCTTCGCCGACATCTTCTTCAACAACAGCTTCAAGAACGGCCTGCTGCCGATCATCCTCAAGGATGCAGAGGTCGATGCGCTGTTCGAGCAGGCCGAGGCCACCGAGGGTTACCAGTTGACCGTCGACCTCGAGGCGCAGACCGTGACCCGTCCCGATGGCGTGCAGTACAGCTTCGAGGTCGATGCCTTCCGCAAGCATTGCCTGCTCAACGGCCTGGACGACATCGGCCTGACCCTGCAGGATCAGGACGCGATCAAGGCCTTCGAGGCCGGCTACCAGCAGGGCAGTCCCTGGCTGTTCGGCGCGATCAAATAACAGGAGCTGCAAGGCGCAAGCTTCAGGCTGCTCGTGAAAGCGGCTTGCGCTTGTGGCTTGCAGCTTGAAGCTTGTAGCTATTTCCGAAGGAAATCTTTTTATGAAACAGATTCTGGTTCTCCCTGGCGACGGCATCGGTCCGGAGATCATGGCCGAGGCGGTCAAGGTGCTGAACCTGGCCAACGACAAGTACAGCCTGGGCTTCGAACTGAGCTTCGATGACCTCGGTGGTGCGGCCATCGACCGTTACGGCGTGCCGCTGGCCGACGAGACCCTGGCGCGCGCGCGCGCGGCCGATGCGATTCTGCTCGGCGCCGTCGGCGGCCCGAAGTGGGACAGCATCGACCCGGCCATCCGTCCGGAGCGTGGCCTGCTGAAGATCCGTTCGCAGCTGGGCCTGTTCGGCAACCTGCGCCCGGCGCTGCTGTACCCGCAACTGGCCGAGGCCTCCAGCCTCAAGCCGGAAATCGTCGCCGGCCTGGACATTCTCATCGTGCGTGAGCTGACCGGCGGCATCTACTTCGGCCAGCCGCGCGAGAGCAAGGTGCTGGAGAACGGCGAGCGCATGGCCTACGACACCCTGCCGTACAGCGAGAGCGAGATCCGCCGTATCGCCAAGGTCGGCTTCGACATGGCCCGTGTCCGTGGCAAGAAGCTGTGCTCGGTGGACAAGGCCAACGTGCTGGCGTCCAGCCAGCTGTGGCGCGCCGTGGTCGAGGAAGTGGCCAAGGACTACCCGGACGTCGAACTGAGCCACATGTACGTCGACAACGCCGCCATGCAACTGGTGCGTGCGCCCAAGCAATTCGACGTGATGGTCACCGACAACATGTTTGGTGACATTTTGTCTGACGAGGCATCGATGCTCACCGGTTCCATCGGCATGCTGCCGTCGGCCTCGCTGGATGCCGACAACAAGGGCATGTACGAGCCGTGCCACGGCTCCGCGCCGGACATCGCCGGCCAGGGCATCGCCAACCCGCTGGCCACCATTCTCTCGGTGTCCATGATGCTGCGTTACAGCTTCGGCCAGGTCGCTGCCGCCGATGCCATCGAGAAAGCCGTGAGCCTGGTGCTGGATCAGGGCCTGCGTACCGGTGACATCTGGTCCGAGGGCAAGACCAAGGTCGGTACCTCCGCGATGGGTGATGCAGTAGTCGAAGCGCTGCGTAGTCTGTAATCTTTCCAGCCCCGCCGGGGTGGTTCCGGCGGGCTGTTTATATAGGTGTAGTCGTTATGAAACGTGTAGGTCTGATCGGTTGGCGTGGCATGGTCGGTTCCGTGCTCATGCAGCGCATGCTGGAGGAGCGGGATTTCGACCTGATCGAGCCGGTGTTCTTCACCACTTCCAACGTTGGCGGCCAAGGGCCGGCGATTGGCAAGGACATTGCGCCGCTGAAGGACGCCTACAACATTGACGACCTGAAAGGCCTGGACGTGATCCTGACCTGCCAGGGCGGTGACTACACCAACGAAGTCTTCCCCAAGCTGCGTGAAGCCGGCTGGCAGGGTTACTGGATCGATGCCGCCTCCAGCCTGCGCATGGACGACAGTGCGGTGATCGTGCTCGACCCGGTCAACCGCAAGGTGATCGACCAGGCGCTGGATGCCGGCAGCAAGAACTACATCGGCGGCAACTGCACCGTCAGCCTGATGCTGATGGCGCTCGGTGGCCTGTATGAAGCCGGCCTGGTCGAGTGGATGAGCGCCATGACCTATCAGGCCGCCTCCGGTGCCGGTGCGCAGAACATGCGTGAGCTGATCAAGCAGATGGGTGCGATCAACGGCGCTGTCGCGGACGACCTGGCCGACCCGGCCAGCGCCATCCTCGACATCGACCGCAAGGTCGCCGAGGCCATGCGTGGCGAAGACTTCCCGGTCGACAACTTCGGAATGCCGCTGGCCGGCAGCCTGATCCCCTACATCGACAAGGAACTGCCTAACGGCCAGAGCCGTGAAGAGTGGAAGGCGCAGGCCGAGACCAACAAGATTCTCGGCCGCTTCAAGAGCCCGATCCCGGTCGACGGCATCTGCGTGCGCATCGGCGCCATGCGTTGCCACAGCCAGGCGCTGACCATCAAGCTGAACAAGGATGTGCCGATGGCCGACATCGAAGGCCTGATCAGTCAGCACAACCCCTGGGTCAAGCTGGTGCCGAACCATCGTGAAGATTCCATCCGCGACCTCGGCCCGACTGCCGTGACCGGCACCCTGAGCGTACCGGTCGGCCGCCTGCGCAAGCTCAACATGGGCTCGCAGTACCTGGGCGCCTTTACCGTGGGTGACCAGCTGCTGTGGGGCGCGGCCGAGCCGCTGCGGCGCATGCTGCGAATCCTGCTGGAGCGCTGAGGCGCGCCGCAGACGCGTGATGCAGACGAAGCCCCGCTACCTCGGTAGTGGGGCTTCGTCGTTTCCGGGCTTGCAGTTGCGGTGGCAAGAAGGGCGCGGTTACAGTGCCGCTCCTTTTGTGCGGCAGATCGAAGCATGAGCAAAACCATCAATATCGCCCTGGTCGGCGCCACCGGTCATGTCGGTGAGGCGCTGGTCGAACTGCTCGAGGAGCGCGACTTTCCGGTCAAGGACCTGCATCTCCTGGCCAGTAGCGAGTCCGCCGGGCAGAGCCTCTCCTTCCGCGGGCGCCAGCTGCGGGTCAGGTCGCTCGAGGCGTTCGATTTCACGCAGGTCCAGCTGGCATTCTTTGCCGCGGGCGTGGAGGTGACGCAGGCTTTTCACGAGGCCGTGCGTGCTGCCGGCTGTTCGCTGATCGATCTCAGTGCCGCCTTGCCGCTGGAGCTGGCGCCGTGCGTCCTGCCCGAACTGGGCGAGGGCGCAACGCCAGACCTGACTGTGCCGTGGCAGGTCAGCGTGCCGACGCCTTCGGCGACTGCCTGCGCGGTGGTGCTGGCAGCGCTGAAGCCGCTGTTGCAGCCACGCCAGGTGCAGTTGAATGCCATGCTGTCGATTTCCACGCTGGGTCGCAGTGGCGTACAGGAGCTGGCGCGGCAGACGGCCGAGCTGCTCAATGCCCGCCCGCTGGAAACCCAGGCGGTGGATCGCCAGGTCGCCTTCAATGTGCTGGCGCAGGTCGGTGCGGTGGACGAGCAGGGGCATGCTGAACTGGAGAAGCGTCTGGCCGCCGAGCTGCAGCAACTGTCGGGTTTGCCCGGGCTGGCGGTGGGGGCGACCTGCGCTCTGGTGCCGGTATTCTTCGGTGACAGCCTGGCACTGGCCATGCAGAGTGACGTGGATATCGATATCGCGGCGGTGCAGCGTCTGCTGGAAACGGCAGCGGGAATCGAGCTGGTCGAGGCGGGCGATTATCCGACGGTGGTGGGTGACGCGGTCGGCCAGGATCTGGTCTATGTCGGGCGCGTTCGTCGTGGTGTGAGCGATCCACGGCAACTCAATTTGTGGATTGCGTCTGATAATGTGAGAAAAGGCGCCGCCCTGAATGCTGTGCAAATAGCCGAGTTATTGATAAAACACTATCTGTAAAAGATACTTACCTAGAAATTTGAAGAATCTTTCTAGCTTGGCAATACTGGCTGAGTTGATTGCTGAATGGGGAGCCGCTCCTGGAGCGGAGGCAGGCAGCAATTACCAAGACCTTCTCGCAAGCCGAGAAAAAGATAAAACAAGGGATAACGCTATGGTTCGGGTTCGCAAACTAGTGCTGGCAATCGCAGCGGCTTCTGCGCTGTCTTCCGGTATGGCGCATGCGCTGGGGTTGGGTGAAGTTACCCTGCAATCCTCGTTGAATCAGCCGTTGGTAGCGGAAATCGAATTGCTGGAGGTCCGTGATCTGGCCTCCAACGAAGTCATTCCCAGCCTCGCTTCTCCCGAAGACTTCGTGAAGGCGGGTGTCGATCGTCAGTACTTCCTGACCGATCTGAAATTCACCCCTGTGCTGAAGCCGAACGGCAAGAGCGTGATTCGTGTCACCTCCAGCAAGGTGGTGCGCGAGCCCTATCTCAACTTCCTGGTGGAAGTGCTCTGGCCGAACGGCCGACTGCTGCGTGAATACACGCTGCTGCTGGACCCGCCGCTGTACTCCCCGCAGACGACCGTAGCGGCCGCGCCCAAGTTGCCGGCAGCAGCCCCGGCGCCGCGCCCGGCAGCAACGCCCACTGCCAGCAGCAAGCCGGCCGCCGCGCCGCGTCCGACTGCCCCGGCGCCCGCTTCGCGCGCCATCAGCGGCAACGAATACAAGACCACGGCCAACGACACCCTCTGGGAAATCGCCCAGCGCGTCGACGGTGGCTCGGTCAATCAGACCATGCTGGCCATTCAGGACCTGAATCCCGACGCCTTCATCGGCGGCAACATCAACCGCATGAAGAGCGGTCAGGTGCTGCGCCTGCCGGATGAGCAGCAGATTCGCCGTCGCAGCAACGCCGAAGCGGTCGCCCAGGTTGCCGAGCAGAACGCTGCCTGGCGTGAAGGCCGTGCTGTCGCGTCGCGGCAGCTGGATGCCACCCGCCGTGCCGAGGCTGGTGCCGCACCGTCCACGGCGAAGACCGGGGACAGCCTGAAGCTGGTTGCCGCCGATGCGGGCAAGTCCACGCGTGGCAGTGACACCGGTTCGGCCGACAGCAAGGCCCTGGCCGACAAGCTGGCGGTGACGCAGGAAAGCCTCGACTCGACGCGTCGTGAGAATGCCGAGCTGCAGAGCCGGGTTGGCGATCTGCAGAGTCAGCTGGACAAGCTGCAGCGCCTGATCGAACTCAAGGACAACCAGCTGGCCAAGATGCAGGCCGACATGGCCGCTACTCCGGCCGCAGCGCCAACCCCTGAAACACCCGAGGTGACTCCGGAAGTGGAGGCGCCCGCTGCGGAACCCGAAGCGGTGCCGCCGGCCTCGGAGGCGGCGACGCCTCCGGTCTCGCCGCCTGAAGAGGCGGCGACTGACTACAACTATTCCGAAGAGCCGGAGGCGCCCGTCGAAGACGGCGCCGCCGCCACCGAACAGCCGGCCAGTGAGCCGGCTGCTGCCGTTGAACCGGTCGCTCCAGTGCAGCCGGTCGAGGAGAGCAAGCCTGCTGCGCCGGCTCCTGTTCCTGCCCCCGCTCCGCAGAGCTTCATCGATGATCTGATGAGCAACCCGATGACCCTGGGCCTGGCGGGCGGTGGTGCACTGCTGCTGTTGCTGGTCGGCCTGATGGCTCTGTCGCGCCGCAATGCGATGAAAGAAGCGGAGCAGCATGACGAGCTGGGTGACGAGCTGGCCGAAGACCAGGGCTTCGCTCCTGAACTCGACATGCCCGAAGACACCTTCGCCGGCCTCGAGGACGAGCCTGCCGCCGCCGCTGCACCGGCTGGCGCCGAGGAGCGCGTTTCCGCGCAGACCGGCGATGCCCTGGGTGAGGCGGACATCTACATCGCCTATGGTCGTTTCAACCAGGCTGCCGAGCTGCTGCAGAACGCGATCAATGACGAGCCGCACCGCAGCGACCTGCGTCTGAAACTGATGGAAGTCTATGCCGAACTGGGCGATCGCGAAGGTTTCGCCCGCCAGGACAACGAACTGCGCGAGTTCGGTGGCGTCAACGCCGAAGCCGAGCAGCTCAAGGCCAAGTATCCTGCCATCGCTGCCTTTGCCGGCGCTGGCGCGGCGGCTGCCGTGGCGTCCTCGGACGACATCGGCGAGTTCAGCCTCGACGATCTCGGTCTGGACGAGCCGCGCAACGAGTCGGCTGCTGCAGCCGCTGACGACCTCGACGATGCCTTCGACCTGAGCCTCGATGATCTCGAGTCCGACCTGGGTGGCGACGTGCAGTCTGCCAAGGCGGAAGAAGCGCCGCTGTCGCTGGATGACGACCTGGATTTCGGTCTGGTCGACGAGCCGGCTGCTCCGGCAGCGGCCAGCGACGATGACCTGAGCTTCGATCTGTCCCTGGATGACGACAAGGTCGAGCTGTCGCAGTCTGCCGATGACCTGTCCGACTTCAGCCTGGATCTGGATGAGCCGTCGACGGCGGCTGCGGACGATGCCGACGAGTTCCTGCTGAGCCTGGACGACGACGCCCCGGCTGCTCAGTCGGCCGATGATCTGGCCGACCTCGGCCTCGATCTGCCGGACGAAGCGCCTGCTGCCGACCTCGACCTGCCGGCGGATTTCGATCTGTCGCTCGACGACGAGAGCCCGGCCCAGCCTGCGGTGGAAGCCGACAGCTTCGCGGCGCAGCTGGATGAAGTCACGGCCGAGCTGGACCAGCTCTCCACCGACCTCGACGAGCCGCAGGACGCACCGCTGGCGCCAGCCGACGGTATCGCCAGCGAGCTGGAGGGTGACGATGACTTCGACTTCCTTTCCGGCACCGATGAGACCGCGACCAAGCTGGACCTGGCGCGCGCCTACATCGACATGGGCGACACCGAGGGTGCGCGTGACATCCTTGACGAAGTGGTTGCCGAAGGCAGCGACGCCCAGCAGCAGGAAGCTCGCGAGATGATTGCCAAGCTGGTTTGATCGAATCCATGTCTGAAGCAGTACCTGTAGCGGCCGCCGAAATGGCGGCCGCTGGCTTTTCCAGAATCGCCCTGGGCCTCGAATACAAGGGCGCACGTTACCGCGGTTTCCAGCGCCAGAGCGGCCAGGTCGCCTCCATTCAGGGGTGCCTGGAAAGTGCCCTGTCCAAGGTTGCCGGCGGTGCGCCAGTGAACATTCACTGTGCCGGGCGCACCGATGCATCGGTGCATGCCAGTGGCCAGGTGGTGCATTTCGACACCACTGTCGAGCGGTCGCTGCACGCGTGGATCATGGGCGCCAACATGAACCTGCCCAAGGACATCAGCGTGACCTGGGCGAAGGTGATGCCGGCGCATTTCCATGCGCGCTTCAGCGCCATGGCGCGGCGTTATCGCTATGTCATCTACAATGACCCGATCCGCCCGGCGCACATGGCCGAGGAGGTGACCTGGAATCACCGTCCGCTGGATGTGGCGCGCATGCGTGAAGCGGCCCGTGCGTTGGTCGGTACCCATGATTTCAGCGCGTTCCGTGCTACCCGGTGCCAGGCCAAGTCGCCGATCAAGACCGTGCATCACCTGGAAGTCATCGAGCATGGCCGCTTCATCGTGCTGGACGTTCGGGCCAATGCCTTCCTCCATCACATGGTGCGCAATATCGCCGGAGTGCTGATGACCATTGGCGCCGGAGAGCGTCCGACAGGCTGGGTGAGCGAGGTGCTGGAGCGAGCGGAGCGGCGCAGTGGTGGGGTGACGGCACATCCTTACGGGCTCTATCTGATTCAGGTGGAGTACCCCGAAGAGTTCGAATTGCCGTCGCGCTACCTGGGGCCGCATTTTCTCTCCGGGCTGGCGGATGTGCGGGCGGACTAGGCCTTTGCTAACATCCGGCGTTCGCTGATCAAGAGGTGTGAAGTCGATGCGCGTGCGCAGCAAGATTTGCGGCATTACCCGGGTTGAGGATGCGCTGGCAGCCGTCGAGGCCGGTGCGGATGCCATCGGCCTGGTGTTCTACGCCAGGAGCCCGCGCGCGGTCAGTGTCGAGCAGGCGGCGGCGATCGTGCAGGCCTTGCCACCGTTCGTGACCAGCGTCGGATTGTTCGTGAACATGCCGCGTGAGCAGTTGCAGGTCCTGTTGGCGCAGGTTCCCCTGGATCTGCTGCAGTTTCATGGCGACGAGTCGCCGGCCGACTGCGAGGGTTTCGCTCGCCCTTACATCAAGGCGCTGCGGGTGCGTGCGGGGGAGGATGTCGCTGCGATGATGGCGCCCTATGCCGGTGCGCGGGGCATCCTGCTCGATACCTTCGTCGAGGGCGTGCCCGGGGGGACCGGTGCTGCGTTCGACTGGTCTCTGGTGCCGCAGGGCGTGAGCCGGCCCATCATTCTGGCCGGCGGCCTCGACGCGAGCAACGTCGCCAGCGCGATTCGTCAGGTCAGGCCTTATGCCGTCGACGTCAGTGGCGGGGTGGAGGCGAGCAAAGGCATAAAGGATGCAAGCAAGATTCGCGCGTTCGTGCGGGCAGTCGTTGACGCGCAATGTGACGGCGACTGCGGCGGGGCCGTCAATTAGCCTGTCACGCCGCCGTGGCCCGTTTGTGCGCGCCATCGATGCGGCAGAAAAGAATTGCTGGAGGTGGGTGCTTCATGATGAGGCGTCCATCCGAACCAACGGTTATGGAGAAATGACAGCATGAGCAACTGGTTGGTAGACAAACTCATCCCCTCGATCATGCGTTCCGAGGTGAAGAAGAGCTCTGTGCCCGAGGGCCTGTGGCACAAGTGTCCGTCCTGCGATGCCGTGCTCTATCGTCCCGAGCTGGAAAAGACCCTGGACGTCTGCCCCAAGTGCAACCACCACATGCGCATCGGCGCGCGTGCGCGTATCGACCTGTTCCTCGATGCCGATGGTCGCGAAGAGCTGGGCGCCGATCTGGAACCCGTCGATCGCCTGAAATTCCGCGACAGCAAGAAGTACAAGGATCGCCTGTCCGCCGCACAGAAGCAGACCGGTGAGAAGGATGCGCTGATTTCCATGAGCGGTACGCTCGAAGGCATGCCGATCGCCGTCTGCGCGTTCGAGTTTTCCTTCATGGGCGGCTCCATGGGCGCCATCGTCGGCGAGCGCTTCGTGCAGGCGGCCAACTACGCCCTGGAGAACCGTTGCCCGCTGGTGTGCTTCTCCGCTTCCGGTGGCGCACGCATGCAGGAGGCGCTGATCTCGCTGATGCAGATGGCCAAGACCTCCGCTGCGCTGGCGCGCCTGCGTGAAGAAGGCCTGCCGTTCATCTCGGTACTGACCGATCCTGTCTACGGCGGCGTCTCCGCCAGCCTGGCCATGCTCGGCGACGTGATCGTGGCCGAGCCCAAGGCATTGATCGGCTTCGCCGGGCCGCGCGTGATCGAGCAGACCGTGCGCGAGAAGCTGCCTGAAGGCTTCCAGCGCAGCGAGTTCCTGCTGGAGCATGGCGCCATCGACATGATCATTTCGCGCAACGAGCTGCGTCCGCGTCTGGCTCGCCTGCTGGCACAACTGATGAACCGTCCTTCTCCGGTTGCGCTGCCGGCCACTGCATGATCGAACGTAGCCTGGGCGAGTGGCTCGCCTACCTCGAGCAACTGCATCCCTCGGCCATCGACATGGGCCTGGATCGCTCGCGCGAGGTGGCGCGGCGGCTCGGCCTGGGCAAGCCCGCGCCGCTGGTGATCACCGTGACCGGCACCAACGGCAAGGGCTCTACCTGCGCCTTTCTCGCCAGCCTGCTCGCCGAGCAGGGGCAGCGCGTCGGTGTCTACAGTTCGCCGCACCTGCTGCGCTACAACGAGCGTGTCGTCCTGCAGGGGCGCGAGGCGAGCGACGCGGAGCTCTGCGAGGCCTTCGCGGCGGTCGAGGCGGCGCGCGGTGAAATCTCCCTGACCTATTTCGAAATGGGCACGCTGGCGGCCTTCTGGCTGTTCGAGCGCGCCGGGCTGGACGCCGTAGTGCTCGAGGTCGGGCTCGGCGGGCGTCTGGATGCGGTCAATCTCGTCGATGCCGACCTGGCGCTGATCACCAGCATCGGCCTGGACCATGCCGACTGGCTGGGCGACACGCGCGAGTCGGTGGCGTTCGAGAAGGCCGGGATCATGCGCGCCGGCAAGCCGGCGCTGTGCGCTGACCTCGATCCGCCACAGCCCTTGCTCAACCAGGCGCTGAAGCTGGACACGCCGCTTTACCTGCGTGGGCGTGACTATGACCTGAGCGTCGATGAGCAGGACTGGTCCTGGTACGGTCTCGATACGCAGGGCAGGGTACTGCGGCTTGAGCAGCTACCGCTGCTCGATCTGCCGATGGAAAACGCCGCGCTGGCCTTGCAGGCCTACGCGCTGCTGCCGCTGCCCTGGTCCGCCGAGGCGATCCGCCGGGCCCTGCGGGCGACCCGGGTGACCGGGCGTCTGGATCGTCGCCAGGTGGATTGGCATGGCAAGGCACTCACACTGTTGCTCGATGTTGGGCATAATCCCCATGCCGCCGATTATCTGGCGCAGCGTCTGCAGAGTCGCCCGGTGAGCGGCAAGCGTCGGGCCGTGTTCGGTCTGCTGGCGGACAAGGATCTGCCGGGGGTCGTCGCGCCGCTGCTCGGTCAGGTCGACGAGTGGGCCGTGGCACCACTCGCCACGCCACGTTCGCGTCCGGCGCAGGCTCTCGCTGAGCACCTGCAAGGGCTGGGGGCTGTGGTGACGCTGCACCCGGATGTGCATGCCGCACTGGACGCGCAGTGCGAGCGGGCGGCCGAGGGTGACGAGATTCTGTTGTTCGGATCGTTTTTCTGCGTGGCCGAGGCCCTGGACTGGCTGGCCCGCCCGGCTTGATAAGGGGATTGGGGGATGGCAATGCTGGACAAGGGGCTCAAGCAGCGCATGGTCGGTGCTCTGGTGCTGGTGGCACTGGCGGTGATTTTCCTGCCGATGCTGCTGTCGCGCGAGGACGAGATGCGCCGCGTCGTGGTCGACGCTCCGGACATGCCGCAAGCGCCGGCGACTGCCGAGATCATCGTGCAGCCGGCCGAGGTGGTCGAGCCCGAGGTGTTGCCGCAGGAGCCCATCCCGGTCGAGGACGAGGCGCCGCAGGTGGTCGAGGTGCAGGAGCAGCCGAAGCCTGTCGTCGAGCCGAGCAAGCCGGAACCGAGCAAACCCGCGCCAGTGGCGACCACGGCGCCGGCCAAGCCGGACGCTCGCCTGGATGCCAACAGCCTGCCGATCAGCTGGTCGGTGCAGCTGGCCAGTCTCTCCAGCCGCAGCGGTGCGGAAACCTTGCAGAAGACCCTGCGCAGCCAGGGCTACAACGCGTACATCCGCACGTTCGAGGGGATGAATCGGGTCTTCGTCGGTCCGCTGATCGAGCGTGCCGAGGCCGAGCGCCTGCGTGACCAGCTCAATCGCCAGCACAAGCTCAGCGGTTTCGTCGTGCGTTTTCAGCCAGAGGCCGGTTGAAGCCGGCTGGGTGAAAACTCCTGCGCTCGGCCATGCTGCGTCAAGGAACGGCTCGCAATGCGCATTTGCAGCCCGTGAAGCCGAACGCGACGTCGTTGTTTGCCTTGCCTGACCTTCGCTCGCTACGTTTTCACATGGCCTGGGAGGCGGGACTTTTCATCGCCCGGTTACCCGATGCGCCGGGCTCTGGTAAAATGTTCCGCCTTTTCCGCTGGTAGGCCGCACCGTGGTATTCACCTGGGTCGATTGGGCGATCATCGCCGTCATCGCCATATCGAGTTTGATCAGCCTGAAGCGCGGCTTCGTCAAGGAAGCCCTGTCGCTGCTGACCTGGATCATCGCGGGCATCGTCGCCTGGATGTTCGGCGGCGCGCTGGCCCAGCATCTCGTCGAATTTATCGATACGCCTTCTGCACGGGTGATAGCGGCCTGTGCCATTCTCTTCATCGCCACCTTGCTGGTCGGCGCTCTGGTCAACTTTCTCATCGGTGAGCTGATTCGCGTGACTGGCCTGTCCGGTACCGACCGTTTTCTCGGTATGGTATTCGGCGCCGCACGGGGTGGCCTGCTGGTGGTGCTACTGGTGGGGCTGGTCAGCCTGGCACCGGTGGAGCAGGACGAATGGTGGCAGCAGTCACAGCTGGTGCCGCATTTTCTGATGGTCGCCGACTGGTCGAAGAACCTCATTCTGGGGTGGTCCGGTCAGTGGTTTTCCGGTGGAGCGGCTCACCCAGCCGATCTGCTTTAAAAGAGTGGCCAGTGCGGAGTAACCGCTGCGCTGGTCGCTGAATTAGCCTGAACTATCTAGCAGGGGTCGTGGCACATGTGTGGCATCGTCGGTATCGTCGGCAAGTCGAACGTCAATCAGGCGCTGTATGACGCGCTTACCGTCCTTCAGCATCGCGGCCAGGACGCTGCCGGCATCGTGACCAGCCATGATGGTCGCCTGTTTCTGCGCAAGGACAACGGCCTGGTGCGTGATGTGTTCCAGCAGCGCCACATGCAGCGCCTGGTGGGCGACATGGGCATCGGTCACGTGCGCTACCCGACCGCTGGCAGCTCCAGCTCGGCCGAAGCGCAGCCGTTCTACGTCAACTCGCCGTACGGCATCACCCTGGCGCACAACGGCAACCTGACCAACGTCGAGCAGCTGGCCAAGGAAATCTACGAGTCCGACCTGCGCCACGTGAACACCAACTCCGATTCGGAGGTTCTGCTCAACGTCTTCGCTCACGAGCTGGCGCAGCGTGGCAAGCTGCAGCCGACCGAGGAAGACGTGTTCGCCGCGGTCACCCACGTGCACGAGCGTTGCGTCGGCGGTTACGCGGTGGTGGCGATGATCACCGGCTACGGCATCGTCGGCTTCCGCGACCCCAATGGCATTCGTCCGATCGTCTTCGGTCAGCGTCACACCGACGAAGGCGTCGAGTACATGATCGCCTCGGAAAGCGTCGCGCTGGACGTGCTCGGTTTCACCCTGATCCGTGATCTGGCTCCGGGCGAGGCGGTCTACATCACCGAAGATGGCCGTCTGTTCACCCGCCAGTGCGCGAAGAACCCGAGCTATGCGCCGTGCATCTTCGAGCACGTCTACCTGGCGCGTCCGGATTCGATCATGGACGGCATCTCGGTGTACAAGGCGCGTCTGCGCATGGGCGAAAAGCTGGCCGAGAAGATCCTGCGCGAGCGTCCGCAGCACGACATCGACGTGGTCATCCCGATCCCGGACACCAGCCGTACCGCCGCGCTGGAGCTGGCCAACCACCTGGGCGTCAAGTTCCGCGAAGGCTTCGTCAAGAACCGCTACATTGGCCGCACCTTCATCATGCCCGGCCAGGCGGCGCGCAAGAAGTCCGTACGGCAGAAGCTCAATGCCATCGAGCTGGAGTTCCGGGGCAAGAACGTGATGCTGGTGGACGACTCCATCGTGCGTGGCACCACCTGCAAGCAGATCATCCAGATGGCACGCGAAGCCGGGGCGAAGAACGTCTACTTCTGCTCCGCCGCACCAGCCGTGCGTTATCCGAACGTCTACGGTATCGACATGCCCAGCGCCCATGAGCTGATCGCCCATGGTCGCACGACCGAGCAGGTGGGCGAGCTGATCGGCGCCGACTGGCTGGTCTACCAGGACCTGCAGGACCTGATCGAGGCGGTCAGCGGCAGCAAGAAGATCAAGATCGACAACTTCGACTGCGCGGTATTCGATGGCAAGTACGTGACCGGCGATGTCGACGAGGCCTACCTGAATCGCATCGAGCAGGCGCGCAACGATGCCAGCAAGGCCAAGTCGCAGGCGGTCAGCGCGATCATCGATCTGCACAACAACTGAAGCACGGGGCAGGGGACGCCTGCCCTCGGTCGTAGCCCGGATGCAATCCGGGGGAATGTCACACTGAAGTTCCCGGATTGCATCCGGGCTACTTATTCGTGAGGTAGAAAGATGACACTGGAATGGGATGCAGGGCGACTCGATAGCGATCTCGACGACGCAGGCTTCGACACCCTGGCGGTGCGTGCCGGTCAGCGCCGCTCGCCAGAGGGCGAGCACGGCGAGGCGCTGTTCCTCACCTCCAGTTACGTGTTCCGCACGGCCGCCGATGCGGCTGCGCGTTTCGCCGGCGAAGTGCCGGGCAACGTGTATTCGCGCTACACCAACCCCACCGTGCGCACCTTCGAGGAGCGCATTGCCGCGCTGGAGGGCGCCGAGCAGGCGGTCGCGACGGCGTCGGGCATGTCGGCGATCCTCGCCATCGTCATGAGTCTGTGCAGCGGCGGCGACCACGTGCTGGTATCGCGTAGCGTGTTCGGCTCCACCATCAGCCTGTTCGAGAAGTACCTCAAGCGTTTCGGTGTCGAGGTGGACTATGTGCCGCTGGCCGACCTGGACGCCTGGCAGGCGGCGTTCAGGCCCACTACCAAACTGCTGTTCGTCGAATCGCCGTCCAACCCGCTGGCCGAGCTGGTGGATATCGCGGCGCTGGCCGAAATCGCTCATGCGCACGGTGCCCTGCTGGCGGTGGACAACTGCTTCTGCACGCCGGCCCTGCAGCAGCCGCTGAAGCTGGGCGCCGATATCGTCATGCACTCGGCGACCAAGTACATCGACGGCCAGGGCCGTGGCATGGGTGGTGTGGTGGCCGGGCGCAGCGAGCAGATGAAGGAAGTGGTGGGTTTCCTGCGCACCGCCGGCCCGACCCTGAGCCCGTTCAATGCCTGGCTGTTCATCAAGGGCCTGGAAACCCTGCGCATCCGCATGCGCGCGCAGAGCGAGAGCGCCCTGCAGCTGGCGCTGTGGCTGGAGCAGCAGCCGCAGGTCGAGCGCGTCTACTACGCCGGCCTGCCCAGCCATCCGCAGCACGAACTGGCGAAGCGGCAGCAGAGCGCCTTCGGTGCGGTGGTCAGCTTCGAGGTCAAGGGCGGTCGCGACGCGGCCTGGAAGGTGATCGACGCCACGCGGGTGGTGTCCATCACCACCAACCTGGGCGACACCAAGACCACCATCGCTCACCCGGCGACCACGTCCCATGGGCGCCTGACGCCGCAGGAGCGCGCCAATGCCGGTATCCGCGACAGCCTGATCCGCCTTGCCGTGGGCCTGGAGGAGCTGCAGGACCTGAAGGCTGATCTTGCACGCGGCCTGGCTGCACTCTGAGCATGCTGGAGTGGGGTAACGACGATACGCCCAACAACGGGCGTGTCGCGCTGGTCACTGGTGCTGCGCGTGGCATTGGTCTGGGTATCAGCGCCTGGCTGATCACCGAGGGCTGGCAGGTGGTGCTCGCCGATATCGATCGGGAGCGGGGTTCCAGGGTCGCGCGTGCGCTGGGTGACAACGCCTGGTTCGTGGCCATGGACGTGGCCAAGGAAGATCAGGTGAGCCTCGGTGTTGCCGAGGTGCTGGGGCAGTTCGGTCGCCTCGATGCCCTGGTGTGCAGTGCCGCTATCGCCGAGCCGCATACGCCGGCGCTGGAGTCGCTCGATCTGAAGCGCTGGAATCGCATGCTGGCGGTGAACCTGACCGGGCCGATGCTGCTGGCCAAGCATTGCGCGCCCTATCTGCGAGGACATCGCGGTGCCATCGTCAACATCGCCTCGACCCGGGCCAGCCAGTCCGAAGCCGATTGCGAGGCCTATGCCGCGAGCAAGGGTGGTCTGCTGGCGTTGACCCATGCGCTGGCCATCAGCCTCGGCCCGGACGTCCGGGTCAATTGCGTCAGCCCTGGCTGGATCGATGCGCGTGATCCGTCACAGCAGCGCCTGGAACCGTTGTCGGTGTTCGATCATGCCCAGCATCCGGTCGGGCGGGTCGGGACGGTCGAGGATGTCGCGGCGCAGGTCGCCTGGCTGCTCTCGGATGCGGCGGGCTTCATCACCGGCCAGGAGTTCGTCATCGATGGCGGCATGAGCCGCAAGATGATCTACCAGGACTGAGCGGGTCTGTGGAAGGCGCTTGGGTGGCGAGCTCGCAACGTCGCCTTCGCGGCTAAACCCCCTCCCGCGTCAGCATGGCGCAATGAAAAAGGCTCCCGAGGGAGCCTTTTTCATGCCGAGGCGAATTACATGTTGGGGTAATTCGGGCCGCCAGTGCCTTCCGGCGCCACCCAGGTGATGTTCTGGGCCGGGTCCTTGATGTCGCAGGTCTTGCAGTGCACGCAGTTCTGCGCGTTGATCTGGAACTTCTTCTCGCCGTCTTCCTGAGTCACCACCTCGTATACGCCAGCCGGGCAGTAACGCTGCGCCGGTTCGTCGTACAGCGGCAGGTTCTTCGCCAGCGGGATGCTCGCGTCGGCCAGCTTGAGGTGGCAGGGCTGTTCTTCTTCATGGTTGGTGTTGGAGAGGAACACCGAGCTCAGCTTGTCGAAGCTCAGCTTGCCGTCCGGTTTCGGGTAGGTGATCTTCGCGCATTCGGCGGCCGGCTTCAGGCAGGCGTAGTCCGGCTTGTTGTCGTGCAGCGTGAAGGGCGCGTTGCCGCCGAAAATGTTCTGGTCCAGCCAGTTGATGCCGCCGCCGATGATGGCGCCGTACTTGTGGATGGCGGCACCGAAGTTGCGGCTGCGGAACAGCTCGTCGTACAGCCAGCTGGCCTTGAAGCCGTCGACATAGTTGGTCAGCTCGTCGCCACCCTCGCGGCCGGCGGCCAGTGCTTCGGCGATCGCGTCGGCGGCGAGCATGCCGGATTTCATCGCCGTGTGGCTGCCCTTGATCTTGGCGAAGTTCAGGGTGCCGAGGTCGCAGCCGATCAGCGCGCCGCCGGGGAAGACCATCTTCGGCAGCGAGTTGATGCCGCCCTTGCAGATGGCGCGGGCGCCGTAGGCGACGCGCTTGCCGCCTTCCAGGTACTTGGCGATCACCGGATGGTGCTTGTAGCGCTGGAATTCGTCGAACGGGGACAGGTGCGGGTTGGCGTAGGACAGGTCGATGATCAGGCCGACCACTACCTGGTTGTTTTCCAGGTGATAGAGGAAGGAGCCGCCGGTGTTCTCGGTGCCCATGATGTCCATCGGCCAGCCTGCGGTATGCACCACCAGGCCTTGCTCGTGCTTGGCCGGATCGATGTCCCAGATTTCCTTGATGCCGATGCCGTAGTGCTGAGCGTCGGCTTCGCTGTCCAGGTTGTACTTCTTGATCAGCTGCTTGCCGATGTGGCCACGGCAGCCTTCGGCGAACAGGGTGTACTTGGCGCGCAGCTCCATGCCGGGGGTGTAGTAGCCTTCCTTGGGATTGCCTTCGCGGTCCACGCCCAGATCGCCGGTGACGATGCCGCGTACCACGCCGTTCTCGTCGATCAGCGCTTCCTGGGCGGCGAAGCCGGGATAGATCTCGACGCCGAGGTTCTCGGCCTGTTGCGCCAGCCAGCGGCACAGGTTGCCCAGGGAAATGATGTAGTTGCCTTCGTTGTGCATGGTTTTTGGCACAAAGAAGTCAGGAATTCGGGTAGCCTTGTCGGCATCGCGCAGCAGATAGATGTCATCGCGCTTGACCGGGGTGTTCAGCGGGGCACCCAGCTCTTTCCAGTCAGGGAACAGCTCGTTCAGGGCGCGTGGCTCGAATACGGCACCGGAGAGGATGTGCGCACCGACTTCGGAGCCTTTCTCGACCACGCAGACGCTGATCTCCTGGCCCGCTTCAGCGGCTTTCTGCTTCAGTCGGCAGGCGGCTGACAGGCCGGACGGGCCGGCGCCGACGATGACGACGTCGAATTCCATAAATTCGCGTTCCACAGGCTATCTCCTACTCAAGGCTCTTCGATGTTTTATGTTGGAGGGCGCAGCTCGATCCCTGAGTGCGGCGCGGCCATTATATCTACACCCTTCCAGCGGGCCAATACAAACGTTTGTTTGAATTTTCTGTAGGCCTGTTAGAATCCTACTACATCGCGGATGACCGGCCGGTTCGCTGTATTGACCGAGCCAGGCCGCGGGGTCAAGATACGGGCGGTTTTGCGCTCGCCGTCTGGGCTAAAAGGTTGGCTCCTGCCAATTTGTATCGCTGACCAGGCTCGCCTTGGCGAGATTCTTATTCACCGGAGAGTAACGAGGAATCCATGAAGGTTCTTGTAGCTGTCAAACGAGTGGTTGACTACAACGTCAAGGTTCGCGTCAAGGCGGACAACAGCGGCGTCGACCTCGCCAACGTCAAGATGTCCATGAACCCCTTCTGCGAGATCGCCGTGGAAGAGGCCGTCCGCCTGAAGGAGAAGGGCGTGGCGAGCGAAATCGTCGTCGTCACCATCGGCCCGGCCACTGCCCAGGAGCAACTGCGTACCGCGCTGGCTCTCGGCGCCGACCGTGCCGTCCTGGTCGAGTCCAATGACGAGCTGAACTCCCTGGCCGTGGCCAAGCTGCTCAAGGCTGTGGTCGACAAGGAGCAGCCGCAGCTGGTGATCATGGGCAAGCAGGCCATCGACAGCGACAACAACCAGACCGGCCAGATGCTCGGTGCGCTGACTGGCTTCGGCCAGGGCACCTTCGCCTCCAAGGTCGAAGTGGCTGGCGACAAGGTCAACGTGACCCGTGAGATCGATGGCGGTCTGCAGACCGTTGCGCTGAACCTGCCGGCGATCGTCACCACCGACCTGCGTCTGAACGAGCCGCGTTATGCGTCGCTGCCGAACATCATGAAGGCCAAGAAGAAGCCGCTGGAGACCCTGACTCCGGACGCGCTGGGCGTTTCCACTGCCTCCACCGTCAAGACCCTGAAAGTCGAAGCACCGGCCGCTCGCAGCGCCGGCATCAAGGTCAAGTCCGTGGCTGAACTGGTCGAGAAACTGAAGAACGAGGCGAAGGTAATCTAAATGACTATCCTGGTTATCGCTGAACACACCAATGCCGCCCT
>MDSZ01122394.1_pt1 | contig 31205 bp, 31 predicted proteins | sample 811201 | NCBI WGS metagenome assembly MDSZ01 (sample SAMN05326647, study PRJNA326480) | marine metagenome | isolation source: seawater | place: Indian Ocean: North | collected 2010 | reverse complement strand
TATGAATGCATTCAATACATGTTGTCCCTTAAAGGTTATAGGCGCACCTGACATAATTCCTTGAAGTTTTAAAAATGCAATTACAGAACCTGAAAAAGTAATCGCCCCAACTGCAGCTCCAATTGCCATTTCGATCAAGCTTGCTAGTTTTATATTTCCCGGAGTCCCAAGATCAAAAGCTTCAGGATTGATAAAAGCAGAAATTGCAACAAACACAGCCGCTAATCCTACTAAACTGTGAAAGCCTGCAACTAATTCTGGCATTGCAGTCATTGGAATTCTATAAGCTATAAATGCACCAATACTACCCCCTATAGCTAAAAATATTAGTACGTAAATAAATCCTGACGTAAAATTACCCACTGATAAAAATGTTACAGTTACTGCTATGACCATTCCAATTATACCGAATAAATTTCCCTGCCTTGAGGTTTCAGGCGAGGAAAGTCCTCTTAAAGCGAGAATAAACAATACCCCTGATATTAAATATAAACTTGCTGAAAGATTTGCAGACATTATTTATCCTTTTTCTTTTTTTTGTACATTGCAAGCATTCTGTGAGTAACTAAAAATCCACCAAAAATATTAACTGCTGCTAAAACAATTGCTAAAAAACCGTAAATACTTGATGATGAAAAGATAACTCCTTTATCACCAGATAATGCAGCAATTATTGCACCTACTATTATTACTGATGATATTGCATTGGTTACAGACATTAAAGGGGTATGCAGTGAGGGTGTAACACTCCAAACTACATAATAGCCAACAAATATAGATAAAATAAAAATACTTAATCTAAATATAAAAGGATCTATTTCCATAATTCTACCTTATAAAAGTTTTTTCTATAATTTCGTCCTCTAAATTAATATTAATTTTGTCATTTTCTTTATCATATAAATTTGAAACAAAATTAAACACATTTTTTGCGTACAAATTAGAAGCTGAGGTGGGAAGTTTATTAAGAATATTACTTTCACCCATAATTCTAATCCCATTTTTATTTACAATTTTATCGGCTTCTGTAAAAGCAGTATTACCACCTTGTATTGCTGCTAGATCATAAATAACTGATCCAGCTTGCATATTATTTATCATATCGTCTTTAATTACAACTGGGGCTTTTTTACCAGGTATTAAAGCCGTACAAATCACAATATCAATTTTTTTTAATGTTTCACTTAATAAATCCTCTTGTTTTTTTTTAAAATCATCTGATGCCTCTTTTGCATAGCCTCCTTCTGTCTCAAGATTTTCTGCTCCTTCAACAGTTAAAAATTTTCCTCCTAAACTTTCTACTTGTTCTTTTGAGGCCATCCTGACGTCTGTTGCAAAAACGATCGCACCCATTCTTTTTGCAGTTGCTATGGCTTGTAGACCAGCTACACCCGCACCAACTACCAATACTTTTGCAGCTGGAACCGTTCCTGCAGCTGTCATCATCATTGGAATTGCTTTTTCAAAATTTGCAAATGACTCTATAACTGCTTTATATCCAGCAAGATTGGCCTGTGAAGAGAGTATATCCATTGATTGAGCTCTTGTAATTCTTGGAAGTAATTCTAAAGAAAATAAATTAATTTTTTTTTTTGAAAGATTAATCATTATCTCTTTATTATTGTATGGATCTAGAATACCTATAAAAGTTTGATTTTCTTTTAATATTTTTATTCTGTCGTCTATAAATAATCCTAACTGGACAATTATATCTGCACTTTTAATTACTTCATTTCCATCTTTCTGAATATTTACACCCAATTCTTTATATTCGTCATCTTTAATACCTAAATGATCACCATAATTTTGAGACAAAATTACATCAAATCCTAAAGATATATATTTTTTTGCTATTTCGGGTGTAATTGCAATTCTTCTCTCAGTTTTTATATTTTCAGAAATCGAGGCAATTTTCATTTCAAAAACCTTATAATAAAAATATCGCCATTAGAACTAAAACTATTATTACTACTACAGTTCCCCACAATACAAATTTTGTAAAATTGTTCCAAGTATTTTTATGGTTTTCATTGTCCATAAAATTTATTTTTGTCTTGCTTTAAATTTTGGATTAATTTTATTAATTATATAAATTCTGCCTCTTCTTCTAACTAATTTAGAATTAAGATCTCTTTTCTTTACAGATTTTAATGAGCTTTTTATTTTCATAACTTAATGCCGGCAACGACCTACTCTTCCATGTCTTAAGACAAAGTACCATTGGCGCAGAAAGGCTTGACTTCCGAGTTCGAAATGGGATCGGGTATAACACTTTCGCAATAATCACCGGCAGCGGTTTTATACTCAAGAAAATTTAAATTGTAAAGATATAACAATTAACTATTTTAGAGTTTTTTTAGGTAATCTTGATAAGTAATTCTAATTGCTTGCTCTATGTTGGTTTTAGCTTTCCAACCATACTTGTTTGCTAAATTTACGCTTAAAACTTTTCTGGGTGTCCCATTTGGCTTTGTTTTGTCAAAAATAATCTTAATTTTTTGATCAGAATTTATTATTTTTGATAAAATATAAGCATATTCTTTAATAGTAAAATCTCTACCAGTTCCAATATTTATCAAATTCTCTCTAATTTTTTTTTTTCATAAAAAAAATACAGGCGTCAGCTAAATCATCTACATAAATTAACTCTCTTTTTGGTGTCCCATCACCCCACAAAATTAGATTTTTTACTTTTTTATTTTTTAATTCATGAATTTTTCTAATTAAAGAAGGAAAAAAATGTGAGCTTAAAGGGTCATAATTATCATTAGGCCCAAAAGTATTAGTTGGCATCAAACATTTATAATTTGTTCCATACTGATTGTTGTAACTTTCACACATTTTTATTCCTGCAATTTTTGCGATTGCATAAGGCTCATTAGTCTTTTCTAATTTTCCGTTTAAAAGATAGTCTTCTTTAATTGGTTGCCTACAATTTTTGGGATAAACACAACTTGATCCTAAAAAAATCAAATCTTTGATATTACATTTATAAGCTGCATGAATAATATTATTTTGTATAGATAAATTACTGTAAATAAACTCTGCCCTATATTTATTATTAGAATAAATGCCACCTACTTTTGCTGCTGCTATAAATATAAAATTTGGCTTGTTTTTCTTTAAAAATTTATAAACTTTATTTTGATTTGTTAAGTCTAACCTTGACTTACTTATGGTTAAAATTCTCTTATAACCTTTTTCTCTCAATTTTCTTACTATCGCACTTCCAACCAAGCCATTGTGTCCTGCAACAAATATTTTTGAATTTTTACTTATCATTAATTAATTTTTTCAAATCAAAATTAACCATTTCTGTTACAAGATCTTTTAAAGAAGTTTTTGGTTTCCAATTTAATTCCTTTCTAGCTTTTTTTGAATCGCCTAATAAAGTATCTACTTCTAAGGGTCTAAAGTACTCTTTGTCGCAAGCTACTATACAGTTATCATCTTGGTCGATACATTTTTCATTAATTCCTTTCCCTTTCCATGTATGTTTAATATTTAATTCCTTCAAAACAAAATTTATAAATTGTTTAACGGTATATTGTTTGCCTGTTGATATTACATAATCAGATGGTGTTTTTTTTTGTAACATTTTCCACATTGCTTCTACATAATCTCTTGCATGTCCCCAATCTCTTTTTGCATATAAATTTCCTAAAAATAATGTCTTTTGTTTTTTTAACTTTATTTTACATAGGCCTATAACTATTTTTCTTGTCACAAATGTTTCCCCTCTAACAGGACTTTCATGATTAAATAAAATACCATTACAAGCAAAAATATTATAAGCCTCTCTATAATTAACTGTTATCCAATGAGCATAAACTTTTGCAACTCCATATGGGCTTCTTGGATAAAATGGAGTTTTTTCATTTTGTGGAATTTCTCTTACTTTTCCAAACATTTCAGAAGTTCCAGCTTGATAAAATTTAGTTTTTTTCTCAAAACCATGAAATTTTATTGCTTCAAGTATTCGCAAAGCCCCAATAGCATCAGCATTAGCGGTATATTCTGGAACTTCAAAAGAAACAGATACGTGTGATTGTGCTGCAAGATTATAAATTTCACTTGGTTTAATTCTCTTAATTAAACTTGAGACTGAAATTGCGTCAGTAACATCTCCATAGTGAAGGAAAAAATTTCTTTTTTTTTCAAATGGATCTTGATAAATGTGATCTATTCTACCAGTATTGAATGAAGATGATCTTCTTTTAACACCATGAACATAATATCCTTTATTAAGTAATAGCTCTGATAAATAAGAGCCATCTTGTCCGGTAACGCCGAAAATTAATGCAACTTTTTTTTTCATAATTTTTTATGTCTAAAAATAAATAATTTAAAGTAAATAAACGTATAAAGGCATATGTTCAACAAAATTAAAAGTACTTGAATTTGAGAGCTATAAAAAAAATTAACTGAAATTATAAATATTATTAAGTTATACAAATTTATTACATTAGCAGACAACAAATTCGCAAAATATTTGTTTAAATTATTCTTTTTATTTAAAATATAAAATATCTGTTGATGCAAATGATCAGAGTCTGGTTTCATTGGTGATTTGTGCATAATATTCTTACGTATTATTGAAAATAAAGTTTCATAGCTTGGATACCATAATAAAACAATTATGAAAAAAGGTGAGATCTGTTGATTTTCGAGATAGATTTTAATTAAAAAAATTGAGAATGTGAACCCTAAGAGATAAGATCCAGCATCTCCTAAATAAACTTTATTTGAAAGATTTAATAAAAAAGTAATAATCAATACTGTTAAAAGATATTCTATAAAAACATCATTTAAAGTTATTAAATCGATTGCTTCCAAATAAAAAATGATTGAGGAAACTAACAAATAATAACCTATATTAAGTGTATTTAGTCCATCAAAAAAATTTGATCCATTAATGACAATCAGTATACAAAAAGAAACAAAGAAATAATTAAAAATTCTGTAAGAGAGAAGATTATCTAATAATAGAATCTTTGTATTAATTAATTGTAAATCATTAAAAATGACAAATGATATTACAATAGATATTTGGATTATAAATCTATTTTGAGCTGATTTAATATGTTTAAGATCCGAAAAAATACCTAATAGTAAAATTAGTAATGAAAAAAGAATAAATGAAAGGACTTGATCGTTTATAAAAAAGAGGAAACTTAAAAATAAAAAAATTCCACCTGTCAAAGGAACTTTTTTTTTTGACGCAAATTTTTGATGTCTATCGCCAGTTTCACTTATCAAAAAATTCTTACTAAGAAGAAAATTGTTAATCATTAACAAAATGATAACTAATATAAATAAGTATAATAAAAAATTCATTTTATATTTTTAATTATAAAATTAAAACTTAATATAATCAGAAAAAAAAGTGATTTAATTCGACTATAGTTTAAATAATCTTTGTAAACTTTATATCCATCTATTATTTTCTGAATATTTGATGAAGAGAGTGATTTAGAATTTTTTCTCCATGACATGAGGCATTCTTTAATTCCATTTATTTGAATACCTTCTTTTGCTAAAAGAAGCCATAATATAAAATCTTCTTTAGTTTTTGTTTTTCCAAATTTAAATTTTTTATTATCGAAGACATTTTTTTTTATCATTACAGTTGACAACCCTATATCACAGGAATTTCTTAATTGTCTAAAACTTAAATTATTATTTGCTTCTCTGAAACCAATTCTTTGATTGTTATCATCAATAATTTCATAACTTGTGAAACTAAATTTTAAATCATAATCTTTCATAAATTTAATTTGTTTTTCAAGTTTATTTTGTTTCCATAAATCATCACAATCACAAAAAGCAATATACTCTCCTTCAGATAAATTAATTGCATTATTTCTACTTCCTCCAGCTCCTAAATTTTCTTTATTTCTAAAAACTTTTATTCTTGTATCAAGTTTTTTTATGTTTTCTAAAATTTCAAAACTATTTTTACTTAACTCATCATCGATAATTATTATTTCAAATTTTTGAAATGACTGATTTAATATTGAATTGATACTTGCACTTATAAACTCAGATTTTTTATAATATGGCATTATAATACTAATTAAATTCATTATGAGAATAATCTTTTAGAACAATAGATGAATGTTAAACCTAACAAAAGTGAAAACTCGTTTAAGAGATAAATAACAAAACTCATATAATTTAACATAATCGTAATAATATTTCTTTATCTCTTTTTAGTTTTTAAGTATCAAATAAATAATGGCTTATTTATGAAAAATAAAAAAAAAGTTTTAATTTCTATCGCTACCTATAAGGAATCGGAGAATATCGTAAGTTTAATTAAAGAAATAAGAAAATTTGATGATAACTCAAAAATATTGATTATTAATGATTTCTCAAATGATGGAACTAGAGAATTAGTAACAAATCTTAACGATAAAAATTTAGATTTTATTGAACGACCCAAAAAACTTGGATTAGGAACTGCTCACAAACTTTCAATTTTCTACGCAATCAAAAATAATTATGATTTTTTGGTAACAATGGATTCAGATTTTTCTCATGATCCAAGTTATTTACCTAATCTCTTAAAAAATTCAGGTTTAAACAATTTTGTAATTGGATCAAGATTTTGTGATGGTGCTAAAAGTGATTATAAAGGAATGAGAAAAATTATCTCTGAATGTGGAAATTATGCTGCAAAAAAACTCCTTAATATTAAGTTAAATGAAATTACAACTTATTTCAGAGTTTATAGTGTCAGCCTTTTAAGAAAGCTTCCTTATGATGAATTAAATGCTCAAGGATACAGTCTTGGAGTAAAATTAGTATGGTTTATGAAAAAGTTAAATGCTGAGTTAATTGAAGTACCAATTTATTTTAAAGATCGAAATAAAGGTAAATCAAAAATACCTAAATTACAAATTTTTGTAAGTTTCTTTGATTTAATTTCAATCTTTATAAAAAATATATTTTTTAAACAAAAATTTTATAATAAAATTAATAGAACGTATAATTTTAATTCAGTTTGTCAAAAATGTAACTATGCTTTTTTTTCCAAAAAAAAAATTCATTTAATTGTTTAATTTGTGATCATGAAAACTATTAAACATCCTCATGGAAATATAAGAAGTTTTTCATTAAAATTTATCAAAAATTTTATCGCAAAAGTGATAAGATTTTGTGTTAATATTATTTGTAAACTAGATAATGATGATGAAATCATAATATCTGTAGCTACTCATGCACCTTGGCAAAAAGATAAAAGTTTTAATTCATTTTATCAAAAAGTAAGAAAATTAACTTTACTTGACGCTCCTCGGTCCTACACTTTATGGCAATGTTCTAAAAACTTAAGGAATATTGAAGGACAAATTTTAGATGTAGGATGTTTAATGGGAGGATCAGGTTTTATAATGTCCAAAATAAATTCAAAAGGAAATACCTATTTATTCGACAGTTTTTCAGGTTTCATAAAAAATGATGGTTTACATAAAAAAGATGTTTTCGTATATAAAGATATCGATTTCGTAAAAGAAAAGATAAAAAAACTGAGGTTAGAGAGAGTTAATGTTTTTAAAACTTATTTTCCCAAAAATTTAAAGATTAAAATAGATAAAGTAAAATTGTGTCATATTGATGTTAATACTTACAGAGATACAAAAAAAATCTTTAATTATCTTAATAAGAAAATGATAAAAGGAGGAATAATAATTTTTGATGATTTTGGAATTTGGGGAGTTGAAGGAATAAAAAAGTTTATTTATGAAATTGAAAAAAAGTATTCAGCAAATTACTATTTTCTAAAAAATTATATGGGACAATGTATCTTAATCAAAAAATAATGTATTAAAGCTAATATCTTTTAAAAAATAAAGAGAGTATCGCAGTCAAAATTAGGAAACCATCTTTAACAGCATTAACTTTTTTTTTCCCAGCAATTCTTTTTCTTTCCATACTCGCACTTGATAAAAATTTATATTTTTTAAATTTAGCTTTTATTGGGATTTCAACACAAATTCTAAAATCATGATATTCTAAATTTAATTTTTTTGCTTTTACTGTTCTACCTAAAATATAAGTATAAAGAATATCTGAGAGTCCTAATTTAAATAAAAGATTTCCTAGAAAAGAAAAGCCTTTATTGCCAATAAATGTAACAAAGTTATCGTCATCACTCCCACCACCTTTTAAATATCTAGAAGCAAAAATAAGATCATTATTTTCACAATCTTTTAACATTTGATAAAGATATTTAGGATCCATAGAGCCATCAGCATTGATTATACAAAAAAATTCAGTATTTACTTTTTCTAATCCTTCTTTAATAGCACTTCCATAGCCTTTATTTTTTTGGATACATAAATGAACATCTTTAAATTCTTTTATTGAATTAATTGTTTCCTCATCTTCTTTTTGAAGAACAATAATTTTTTTATGATTATAAAAACTTAGTTCCTTCAAAAAAATAGGTAAAGACTCTGATTCTTTATTTGCTGGAATTAACAGTGTAAGATTGCTCACTTTTTATTTCTTAACTTATTTTCATGAGTAGGTCGAATTAAAAAAGAATAATTAATGAAAAAAATTGTGGCGCCAAAAGATGTAAAAAAACTTCCCGAGGGTAAAATTGGTATTATAGATGCAATTATGAATAAAAAAGATCCTATCTTAATTAATTCATTTTTGTCTTTAAACTTTCTAAATAAAACATAAATCAGGTTAGAAAAAATTAAAATATATCCAACTATTCCTAACTCTGATAAAATTTCAAAATGAAATTGATGAGGATGTGTAGATGAACCGTCTATTTCATTTTTTTTGTATTTATCTTTTTGGCTTTCAATTCTGAAAGATTTAAATCCAGATCCAAATAAAATATTATCTTTAAAGATTTGCACCGCAACGTAGTAATGACTTAAATGTCTATTTTGAGAAATTGTTATTTTTAAATCTTTATTTTCATTATTAATTAGAATTTTTTCAACTAAATCTTTATTCTTATTTATTATTTCATGAAAAAATCTATTTTTAAAACTTAATGAACTTAAAATTATGGAAGTAGAAATTAAAATAAAAAAAATCATTATAAGAAATTTTTTAAAATTCTTTATTTCATAAAAAAATATCAAAAATAAAAAATACATTATTAAAATTTTGATGAAATTAGATCTTTCTCCAATCAAAAGAGAGATAACGAAAAATAAAATAGAAAAAAATAAAAAATATTTTTGTTTATAATTTTTTAAAAATAATAAGCATAAAAATATAAATCCAAAATAATACCCTCCAATTTTTAATTCATCTCCAGTAAAACTTGATATTCTTCCTGCATATGCTGATTCAAAACCTAAGGTATTTTTTTTAAATACATACTCAAACAATATATCAAAACTGACTATTAAAAATAATATTGTCCATACTTTTAAAATTCTATTTCCTGCCTCGATAAAATAATATGAAATAGCGTAAGTTAAAATAATAAACCTCAAAAAACCTATAGATTTAATTAAACTTTCATCATTTTCAGATATAAAAAAAGAATTTAAAAGAAGATAAATGTTAATAATTATTAAAAAATAGAAATTAAATTGATTTAAATAAATCAATTTTTTTTTAATACTTAACTCACACAAAAAAAAAATACAAATCAAAACTATAATTGTATTACTGATTAAACTTCCAGCGATTAAAGCTAAGGGCAATACAGAAATTAAAAAAATATTTAAGTTTTGAATGTTAAAAACTTTCAAATTATACATATATTTTTATTGTTTAATTTACTTTATTAATTTTTTATTTAAAATAAATTATTTAATTATCTATCTATAAAAATGAATGTGTAAAACCAAAAAAAAATTAATAATCTTTATGCCTTTTATTGGTGGTGGAGGTGTTGAAAAAAATCTTTTCTTAATTTCTAACTTTTTATCCAAAAAAGTAGGGAATCTTAAGGTTTGTACTATTTCAAAAAAATTTAAGAAAAAATTTAATAGTGATATAAAATTTATTTGTCCAAAAAAAAATTACTCGGAAAATTTAAATATAAGAATTAAGTATTTGATATGTCTTTACGAACTGTTTAAATACCTCAGGTCTAATAAGGACTGTGTGGTGCTTTCTTTTCAGGCTAATATTTATTGTGTTATAATTTGTAAATTACTAAATATTAAAGTTATAGTTCGAAGTAACTCTTCACCTGTTGGATGGTATCACAATAATCTTAAAAAATTTTTATATCAGAGAATAATTAAATTAGCTGATAAAGTGATAGTAAATAGTTTAGATTTTAAGAAACAAATGGATACAAAATTTAATATTAATTCTAAAATTATATTTAATCCACTAAATATTAGTGAAATAAAAAGAAAGTCAAAAAAAAAAATAAATTATCAATTTTTTAATAAAGGTTTCAAAATAATAAATATTGGAAGACTGACCGATCAAAAAGATCAAATTACACTTTTGAAATCTATAAATCTTCTAAAAAATAAAATAAAAATTAAATTACTGATAATCGGAAGTGGAACAGAACAAGCTAATTTGAAAAACTACATTAAATACAATAATCTTAGTAATTATGTAAGAATAAAAAAATTTTTAGATAATCCTTATCCATATATTCTGAAAGCTGACACATTTGTCCTTTCATCAAAATACGAAGGTCTTCCAAATGTCTTATTAGAAGCTGCTGTGTTAAAAAAATTTATCATTTCTACAAACTGTCCTACTGGTCCAAAAGAAATACTCTTTAACGGAAAAGGAGGATATCTGTTTGATGTTGGAGATTATCAGAAACTCTCTAAATTAATTTTGTTACTTTATAAAAAGAAAAATCAATTAAAAAATAAAATTAATTTTACATATAAAAATCTTGGTAAGTATGACCTAAAAAAAAATCTAATGAAATATTATTTGTTAATATTACCTTTTTTAAGATCTTAAAATTTCAGAAGTTAAAACTCTATAATGATTTAATAAGGAATATTTTTTACAATTTTTTTTTGCAATTTTAATTTTAGATAAATAATTTTTAGAAGTTTTTATTTCTAAAAATTTTTTTAATGCAAAAAAAAGAGTGTTCTTCTCATTACTGTTAAATAGAATACCTCCCTCACCATTGCTAAGAAATTCTGTTGGACCATTTTTGCAATTACTCGATATTATAAATAAGTTATTCATCGCAGCTTCGATTAATACAAAACCAGGATCTTCCCATAATGAAGAGAGTATAAATGACTCTGCATTTTTCATATATGAATTTATTTTATTAGTATACCCTTTCAAAAAAATTCTTTTGTTCATTTTTCTTTTGTTTATTTGGTTTTGTAATTTTAACTTGTCTTCGCCTTCTCCAAAAATATAGAGATCATAGTCTAAATTTATTTTTGCGAATTCATAAAATTCATTGATTAAATAACTAAAGTTTTTTTGATGAGTAAGTCTGCCTACTGAAATAAAATATTTTCTTGTAATTGACTTATCTTTTTTTGATAATACTTTCTTAAATTGACTTACTTTGATTATTGGATCTGGTAAAAAAAAAATGTTATTCTTTGAAAAAACATTTTCAATTGTTAATTGTTTTTTAAGATCTTCAGATGGACATGTAACTTTAAATATATTCTTTGATGAAATTTTCCAAACAATTTTACGAAATAAAGTTAATCTAGGAAAACCAGAAATTCTAAGTATGGTACAAATTTTATTTTTTTTTAAAAAATTAATAAAAAGAGGTAAAAGTGTTAATAAATGAATTATTAAAAAATTGGGTTTTTTTTTAGAAAATAATTTCATCAATGGAAAAAAAGAAAAAAGAAAAATTAGTACATAAGAGAACCTGCTCTTCAAAAAACCAGTCTTAGGCAAAAATTTAAAATAGTTAAATCCTAAATTTATTAGTTCAATATTATTCTTTTTAAGAAATTCATTTTCAGATGACCATTCACCACAAGAATTTATTATCTTTACAGAATATTGATTTTTAGAATATTTTGCTAATGAAATTGCAGAATTAATTGTTGATCTATAAGTTCCTACTTTTGTTAAACATGGTGACCAATAATAAACTTCTTTCATAATTTATTTATTACTTAAAATTAAAAATTTCTTACCAAAATAATTTTTTTGGTTAATTTTATCTCTGTTATCTTTAAAATAATTATTATATCTGAAATAAAAATTTTCATCACCACCAATAAATTTATAATTTAAATTCTCGATTATATTATAGTCATATAACTTATTTTCGTTTATCAATCTTTGTGTATTACGTGAAATAAAAACGGTAATTACAACTAAAACTAAAATTAGACTTTTTTTATAATAATCTTTAAATTTTAATTCTAATTGACTTAAATGTATGCAAGCAGGTATAAAAAAAATTAAAGCTAAAATATGATATCCTCCATATCTTAAAGTAGGATGCTTAAGAAACCACTCAGCTAAACAAAAAATTAAAAAGATATAGAATAAACGATAATTTGTAATGTTCATTTTTTTAACAGTATTTATTTTAAAAAATATTAGGTAAAAAAATAAGATAACAATAGAAACACCAATTAGAAAATCTGAAACTTTTTTAAAAAAATAATTTTGAAACCATGAAGAAAGCCAATTAAATTCAGCAATATACTCAGCTCTATTATCTACTACAAAATTAGGTCTGGCTCCACTTTTTGACCAAAGTTCAAACCATACTTTAACATCTTGAATTATCTCTTTATTCAAAGACCAATCAAAATTATAAAAACAAGTCTGAGTTATTGGGTAAATTAAACAACCAGAGTTCAAAAAGGTAAAAAAAATTGTGAATAATAAGTAAGATAAAGAATAGAAAAATACCGGACTAAATAACAATTTTGAAAATATTTTTCTTGTATAACTGTAATAAAAAAATATAAAAAAAAGTGGCAAATTTATTAAATAAAATGGCTTAATTGAAAGTACAAAAAAAATTAAAATCATAAAAATTTTAAAGAAATCTGTTGAATTTTTATGAAATTTTTTATCTGAACTACAAATATATATTAAATAAACAAATGCAATAAATAATAAAATCATTCCAGAACGATCAGTGCCATGTTCTGCTAATCTATAAAAAAAAATATTTATAAAACAAAAAGCAAATAAACTGTAAAAATTATAAAATTTATTTTGTAAAAATATTTTTTTGTCAAAGATCATCTTTAAAAAAATTATATTAGCAAATATTTGCACAAAGGCTGGAGTCAAATGAAATAAAAAAATATCAGATTTTGGTAAGTAAAACATTGAGCTAATAAAAAATATTGAGGAAGGACTTCTGAAACCGTTATTTAGAACTCCAATTCCAATTGGATGAGAATATTCTGTTAATAAAGATATATACGGAAAATGATAGTATGGAAAATCATCATGATTTTTTGCAATTAAAATGAAAAAAATTGCAAAAAAACAAGTTGCGCATAATAAAAAAAATTCTCTCTTAAAGTTATTTTTTAAAATTAAATTATAAAGAAAAATTGACAACCCAATTAGTAATATTATTGAATTGAAAATTATATTATGACTAATAAAAATTGAGCTAACGTAAGATATTATCCCCAAAAAAGTTATTCCTAAAATTCCATAAATTCCAAAGCAGCTTATGTTAATTGATAAAACTCTACTTACAATCATCCCATAACCTATTAAAGAAAATGATATAAGATAAAGGTAGACTAAGATCATATTTTCAATTTAAAGATTAAACTCATAAGTTTTGTAAATAAATAATCTATATTTATTCTAAATAATATTTTCTTTTTATAAGAAATACTTTTTAAGTAATCAAATGCTTCAGACCTTCTCAACCACCATTTTTTTGAATATTTAGGAATTTTAGATGTGATTCCTAAATGATCATAATTATAATTTGTTAATCTTCTTTTTAATATATTGTATTCATTTAGATAAAAGTAAAAAAAAATATTTATCCTAGCATCTATCTCTAAATTTTTATATTTTTTAAATTCAATATTTTTAAAAAATAATCTGAAAAAATTTCTTTTTATAGAAATGCAACTTGTCGGAAATATTTTTGGCCAAGATCTATTTTTTTTAATTTGTTGAAACTCAAAATTGTTTCCTGATGCAACGATAGGTAAATTATATAAAACTTTTTTTTTTTTATTTAATTCAAAATATTTATTTACCTCAAATAGTTTATTCTTTTTAAAATAATCATCTGCATCCATTAAACAAATGATTTTTCCTTTTGATTTTAGAAATGCTTTACTTAAACCATAAATTTGATTTAAAACAGGAGAATTATAAATTTTTGTTTTATTTATTAAGAGTTTAATTTTTTTAAATTTCTTTATAATCTTTACAGATTTATCTGTTGAGGCATCATCAAAAATGATAACTTCAAAATTTTTATAATCTTGCAAAGTTAAACTTTTTAAACTTTTATACAAAAACTTAGATTTATTGTAGTTTGTAATTAAAACTGAAATTAAGTTATTTTTCACTAATTAAACTTTTATAAATTTAAGATGTATTTGACGCACACTTTTCCCCAGAACTATATTGTTTTTTCTATTCCAAATTTTATAGGTATTTTTTGTTCGTTTTGTGATTTTAAAATTTTCTCTATTTTGTTGTGAATAGAGACAATATTTTTTTAATTTTTCGTTAACTTTAACAATAGAATTCGAAATTCCACCAATTTTTTGATGAAGAAAAATACTACTTTCATAAAAAATTTTAGACATATCAAAAAATCATTCTCTCAAGACTTTTATCTAATTCCTTTTTATAAATCTTTTTTAAGACACTAATGTTTGCAACCAAGTACGTAATATCTTTATTATCTTTAAAGTCTATCTCTTTTTGAAATCTTTTAGAAATTTTAAGTGCCACATCTTTTAAATAAGTAGGTTTACCTGAGCCAAGATTTATTATGCCTTGATATTTTTTTTTTAATAGCAAAAATATAATTTGGGAAATATCCTCCATTGAAATAAAATCTCTATAATGATTTAAATTTTTTAATATAATTTTTTTTTTTGATGACTTAATTTTTTTTTTTAAATCAGGTACAAGATAGTTTTTTTTTTGATTTTTATTTGTTGTGCTAAATATTCTTCCAATACAAAATGGAATTTGTTTTTTTTTTAAATTTTTGATAATGTAATTTTCTGCCATTAATTTAGTTTGTCCATAAAATGATATAGGTTTTTTTAAAGATTTTTCTGGTATTGGTTTACTAGATGATCTGTACACATGTGATGTGGATGAAAAAAAAAACCAATTTACATTATTTTTAATTGATGCATCTACAATATTTTTGGTTCCCGTAAAATTTACTTCTTGAGCTTTTTTCTTATTTTGATTCACAATCTTTATAGGAACTACAGCAGCAAGATGAATTATCACTCTAAGTTTATTCCTTGATATCCAATTAAAAACTTCTTTACGGTTCCTTATGTCGCCCTGAAATTTTTTGATTTTAAATCTTTTAAATTTTTTTAAAATTACTTTTCCTAAACTACCAGTTGATCCCGTTATACCAATGCTATTAGTCATCATATTATATCTTATAAATTATATTTTTTTTGTAAAAAGTTTTTTTTGATTTATATCAATAACTTACCATTGATTTAAAAGATGTTATCATCTAATTATTTATACACTACCAAATTTTATAATCGATGAATAAAATAACAAAACCTTTGTTTTCAATAATTACTGTAGTGAAAAATGACGAAAATAATATTCAAAAAACAATTTTAAGTATTATAAATCAAGAATATAAAAATTTTGAATATATTGTCGTTGATGGTAATTCAAAAGACTCCACAATCTCATTAATTAATGAACACAAAGAAAATATTGATTATATAATATGTGAAGATGATGAAGGCATATATCATGCCATGAACAAAGGAGCAAAAATTTCAAATGGAGAATTTATAGTCTTTGTAAATTCTGGTGATTTTTTGACGGTTAAAGCACTAAAATTAATTGAGGAGAAAATTAAAGAAAAACCAAATATTGACTTTATTTTTGGGACTGTCAAAAGACACTATACAAAAGACACTATTATTAAATATGGTTTTAAAAGAAAAAGATTAAAATATAACTTTGATTTTGCAACTTCTCACTCTACAGGTTTTTATTTAAGAAAATCCAAATTCGAAGAAATTGGTTTTTTTAATACTAAATACAAATGTTCTGCTGATTATGATGTTTATTATAAAATATTGATCACTAAAAATGCAGAGGGTACTTATACTGAAAAAGAGAATTTAATTGGAGAGGTCAGTTCTGGTGGATACTCAAGTAAATTAAGCTTAATGGATCACATATTTGAAGAAACAAAAATAAGATATGATAACAAACAAAATATTTTCTTAGTAGTATTAATTTTTTTTAATTCACTCGTTAAAAATATCTTTAAAAAAATCTTTAACTGATTTTTCTAATCTTTTCAAAAAGTCTTTTAGAAATATTGGTAATACTTTCTTTAAAATTATTTTTAATCATAATATCTGGCTTTCTTGGAAACTCTGCTTTTATATTTAGTCCAACTAAATTTTTTGTTTTCAAATATAATTTCTTATATTTCTTTAACATAATTTTTTTGATATCCGCTTTGAGATAAATCTCTAAATAATTATCAATATGAAGTCGATTCCATTTTCTCACACTTTCAATTAACACCACACCTGCAAAAATAATATTTATATTTTGATCTGTGATTTTTTTGAAAAACTTTGAATACTGTAGTCCAATTTTTTTTCTATCTTTGTAACTATATCCTTTTAAATCAAAAATTTTCCTTAAGTCGTCACCATTGATTATGATAGTTTTTCCATAAGTATTAACTATTTGTTGATATATTTTTTTTGATATTGAAGTTTTTCCTGCACCAGATAAGCCCGTTATCCAAAATAAAATACCTTTTTTTTTATTTTTTTTTTTCATAAAGATACCAGTATTAATCTACATAAATAAGGATTTTCACTGTTAGTTTTTGATAAATTTTTTCCAGTTTTTTTATAGATAATTTTAAATTTTAATTTTTTTATTTTTCTTTTAAATTTTTCTAAATCTATAAACCTTCTATAGTGGGATGTAACTCTCTCATTTTTACTTATTTTTCTTCCTTTTTTGAATAAATCATCTTTGGTAGTTCTAAATTCTAATGCAACTTTTGTACTTTTACAAAAATGTTTTTTTATTTTTAATAAAAATTTATCCTCAATATTTTCTTTTATTGCATGTAAGAAAAATCTTGCATAAATTAAATTTATATTTTTTTTCTTAAATAGGCTTATTTTTTCAGCAGATAAATTAGAAAAATTCAAATTATTTATTTTTTTTAATCTTATTTTTCTTTTGTTAAATTTTATTGCAATTTTAGAATTATCAATTCCAAATACAAAATTTGCGTATTTACAAAAATAAAACGCATCTCTACCATTGCCAGTTGCTACATCAAGTATATTGTCATTTTTTTTTATCACTTTTTTTTTTAAAAATTTTGCAAAATTGGATGGACCAATATTTTTTTGGTCAGAATTATAAAATTTATTCCAGTAAAATCTATTGTTAGTCAGCATTTATCTTTTTCAAAATCTTTTAAACCTATTTTAAGTAAAACCAATAAAAAAGTTTTTAAGTTTAGATCTTGTGTTATCTAATTTTTGAAATAAAAGAAAATATAATTAAATAAGCCAATTTTTTGTCAAATTAAAGTTAATTTAGTTAAAAAAAAAATATAGACACATAAAAATAATGAAAAATTAAAGGTAATAGTCAAATTATCATTTATTTTTATTATTTAATCTAAAAGCTCTCAACTTATGAAAATCATCAGATTTTTAAGAATTAAATTTATTTCTTTACAGTTCATTAAATGAACGATATCGTTCATATAATGAACAAATACTATTACAAAAATGAGATTATTCTTGCAATTTTAAGAATAATAAGTAAAAAACGGCATGTTTCTCAAAGGCTTCTTTCAAAAGAAATTGGCTGTAGTCTTGGGAAGTTAAATATAATTATTAAGAATATTTTAAAACAAAAACTAATAAATATAAAAACATTCAAAGATGAAAAAGGTAAGTTATATTTTTTATATTTTTTAACAGTAAAAGGTAAAAAATATAAAGAACAACAAATGTTAATTTTAATGGAAAAAAAATTAAATGAATACAATGAATTGAAATCTGAAATTGATTATTCAAAATCTAAATCAATTGATTATGATCTATTATAAATTGCATGAATAAAATCGGACATAATAAATCTCCAGTACCTCTTGACCCCAAAGATACTATTAAAAAAAATATCAAAAGAAGAAAATTAATTGTTGACGAAGGTATAAAATTTTATGGAGGAGTTCCATTGCCTTCTTGGATTGAATTAAGTTTAATAGATGTTTGTAATAGATCTTGTATTTTTTGCCCTAAGTCTGATGATTCAGTTGCACCAGACACTTATCAAAAAATGAGTCGGGCTTTAATAGATAAATTGTCTAAAGAATTAAAGAGAATCAATTATGGTGGTTCAATTGCTTTATGTGGATATGGTGAACCACTTTTACATAAAGATATTGAATATATAACTTCAAAACTTTCTAAAGTTGCAAATGTAGAAATTGTAACCAATGGTGATGTCCTAAACTATAAAATGTTAAGGAAGATATATAATTCTAAAGCGGGGCGATGTTTAATAAGTATGTATGATGGGCCAGAACAAATAGATAAATTTAAAAAAATCATATCACAAGCAAAGATACCAGAAGATTTTGTCATATTGAGAGACAGATGGTATGATGATAGTCAGAATTTTGGCGTAAAGCTTACCAATAGAACAGGCACAGTTAAAATGGGAAATCAATTATCAAATTCTGTTCACACCACTTGTTATTATCCATCTTATCAATTTTTAATTGACTGGAATGGAGATGTGTTTCTTTGCCCTCAAGATTGGCAAAGAAGAAAGGCAATGGGAAATGTAATGCAAGAAAGTATAATCGATATTTGGAAAGGAAAATCTATTACTAAATTTAGAAAAAATTTACTTAAAGGTAATAGATGTGAAAAACCATGTACAGATTGTAATGCAGATGGAACATTATTGGGTCAAAATCACTCGAAAATTTGGAGATCAATTTATAAAATTTAAACGCCAAATTATAAAAATATAGATTTAAAAATAATTATGTATTATAAAAAAAAACTTTACACGATTTAAAATTAATTAGTGATGAAAAACTTTGTATTTAATGAGGGTTATCAAAAAAATAATTTTTTTGATGGAGCTAAGGGAAGCTATATTTTTATTAAAAAAAAAAAATATCTTGATTTAGCATGTTGTTCTGGGGCAAATATGTTAGGTCACAATACTGATATTAGCAAAAAAATTTTCAAAAATTTTAATCGTAAAAATATATCAAATATTTCTGCTCCAAATATTCAAAGTGTTAATTATGCAAAAAACGTGAAAAAAATACTTCCAAAATTCTCAAAGTTTGTTTTCTGTAATTCTGGAAGTGAAAGTAACATTAAAGCTGTAAGAATTGCTAGAGCAATATCTGGCAAGGATATGGTTGTTTCTACAACAGGAAGTTGGCATGGTTCTATTGATCAATTCTTGTATAGTTCAGACAAAAAATTAAATAAAATCAAATTAAGTGATGGTTTGAGTGAAGTTGATAAAAAAAGATTGATACTTATTCCGTATAACAATATCGATAAATCAAAAAAAATTCTTTCAAAATTTAGAAATAAAATATCTTGTATTTTAATTGAACCTATTCAGGGTTGCTTACCGCTTCCTGAGTCGAAAAAATATTTAAAATTTTTATATAATTTTTCCAAAAAAAATAAAATTTTACTCATATTTGATGAGATCATTACTGGGCTAAGAACAAATTGCAAATCGTTACAAGAACATTTTAATATTCAAACAGATATTTCTACCTTTGGAAAAGTGTTTGGCTCTGGTGTACCAATCGGTTTTATTGCTATTACAAAAAAAATTGAGAAAATTTTACTTAAAAAAAAATTGTCCGTATATTTTGGAGGGACATTTTCTGGAAATTCTCAAAATATGTTTTTTGCTGATGAGCACTTAAAACATATAATAAAAAATAAAAGCAAAATTTTTAAAAAAATAAATAATAATGCATCTTATATGCAAATTAAAATTAATAATTTTTGTAAAAAAAATTCATTAGATGTTCGAGTTTACAGATATATGTCTATACTAAGGATTGTCTTCTCAAAAAAAATTATCAAAGATAGGCAATCAAGAGATTTTTTTGAAAAAAATAAAAGTTCAAATATTGTTAAATTTAAAAATTTTCTATTTAAAAACAATATTTACTACCCGAATAATGGGATTATCTTTATATCAGCATCTCATAGTAAAAGTGAAATTTCCTATGCAGCTAATGTGATTATAGAAGGATTAAGAAAATTTTTTCAATGAAAATAACTGGGATTATAATAGCAAGGAAAGGAAGTAAAAGAATTAAAAATAAAATGTATAAAAAAATTTTTCGTTATTCTCTAATTGAAAATAAAATTCAACAATTGATGAGATCAAATATAGATGAGATCATAGTAGGAAGCGATGACCTAAAATTGAAAAAAATCTGCAAGAAATATACTGGGTCAAAAAAAGTAATATTTATTAAGCGAGATAAAAAATATTGTGATGAAAAATCTACTACACCTAACGAAATGATCAAAAATATGCTTAGTTTATTTAAAACTGATTTGGTTTTATGGGCTCACTTAACAAACCCATTTGTCAATGAGTTTCATTACAATAAAGCAATTTCAATATATAAAAATATAAACAAAAAAAAATATGATAGTCTTTTTTCAGTCACGAGAATTGTTGATTATTTTTGGGGGATAGATAAAAAACCTCTAAACCATAATCCAAATGAAAAGTCGCACACTTTACTTTCTTCTGGAAAAATAAAACCAATATTTTCTGATAATGGAGCAATATTCATTAGGCCTTACAAACAAATGCTCAAAGATGGAAGATTCTGGGGTAAAAAAGGATATATGTTCGAAATGAGTGAAAAAGAAGGATGGGATATTAACATTCCTTGGGATTTAGAAGCTTGTCAATTAAAATCTTTTAAAGATAAAAGATCTTAAAAAATCAATTAAAAAAATTTTAACTTACTAAAAAAATTTTTTTTTAATTATCTTTATCATTTGAGTAGTGCCAGGTAAATTATTGAATTGAGTATATTTTGATTTTTTTAATTTATTAAAATAAATTAATTTATAACTTTTAACATCTTTTACAAAATTTTTCAGATAATTATCATAAAGACTCTCTTTGTTTTCAAAGTATTTGTCTATATCAACTCTTCTAATTTCTTTATAATTTTCCATTTCGAAAGATGGTATTTTTATTCTTTTAGGATAAAATTTGTTTCTATTATAGTAATAATTTCCCATCAGAATACTGTTTAAATTTAGTATTCTTTTTTTTAAAATTATAGCATCAAACGTAGTGCTTGACTCATGCATTACCACCATAAATGCTCTTAAAATATAGTATTGAGTTTTATATTGAACTATCTTTATTTTTGCATCTTTAAAAAATGTTTTAATTTTTTTTTCATTCACTTTTGGATGCGCACAGAAAATGACCTTTTTATCATAAATTTTTGAGAGCTTATTTAATATTTTTTTAAGATAAGAATAATATATTTTTCTATTTTTTGAATTCTGTTTTTTTTCATAAAGCTGCACATCAGGATGATCAAAACCTCCATCTAAAAAAACTATATATTTTTCAGAAAGGTCTTTTAAATTACTTAAATAGGTATCGTAAGCTCTACAGTTTATGTGTTCAATTTTTTTAATGTAGGCAAAATTTAAAAATGGGAAAATCCGGTCTATTTTTCTCCCTAATTGTTTATTCATTTTTGATATATTTTCTTTTGAACCTTCAAAGATTAATTCAATTTTTGGAAAATAATTTATAAATACTAAAAATCTAAAAATAAAAAATTGCAATTTCTGTTGAATTTTTTTCTTAATTTCAAAAATTTCATTTTGTTTATTATAGCCAATAGACATGTTTTGAATCAATTTTACATTTCTTTTCTTTAATAGCCGTAATATTTTAAAATATTCGTATCCAGTTCCTAAAGAAACAAAACTTATAACTTCATTTTTTGATAAAAATAAATCTAATTCGTTGTATGTTTTTGGTATAAAAAGATTTTTATTTTGCACTTGATTGTTAAGATTAATATTCAATTTTAAAAAAGTTAAATCAATGAATATAACTCTGCTAAACTCTTTTGAAATACTTGAAATTAAATTACCATGAACGTATTTATGGTTAGAAAAATATCCATCAAAAATATAGGCCAGAATTTTTTTTTTCATTATCTTTTTTTAATTTTGATAATCTTACCGTTTTTTACTTTTAAAATTATATTGAATTTTCTAAGTGCATCTAATTGATGACTTACAAGAATTATAAGTTTGTCTTTATAAATTTCAAATACACTATCTAGAATTTTATCTCTTAATTTTACATCGATAGAATTCAAAGCCTCATCTAAAATTAAAATTTTTGATTTTTTATATAGTGCCCTTGCTAAACCTATTCTCTGATTTTGACCTCCTGAAATTCTAGAGCCCCTTTCTCCGATTGTAGTTAAATTTGAATATCGTTTTTTTATTTCATTAAGCTTTAAAATCTTAAGTATTTTATTTAAATGCTTAAGATTAATTTTCTTCTCACCTAATGTAATATTATCTTTTAGATTTTCATCTAATGTAAGTATATTTTGAGGAACATAGCTAATAATATTATACCATTCTCTATCAAAATTTTTTATTCTTAAACCATCTATAAAAATTTCACCCCTATTTAATTTTAAGAGTCCAATTAATATATTAATGAATGTTGATTTTCCTGATCCCGTATCTCCAATAATTCCAATCTTGTCATTGAATTTTAAATCTAAGTTTAAATTTGAGATTATATTTTTTGTATTACTAGGATATCTAAAATTGGCATTTTTAAATTTTATTTTTTTGAAACTTATTTGATTTTCATTTATATCCTTTTTCTTTCTTAAGAATTTAAAAAAGTCATTACTAAAAATATTTGCTGCATTAATGTTATAAATGATAAGAGAGATATGTGAAAAGATATTACTTATACCAGGCATCAATCTTGATGCACCAACTACAAAAGTGGTCAATGTTAAAATTATTTCAGGAAATAAAACTTTAGAACTGTCTAGATAGATAATAATTAAACCAATTAATACTACTAAAGAAATTTCAATTATTGATCTTGGTATCGCATAAATAAAATTACTTTTTTTACCAGCTTGTAAAACTTTATAATTATTGTAATCAAAATTATTTATAAAAAAAAATTTATTATTTGAAATTATAATTTCTCTAATACTTGAAAATGTTTGTTGCAAACTTTTTATTAATAATCCACTATATAAATTTCTTTCTTTTCCTAATTTTCTAAGTTTTTTTTTTGTGAAGCTTGAAAAAACTAAACCTATAGTTGATAAAAACAAAATTGTAATAATTGTAATTTTTGCATTAACACCAATTAAAAATATTAAAATAGTAATGACCGAAATAAGTAAGGAAATTAGAGATAGAATAGGTCTTAAAATATTGAAACTTACAGCGTTACATTCAGTTTGAATATTTTTTATCAACTCTGCTGAATTGTTTTTTAAATGAAATAAATAATTCTTATTAAGATAAAAATTAAATAATTTTTTTGAATTTTTTCTTAAAAAATCATAAACCAATTTATTTTCAAGCCATTTGAGAAGAAGTATAACAAAATTTTTAAAAAGAAAAATTAAGATTATTATTAAAACTATAGATGAAGTTTGTTTAAATATTTCATATTTTAAAAAATTGAGTATTAAATTAAAAAAATCATTATCAAATTTTATCTGATCAGTTAAGTTTGCAAAAAGAGGAATTAATATACCTATTGAAAAAATATCTAAAATCATATTCAAAATTGAGAGAATAAGAATAAAACAAGCTAAAAATTTTTCTCTATTTGATAAAAGATGAAAAATTTTGTTTATAGGATTCATAATTTATAATTCTTCTATATTATTTGAGAAAATTTTTATAAATTTTTCTTGTTTTTTTACCGGAAAATATTTATTAAAAATTTTTTCTTGTGAAGATATATCCTTAATTGAGGCATCAGTTGAAAATATTTTTGGATTATTTTTTAACGATGTAATAGATTTATTTAAACTTCTTTTCATTATCTCATGTATTGAATATTTTCCATTAAAACTAAAATTATCTAAAAAATACTGATAGTATGTTTTATTTAAATCGTCTTTATCATGAAAATTTAGTGCATCCCATTTTTTAGACAAAAGTCGTTTATATTCAATCACATTCGACCAATTATTTGAAACTTTGTATCTTGAATCCCAAGGACATTTTGAAGATGAAATAGTTTTAAAATTATGAAGAGCCATCTCCAAAATCACAGTGCCATGATGTGTTAGACCTACACAATTTTTATTTAATTGTTTTAAAACCTCTAAATTTTCTACACTTTTGTTTATAAAGAAAAAATTTTTTTCATTTTCATATCTTTTTTTAATATTCTCAAAAATTTTTTTGTCCCAAAGACTTATAATACCAAAATCTTTTTTAAAAAAATTTGGGTGTGCTTTAATAATAGCTTTTTTATTATTTTTTTTCATAAATTCTAAAGTAAAAATTAACCAATCAACCATAGACTCAAAACCAGAAAATCCAGTAACCATCTGAGCATCTGTAAATGAATGAGGAAAAATTATATATTGATAATCATTAAATCTTAATTTTGACTTATTATCTAATCTATAATATTTCGTATTTTTCATATGGGAAATAAATTTAGAATTTCTTTTAAGATACTTCTTTTTAAATTTTTCTATTTTTTTTTCTTGTGCATTAGTCAAATTTTTTTTTAAGTATCCTAATCTAGAGGAATTTGAAAAATCATAATATATTTTTTTTTTCTTATTAAAATCAATCATATAAGCTGATTTTGGATAATTATTTGAATAAATAATCTTTTTATTTTTTGCAAATATTTGATAGTAAATCCCATTTAAGTACATCAAGTGATCTAGATAAACGCAATTAAAGTTATATTTCTTAAGATAGGTTAATGATGTTTTTATATAACAGCCAGCTAAATAAAAATATTTAATGAGATAAAAATAGAAATAGATTTTAGAGTCATATGATTTAAAATTCCTATAAACATAAGAGATCACATGGTTTCCAAGTATAACATCATTATAACTAATATTAGCTCTAGTCTTTTTATCAAAAATTTTTCCTGTTACTAAGATTGATAATAAAAATATAAAATACTTAAATGATGGTAATTTACGGTTTCTTAAATGGAGAAAAGAAACCTTCTTATTTTTGTATTTAATTTCAAAGTTTTTTTTAAAGGAATTTAAGTAAAGTTTGTATATTAATAAAGGTTTTCTTGTTGTAAGAAAATAATTCATTATTAAATTTTACTAATTATTTTCTTAATTTCCGGTACTGTTAAAAATTTTAATGGCTTATCACTAGAAAATGAAAAATTTTTCTTAACTTTCTTATATTTGATGGTTTTTTTTTTCTTATAATTATAATCAATCGATCTTATTGCATAGTATTTACCATAATCAACTGTGTTTATCCAATCATGTACTGAAATTAATTCCTCATGAATTTTTTCTCCTGGTCTAAGTCCTATAATATCAATTTTCCTCTTAGGATTTATAGATTTTGCAATATCTAAAATATTATAACTTTTAAGTTTTGGAATAATTATTTCTCTACCATCGCTATTTTGAAGAGACCAAAATACTGTTTCTACAGACTCTTGCAGGCTAATGCTGAATCTAGTCATCTCAGGATCTGTAACTTTAAAATTTTTATTTTTCTTATCTAGTTCTAAAAAAATAGGAATTACTGAACCTCTACTTCCAGAAACATTCCCATATCTTACAACTGAAAATTTTGTACCTTTATTTGTTGAAATATTATTTGCTGCTAAAAATAATTTATCTGAACATAATTTTGTGGCTCCATATAAATTTATCGGTGAAGATGCTTTGTCAGTTGAAAGTGCAACTATTTTTTTTACATTATTATTAATGCATGCACTGATTACATTATTTGATCCTAAAATATTTGTGTTTACGAATTCTAGAGGATTATACTCGGCGAAAGGTACTTGTTTGAGTGCTGCAGCATGAATTACATAATCGACAGACCTAAAAGCCAAGTTTAATCTATCAATATCTCTGACATCTCCTAAGAAATATCTTAAAAATTCAAATCTTTCCTCAGAAAATCTTTTTTGTAATTCCGATTGCTTAAATTCATCTCTACTAAAAATAATTAATCTTTTAAGTTTGATTTTTTTTTTTAATATGTAGCTTATTAATGCTTTACCTAAACTTCCTGTGCCTCCGGTAATTAACAAATTTTTATTAGTCAAAAAATTTAAATTCATGATCTTGTGTCCCTCACACCACTTATACAAATATTTTTATCAATTTCTTTGTAGATCATTTCATCATCCATATTTGAAATTTTATAAAAAATTTCTTCAAGAATTTCTAAGTATTGATTAATTATGTTTTTTTTATGTTCGGTACAAACATATACTCCATTTCCAGCTAAGAAATTCTTTTTCAAAAATTCTGAAGATATAAATGTTTTGTACAACAAATTATTATTCTTAAAAATAAACTTTGGAATAGCATTAAGGCCAACAATTTTAATATCATGCTTATATCTATCAGCAATTTTTTTCCACTCTTTTTTAATATTTTTTCCATTTTCAGTAACTATTTTCCAACTTTTCATTTTTTCCATTTGATTAAGTGTAGCAATTGCTGCAGTTGAACCAATTCTTTCAGTCCAAAAAGTTGAGCTTATAAACGTTGAAGATGCCTCTTTCATAATTTCCTCTCTTCCAACGACGGCATTAATTGCATAACCATTTCCTAAAGCTTTTCCATAAATAACTATATCAGGGTTAACTCCATATTTAAGATGAAGGCCACCAAAGGTTTCTCTGAATCCAGATGTGCATTCATCAAATATTAAAGGTATTTTTTTTTGTTCTGTTAAATTTCTTACTTTTTTGAGAAAGTTTTTTTCAGGTTTAATATCTCTTGCCACTTCCATAATAACTGCAGCCAAATTATTATTATTAATTATTTTTTTTAGGGCAGATAAATCGTTATATTCAAATGTTTTTATATTTTTTCGATAATTAGCAGGGACGCCTTTTATAAAAAGATTTTTCATTAAGTGGTTGTTTAAATTATTTTTGTCTTCTAAGTTTGCAGCTAAATACCAATCATGCCATCCATGGTATCCACAAACAGCCACCATATCTCTATTAGTTGCTGCCCTGGCTATTCTTAAAGCGATTGAAGATGCTTCACCTCCTGTTCTTGCGAATCTCACAAATTTTGCCCATTTATTTAGATCAATAAGTTTTTCTGCCAAAATTATTTCTTCAGTACTATTTAGTGTTGATATATTTCCATCATTAACAATTTTTTTTACTGCTTTATCTACAAAATTATTGCTATATCCTAATAAATTAGTTCCCACACCCATGAATGATAAATCAAAATATTTTTTATTTTCTAAATCCCAAATTTTACAACCTTTAGTCTTTGTAAAATATGCTGGCCATTTTTTTGGGAGAAATAAATCAGGATTTTTTGAAAATAACATTGTTCCACCTGGAATAATATTATTTGCTCTTCTCCAGAATTTTTGACCTAAACTCATTGTATATCCTTCATCTCTTAGAATATTACTGTTTATTGAAAAAATTTTTTTATTTTTGTAAAACAACTTTTCTAAATCTTCTAACTTGAATGTAAAAATTTTTTTTTTCATTATTTTTAATATCTTAATAATTAGTTCTAGATCTTTCTGTTCATCGATTGTAACTCTTATATTTGAAAGATTTATCTTATTCCTAAAATTATCAGATTTAATTTTTTTTAAATTGCGTATATGTGATGTAACATGTTCTTTATCTATTTGATTTTTTGATGAACGTGAAAGTTTTTTCAAAATATGAGACTTAAAAATTTCAACATCAAGTCCATCTGGAAATGTTGGTGGTTTATTATTCGACAAATAATCTAAATTATTTTTTTCAAAAAATTTAATCATTTTATCGATTAAGTTTCTATCCACGAATGGGCAATCAGAGGTAATTCTTATTATGTTTTGAGTTGGGAATTTTTTAATCACACTCTGATATCTTTGTATCAAGTCGCTACTGTGACCCTTTAAATAACTAATTTTATTTTTTTTACAAATCTTAATTATTTCAATATCATTTTTATCATAAGTACATGCAACTACTACTTTAATAAATTTTTTAGAATTTTTAAGTCTTTTAAGTAAAATTTCTAAAAGTGAAAAATTTTTAAATTTTTTAAGAATCTTTCCTTCGAATCTAGATGATTTATATCTTGCTTGAACAATAATTAAATATTTCTGAATCTTTACCATTTTCTTGGATCAATTAATTTTTCATCTCTTGATGATAGATTTTTAGGAAATTTTAATTTTTTTAAATTCTTGTTAAATAATGAGTAAATCACACTCAATTGTTCGATATTTTCAAAACCAAAAATAGCATAATTAATCATTTTATTTTTTTTTAAATATAATATACATGCTTCCATTCTATTTATCGAAAGTTTTTCACAAAATTGATCAAGTCTTTTAAATAAAAAATCCCATCTTTTGAATTTTTTAAATTTAATATTTCTTTTTTGATAATCAATTATTAAGCCTTGCAAGAAACATGATCTTGAGTGAATTTCAATTTTATTTTTATAAATATAATTTTTAAAAGATTTATTCTCAAACCTTCTATCAAATATATTGATAGGTATCTGTAAAATATCCGGTTTAAAAAAATTTTTAAAGTTTTCAAGATCTTTGGGTGAATAAATTGAAAAGCCTATTTTTTCAACAATTTTGCTTTTTTTTAAGTATTTAAGGCTTTGAAAAAATAAAATTCTATCTTTTTTTTCTAAATCATAAATATTGTGTATGAGACAGGCGTAAATTTTTCTAACTTTCAATTTTTGAAGATTTTTTTTTAAAAGTGAAAAAGCATATTTTTCGGAAAACTTTTGATTTTTAATAAAAATTTTTGTAACAATCTTTTTTTTTTTTAATTTATGATTTCCAATAATTTTTTCTGCATTCCCGTAAATACTTGCTGTATCAATTAAATTAATTCTATTTACATCTAAAAATTTAAATATTTTATTAATTTCCTTTTTTTCTAATTTTACCTTTTTGAGCCCATAACTATTTCCAAAGTTTGCAGTGCCAATTGCTAATTCCATTTATATTTATATTATGTGCTGTAAATTTTTTCTTTTATATTTAAAAATTTCCTAATAAATTCAATTATCATACCGGTAAATCTTATATATCCAGTGAAAATAAAAAATGGGATTGGAAAAATTTCAAATTTGGCTAATGAAATAACAGAATATTTTATTGGATAATTAAATAATTGGTGTTTGATTAAACTTAAGAGTATATTTGGATATATCATAATAAGTTGTGCATCACCTTTGCCATACCACAAAAATTTCTTCAGATATTGTGAAAAATTTTGTCTGTAAGAATTGTAAACATATACTGAAGAACCACCACAAATTAAACCTTTTTTCTTAAGCCGGTAACATAGTTCAGTATCATCTGAACCAGCAGTCATTTTTATATTATAATTATTAGATTTAAGAACTTTAGCTTTCCATAAACTTGGTGTGCCAATGACATCTTTTGGCCCCCTCTTATTAACATTGATATTGTTTAAAGCCTGATAACTTTTTTGAAAATAATTTAATTTTTTTTTATTTTGAGTTAAAAAAGGTTGAACTCCAACATAATTATAATCTTTTAAATCTTTTAATAATTTTAAAAAAACATTTTTTGAGGGCCTATGATCAGCATCTATCATGGCAATATATTTACTTTTAGAATTTTTAACTCCTAATGCTCTTTGAAAACCTAATCCTTTATTTTTTGCGATAAAATATTTTATCTTATTTTTTCTTACTATTTTAATTGATTTATCTGAGGAACCTCCATCTACAACTATTATTTTTTTTATACCAGATCTTTTGACTGATTTAATACAGCTGCTTATATTCTTCTCTTCATTTAGAATTGGAATAATTACAGTTATTTTATTTAATCCTTCATTCTTCATTTTTATAAAATAGAAATACCATAATCTATATTTGGTAATTTAACTTTAGTTTTTTTTTCAAATTTTCTCACATCCATATATGTTCCTAAAGGTCTTTGATCCTTTACATAATCACTTTTAACAGACACTATGTAAGTGGGATTGAGCCTTAATTTTTTTGCAACTTTTTTAGCAAAATGGAATTTTGAAATACCATTTTTAGAACCTAAATTAAATATGCCCTTTAAATTTGATTTACTTATTAAGAACAAGTTTTTAACTAGTGTATCTAAATTTAAAGGATTGAAAATAATATTATCTGCGATTTTGATAATCTTTTTTTTAATCAAATTTTTTCTAATATAATCAGAATATGTCTCAGAAGTTTTTAAATATGATTTTCCAAAAAAATTTGTTCTTATAACTAAGGTATTTCTATATTTCAATGCCGCAAGCTCACCTAAGTATTTAGTAACACTGTAAGCATTAGATAGATTGATATCATTTTCACTATTCGTATTGAATTTTTTATAATTATTGTAAACTTGATCAGTTGATATATGAATTAACTTTGTTGAAATTTTAGATTTGATTATTGCATTTACAAGATTAGCTATAGTATTTACATTTAAATTATAAGCTTTTAGAATATTTTTGTTACAAAAGTTTACATCTGTTAAAGCAACACAATTAAAGATTATTTTTGGCTTATGTTTTCTTATTACATGAGTAACATCTTTTTTTGTCAAATCTATTTTTAGATCACATTTTTTTCTTTTACCAACAGAAATACATTTAAAATTTAACAATTTTGCATGTTTTATAATTGCTGAACCCAATCTTCCTGAACCACCAAATACAACAATACTCACAACTATTTAATTATATAAAATTGATTTATATCTATATAACAGTTACTAATAAATTATAAAGACATT
>MDSZ01191656.1_pt1 | contig 31210 bp, 24 predicted proteins | sample 811201 | NCBI WGS metagenome assembly MDSZ01 (sample SAMN05326647, study PRJNA326480) | marine metagenome | isolation source: seawater | place: Indian Ocean: North | collected 2010 | reverse complement strand
TAAGCCAAGGAATAAGGTTTGTTCATTATTTAATGTGCCAAAGGCAAGAGGGCGACCCGGTTTAATGGCCACGCGCCAAGCATGGACTTGTCCAAGATTACTAAGAACCTGGTGAATATGGTCATGATCCCCCGTGCTGGCGCCACCGGAAGTGACAATCAAATCATGGTTATGGGCTGCATTTGATAGAGCTGTGTAAAGACTGTCGTAATTGTCAGCGATAATACCTAGATCAGTTACCTCACAATGCAGGTCTTGATATAGGGCTTTGAGTAAATAGCGGTTTACATCATAAATGCCATTGTCAGGCAGTTTGGTACCAATTTCAAAGACTTCATCACCCGTGGAAAACAAAGCTACTTTAACCGGCTCATAGACAGGTAACTGGCTATGACCAGTCGCTGCCGCTAAACCAATATCTTGTGGCCGCAGGGCTTGTCCCTTTGCGAGAATAATGTCGCCTTTACCCACATCTTCACCACGTGGTCGCCAATTAGTATTGGCTTTGGTATGGGGATGGAAATGGCATTTATTATCTCGGCCCTCGACATCTTCCTGCATCACAATTGTATCAGCCCCTGTGGGCATTCTGGCACCAGTAAATACCCTGAGGCAATGCCCTGGAGTAAGCACTAGGTTATTAACAGCGCCTGCGTTCGCTTCACCATCCATAGCTGGTAAGCAATAATTATTGGCTTCAAGATCAGTATGCTTAATAGCCCAGCCATCGACGGCGACATTGTCAAAGCGCGGGCTATCAAAATGGCTAACAATATCAGTAGCTAAAACTAAATTATGACACTGGTCTAAGTCTAATAAGTGCTGTCTGCGGTGAGCTTGTACTTGTTGTTGCATATTGTCCCAAACTGTTTGTGCTAGCATTAAGTTTTGGGCTGGATCATAGCAATCGTTAGGGTTTGTTGGGGATGCTATAGGTGTCGATAAACCAGTTTCTTGTAATAACCAATCAGTAATTTGCTCAATATTATCTAAATCAAGAATGGGCAAGTCGGATTCAACCGTATCTAGGTTAGTGGCAATAGCTTTAATATTGGGCACTTGATCAGCTAACAGGCCATTTTTATTAACTTCTCTAATGACCTCAATTTTATTATGTGCAGCTTGTTTGTAGCCTTCCACAATAACCAAATCACAGGCGCTAAAATGGGTCACTAATTGCTCAAGGGGTGCTTCAGGTTCTGCACCATATTCATGCATTAAAGCCCAGCGTTTGCCTGTAGCTAGCATGGTCTCACTGGCGCCAGCAGCACGGTGACGATAGCTATCGCGGCCTGGCTGATCCAAATCAACATCGTGATGGGCGTGTTTAATGGATCCAACCTTATAGCCGCGTCGGGTTAGATTCGCGATTAGGCGCTCTACGAGAGTCGTTTTGCCGTTGTTTTTCCAGCCAACTATGCCAAATACTTGCATGCTTCTTCTTAATAGGTATATAACATACTTATTGTACATCTATTCAGATGTTTTGGGCTTGTGTGTTTGCGTCTTTTTTATATTTGTTCTGATACCTTGATCAAGGTCGCAACCAAATAAGTTTACTTGTTTAGCTTTCTGCACAATAGGCAACAATTTTTGGACTCTAATATAATCTAGAGTTTCTGGTTGGTTTAATTATATGGTTGACCCGATGACAAAATATTCAGGCTTTAGCCTTTTCAAGCATGCTTTAAAACATCATGAAGATTGGCAAAAAACATGGCGTAGCCCGCGTCCCAAAAAATCTTATGATGTCATTATTGTGGGCGGTGGTGGTCATGGTTTAGCAACGGCCTATTACTTAGCCAAAGAGCATGGTATTACCAATGTGGCAGTGTTAGAAAAAGGCTACTTAGGCGGTGGCAATACCGCTCGCAATACCACTATTGTGCGTTCCAATTATTTATGGGACGAATCCTCTAAGCTATACGATCATGCTTTGGATCTTTGGTACGGACTAAGCCAAGAGTTAAACTACAATGTGATGTTTAGCTCGCGTGGGGTTTTGAATTTGGGTCATAATCTCCAAGATATGCGAGATATTGAACGGCGCGTCAATGCCAATCGTCTAAATGGTATTGATGCGGCCGTATTAAATACCCAAGAAGTCAAAGAAATTGTTCCCATTATCAATGACTCTGCCGATATTCGTTATCCCATTTTAGGTGCCTCTTGGCAGAAAACTGGGGGTGTTGCTCGGCATGACGCCGTTGCTTGGGGCTTTGCCCGTGGTGCTGATCAGTTAGGTGTAGACCTGATTCAACAATGCGAAGTCACGGATATTGTCGTTGAACAAGGTGCTGTTACGGGTGTACAAACCAATCAAGGCTTTATTGGGGCCAAAAAAGTAGGCTGTGTCACTGCTGGTAATTCAGGGGTAGTCGCAGCGATGGCAGATATTCGTTTGCCAGTGGAGTCCCATCCCTTACAAGCACTCGTATCGGAACCGATTAAACCCATTATTGATACCGTGGTTATGTCCAATGCCGTGCATGCTTATGTCAGCCAATCAGATAAAGGTGATCTGGTAATTGGGGCGGGAATTGATGCCTATAATGGCTATGGTCAACGTGGCAGTATGCATATTATTGAACATACGTTATCGGCAATATGTGAGCTGTTCCCCATGTTTAGTCGGGTGCGTATGAACCGGACTTGGGGTGGTATTGTGGATACTTGTCCTGATGCTTGTCCCATTATCTCTAAAACCAGTGTCAACGGTTTGTATTTTAATTGTGGCTGGGGTACCGGTGGCTTTAAAGCGACCCCTGGTTCTGGCCATGTGTTTGCCCATACAGTGGCCCATGATGATCCCCATCCATTGGCAGCGCCATTTTCTATCGATCGATTTAATACGGGTCATTTGATTGATGAGCATGGTGCCGCCGGCGTGGCGCACTAGGAGACAAACAATGTTACATATCTATTGTCCATATTGTGAAGAAATGCGCGAAGAAGAGGAATTTTCCTATTCGGGCGAAGCCCATATCGTGCGCCCTAAAGATCCCAAATCCCTAACTGATGATGAGTGGGGGGATTATTTATTTTTCCGTACAAATCCACGTGGGCTTCACCATGAAATGTGGCATCATAGTGCTGGCTGTCGGCGCTATTTTAATGTTACTAGGGATACTAGCACTTATCGTATTTATGAAACCTACAAGATAGGTGAAAAACCAATTGTAACTGGAGAAAAGTCATGACTAATAGACTAGACCAGTGCAACCGTATGGCAGAGGGTGGGCGCATTGATCGGAGCCAGCCTTTAACCTTTACTTGGAATGGTAAAGACTATCAAGGTTATCAAGGTGACACCCTTGCTTCTGCCATGTTAGCTAATGGTATTAAAGTGGTTGGTCGCAGCTTTAAGTATGCCCGTCCTAGGGGAATATTAGGTCACGGAGCCGAAGAGGCCAATGCTCTAATGCAGTTGGGCGAAGGCAAAGAAACTATTCCTAATCCTAGGGCCACACAGATTGAATTATTTGCTGGTCTTACGGCGAAAGCTACTAATGGCTGGCCCAGTGTTGATTTTGACCTAATGCATTGGCTGGGCAAATTAGGTGGCAAGATGATGCCCGTAGGTTTTTACTATAAAACCTTTATGTGGCCAGAAAAAATGTGGATGACTTACGAGAAGTTTATCCGCAAAGCGGCTGGTTTTGGCCATGCCTCTGCCCATCCTGACCCAGATATTTATGACAAACTCAACCAACATTGCGATGTTATGGTGGTGGGTGCTGGCCCTGCTGGTTTGGCTGCGGCTTTAGAAGCAGGTCGATCGGGTAAGCGCGTGATTATTGCCGATGAACAAAATGAATTTGGTGGCAGCCTGCTGGCTACTAAGGAAAGCATTAATGGCCAGTCTGCCATTACGTGGGTTGAGCAAGTCACAGCAGAATTAGCTGCTATGGATAATGTACAGTGTTTATCTCGTACATGTGTGTTTGGTTACTTTGATCATAACTTTCTTGCTGCCTTAGAACGCCGAACAGATCATCAAGGTATGACTGCCACCAGTGGTTCGCGCCAGCGTATTCATCGTATTCGGGCTCATAAAGTAGTGTTGGCAACAGGTGCTATAGAACGACCTTTGGTGTTTGCTAATAACGATTTACCTGGAGTCATGTTATCCAGTTCGGTCGCCACCTATATCAACCGCTATGGTGTGGTGCCTGGCAATCGTTGTGTGGTGATGACCACAAATGACTCAGGGTACCAGACAGCTCTAGATATTAATGGGGCGGGGCGCACTGTGGTGGCTATAGTGGATACTCGTCAGCAACCATCGGGACGTTTATTTGAGGCTGCACAAGCAGCAGGTATTACCATCAAAACTGGCCATGCAGTCATTGAAGCACGGGGTAGTAATCAGGTTAGCAATGCCTTAATTGCGCCCATTGATGCTAGTGGTGAAAATGTTACCGGTGAGACCGTGACTGTCAGTTGTGATTTGATTGCGGTAGCGGGTGGTTGGAGTCCAGTTGTGCATTTAACTTGCCATACGGGCAGCCGACCCAAATGGGATGAAACTATTGCTGGTTTTGTTCCGGGTGATAGTGATCAAGACCAATATTTAGCCGGCGCAATTACTGGCGAATATACAACCCTAGGTGCGTTGCAGGCTGGGGCTAAAATGGGTGCCTTGGTGACGGCTAGTGAAACGTCTACTAGTTATGCCTGTGAAGACGAGTCTGTTTGCCCACCCCAGGCCCTTTATCTGGTGCCACATACCAAATCAGTTAGCCGAGCGCCCAAGCAGTTTGTGGATTTTCAGAACGATGTTACAGCCGCAGGTATTGCTCTAGCTAACCGCGAAGGTTTTGAGTCTATCGAGCATGTAAAACGTTATACAGCATTAGGTTTTGGAACTGATCAGGGCAAAACAGGCAATATTAATGGCATGGCTATTACGGCGAAAAATCTCGGTAAAACTATTGCTGAGACAGGAACAACCATCTTTCGTCCTGCCTATACGCCCGTTACCTTTGGTGCTTTAGGTGGTCGAGATATTGGTGAACTATTAGATCCTGCGCGCCACACAGCTATGCATGTTTGGCATCAACAACATGGTGCTGAATTTGAAAATGTGGGTCAGTGGAAGCGGCCTTGGTATTATCCAAAAGGCAACGAGACTATGCAGGAGGCGGTAAATCGGGAATGTTTAGCCGTGCGTAATAGTGTAGGTATGTTAGATGCCTCTACCTTGGGTAAAATTGATATTCAGGGACCAGATGCGCGGGAATTTCTAAATCGTGTTTACACGAATGCTTGGAGCAAATTAGCCCCAGGTAAATGCCGTTATGGCCTAATGCTGAAAGAAGACGGTATGGTGTTTGATGATGGTGTTACTGCCTGTATAGATGATAACCATTTTCTGATGACCACCACCTCTGGTGGGGCGGCAGGCGTATTATCATGGTTAGAGTTGTGGCTACAAACCGAGTGGCCAGAATTAGAAGTCTACTTAACTTCAGTAACCGATCATTGGGCTACATGCTCTTTCTCAGGCCCTAATGCGCGAAACTTGTTGGCGAAGCTATGTGATGACATTGACCTATCGGCAGAAGCCTTTAAGTTTATGGACTGGCGCAATGCCACAGTGGCTGGCGTAAAAGCGCGTATCTTCCGTATTTCCTTTACTGGAGAATTAGCCTTTGAGGTCAATGTGCCTGCTAATAAGGGCTTGTATATGTGGCAACAAATTATGGCCGCTGGGGAAGAGTTTGGTATTACCCCTTATGGCACGGAATCTATGCACGTATTACGAGCTGAAAAAGGCTATATTATTGTTGGCCAAGATACGGATGGGTCTTTAACACCCCAAGATTGTGGTATGGACTGGATAGTAGCCAAGAACAAGGACTTCAGTTTCCTTGGCCAACGTTCTTTTTCCCGCCCTGACACCAGTCGTGAAGACCGTAAGCATTTGGTCGGCCTTAAGCCTAAAGATCCAACGGTAGTGATACCAGAAGGGGCGCAGATTGTACCCCATGCTGAAGTGACTATCCCCATGCCCATGCTAGGCCATGTTACTTCCAGCTATTGGAGTGCATGTTTGGGGCATGGTATTGCTTTAGGAACAGTTAAGTCGGGTAATCATCGCATGGGGGAGACAGTCTACTGTCCTTTAGCCGATGGACGGGTCTTAGCTGCCGAAATCTGTAGTCCGGTTTTCTATGATCCACAAGGAGAGCGTCACCATGACTAATATGTATACGCCCTTACATCATATCACCTTGCCAGACACCGTTGCTGATGCCGGTATTGTTATGCGCGAAGATAAGTTGCGGGGTCATTTAAACTTGCGGGGCAATCCTGAGGACCAAGCCTTTACGGAGACTGTTGCTAAGGTTTTGGGTGTGGCTTTGCCATTGCAACCCAATAGTAGCGCTGAAATTGGCTCGACATGTATTTATTGGTTAGCTCCTAATGAATGGTTATTACTAGTGGCTGCAGGAACGCAAGATCAGGTTGAAGCCGATTTACGCAGCGCCTTAATGGGCCAACACTTTGCCATTACCGATATATCCAGTGGCCAAACCCTAGTCAATTTGGCCGGTGCCAAATTGGATGAATTGATGATGAAGTCAACGGTTTATGATTGTCATAGCAGTCACTTCCCGGTCGGAAAAGTGGTGCAAACGACCTTCGCCAAAACCGGTGCTACTATCTATAAATGCACTGATGGTTCTTTTGATCTGGTCATCCGCAGAAGCTTTGCAGATTACTTTTTCCTGTGGTTAAAAGATGCCAGTGAAGACTATGGATTGGCAGTCATATAGGTCACAATATTATAGGTTTATGGGATAATAAACTTTCTATGTAGTAATCATGTCCCGTTAAGATTTCCTCAATCTAACGATGTGAACAGTTATCAAAATTGATGAGAAAATATTTATGATGGAAGCATATAGCAGCGCACTATTAGGCGTCTGGGTTATTCTATTTACAATTATTGCCCAATTGGTTGTGGCAGCGGTAGCCCATCGTATGCAAAGGGGTTACATCCCAGGTATTGTGGATAACTCACTAGATAATAAGTCATTTATATTTCGTAGTCATCGTGCGCATATAAACTCCCTAGAAAACTTTATCGTAATGTTTGCGACCATTTTAGTGGCCATATTTATGGGGGTTAGCGCGACATGGTTAGCGGTTTGTGTTTGGATCTATGCCATAGCCAGAATACTGCATATGTGGTCTTATTATGCGATTGCCACCAATAGAAATCCTAGCTTACGGAGTCTGTTCTATGTTATAGGCCTAGTGGCTAATGTGGTATTGCTCTTTAAGGTAGGATTTGCCTTTCTAGGCTAGTTACCTATTGGGCAGTATCAAAGCTGCATAGCTAACCGGGTACCTTGCCGGATTGCACGTTTGGCATCCAATTCCTTGGCTTTATCAGCGCCGCCAATAAGATGGCAATGGGGGTCGCCTTCTTTAGCTAATTCTCGTAATGGTTCTTGCCCGGCACAAATAATAATATTGTCTACTGCCAAGGTGGTTGCTTCACCAGCAATGGTTAAGTGCAGGCCAGCATCATCAATGGCATGGTATTCACAGTCGGCATGCATCTGCACCTGCTTATTTTGCAGCCCCAAACGATGAATCCAACCAGTCGTTTTGCCAAGCTCAGCGCCCACTTTGCTATTTTTCCGCTGTAATAGGCATATTTCGCGGGGTGAGGCCTCGACCTGCTGCGCAATATTAGCAATGCCGCCACGGGCTTGAAGATTCATATCGATACCCCATTGAGCCATAAATTGGGGAATATCTTGGCTGGGCTGTTGTTGGCCATGGGATAAGTACTCGGCAATATCAAAACCAACCCCACCAGCACCAATAATGGCCACTTTCTTGCCTACTTTAGCGCCTTGCATAACCTCTAGGTAAGACAGTACTTTGGGGTGATCAATACCAGGGATAGTGAGCTTGCGCGGTGCAATACCTGTGGCAATTACCAACTCATCGGCATCCAGCGCTTGTATATCGCCTTGATTAAGGCGTGTGTTTAAATAAACCTTTACGCCAAGTTCTTGCAGTTGCACCTGATAATAGCGAAGGGTTTCATTAAACTCCTCTTTGCCCGGAATACGGCGAGCAATATTAAACTGGCCGCCAATTTGCCCATGGTCATCATACAGGCTGACTTTATGCCCACGTTGCGCTGCCGTAACGGCACAGGCCAAGCCAGCAGGACCAGCCCCAATAATCACAATATGTTTGCTTGTTTGGGCTTGGGTAATGGGCATCTTGGTCTCATTACAGGCCCTAGGATTGACCATACAGGTGGCGGGTTTGGCCTCAAATACATGGTCCAGACAAGCCTGATTACACCCAATACAAGTATTGATTTGTTCAGCCTGATTATTGGCTGCTTTAACAACAAACTCCGCATCAGCCAAAAATGGCCGCGCCATGGACACTAAATCAGCGTGACCATCAGCCAAAACCTGCTCAGCTGTTTCGGGAGTATTAATGCGATTGGAGGTAATGACGGGAATCGACAAATGCTCGCGCACCACTTGGGTAACCCAAGTAAAAGCCGCCCGTGGTACTTTGGTGGCAATAGTAGGGATACGCGCTTCATGCCAGCCAATACCCGTATTAATCAGGGTTGCGCCAGCTTGCTCTATGGCTTTGCCTAAATAAATTATTTCTTCCAGATTACTGCCTTCTGGCACTAGATCCAGCATCGACAGGCGATAAATAATAATAAAATCTTCGCCAGTCGCTTCACGTACCCGCCTTACTACTTCAATAGCTAAACGTATACGGTTGTCATAATCACCGCCCCAGGCGTCTTGGCGGTGATTGGTTCGACTAACAATAAACTGGTTTATAAAATAGCCTTCAGAACCCATAATTTCGACACCATCATAACCAGCCTGTTGGGCTAATTTGGCACAATTAACAAAATCTTGGATTTGTTGCTCGATTTCATCGGCTGTCACCGCTTTTGGGGTAAATGGATTAATCGGAGCTTTGATAGCCGATGGGGCTATGGCATTAGGAGCATAGGCATAGCGGCCGGTATGCAATATTTGCATACAAATTTTACCACCCTCAGCATGCACGGCCTGGGTCACGATTTTGTGCTTTGCTACTTGGCTGTCATTATCTAAAGCAATGGCCCCAGCAAATACCACACCTTGCTGGTTAGGTGCTACACCGCCAGTAACAATTAGACCAACTCCACCTGTAGCACGTTCACGATAAAAAGCCGCTAGGCGTTCAAAACCATTCTTGGCTTCTTCAAGTCCCGTATGCATCGATCCCATAATGACGCGATTTTTTAGCTGGGTAAAACCTAGATCGAGGGGTGCCATTAATTGCGGATAGTGTGGATGAGGCATAGTATTCAAACAGCTGTTTTAACAATAGTTCTACAGTAGGTTGAAATGGTCTGTGGGTCAAATATATGACCTCTAGGTCATATCCCCTTTGTCACGGTAGGGTATTTGCTGATCGGCCCAATGCATATACTCCGATACTTGTTTGGCTTCTTGCTGACAGAACTGAGCTATGGCAGGGTTAAACTCATTAACCTGTAACCAATGATAAGACTGTGTAGCTTGGGGAATAAAACCCCGAGCCAATTTATGCTCTCCTTGAGCGCCAGCATCAAAGTGCTGCAGACCATGGGCAATGCAATAGTCTATACCTTGATAATAACAGGTTTCAAAATGCAGCAAGGGGACTTCTTCGAAACATCCCCAGTAGCGGCCATATAGAGTGTCTTGATCCTTAAAGTACCAGGCATAAGCCAATGGTTGCTGTTGATTTGGATATTGAGCTCGCAGCAGAACAATTTGCTCAGGCATATTGGCAACCAACATCCGAAACAATTCCAGATTTAAATAGGGAGGGCGGCCACGCACATAATATGTGTTGGCATAACACTTATAAAAGTGCCCTAAATCTTGGTCATTAATATCCTTACCCTCTAGCCAAGTAAACTCGATACCTGTTGCGGCGATTTGCTTGCGTTCTTTGCGGAGCATTTTACGTTTGCGTGAGGTGAGGCTACTAAGAAAACCATCAAAGTCATTATAACTATCGTTATACCAATGGTACTGGCACCCTAGTCGACGATGCCAACGGGTGTTATCAGCGGCTTGCCAATCTTGTTGCTGGGCAAACAACCAATGCCAACTAGAAAATTCATATTGCTCAGATAGGGCGGGCATTTGTGACTCTAAAAAAGTCAGTATGGTGGTTAAATCAACCTTGGCTGCAAGGTGAATTCGGGGTCCAGCACAAGGGGTATAGGGAATGGCAGCTATCAGTTTGGGGTAGTAAGCAAGTCCGTAGCGTTGATAAGCGTCTGCCCAAGCATAGTCAAATACATATTCACCCCAAGAATTAGTTTTAAGATAGCCGGGGATAAGGGCTAGTGGTTGCTGGTCATCGACAATTTCTATATGCATAGGTCGCCAACCGCTATCACCACTAGTACAGCCACTTAACTCCATCGCTTGATGAAACTGATAACGATTAAAAGGGCAGTGTCCTTCAAGGTAGTTATCCCAATGCGCTGGGGTGATGTGGTTTATGCTCTGGTGCACGATGACTTGCATAAGAGAGGTGTTAGATTAGCTAAAAAAACTAAGCTTACCATGATGTTTAATTGATGGGTTATTGCCATACGTAAAGTATATGTAATGTTTACTATGGACCAGCAAAGTCTTCCAGCTTAAGCTTTAGGTGATTGTTAATTCTGCCTAAATTGACAGGGTCCTTTAAGACCAATGAGTCCAATCTGTTTTTTTGCTGATGCTTGTGGTAGTTTCTTGGCAGTGATGTAATTAGGACAACTAATAATAGAGATATCCACTTGAACCAAGTTGCTTATAAACCTTGGCTAGCTGCTGCACTGGATTTGGGTACCAATAGTTTTCATGTGACTATTGTTGATACCCGTGCGCAACCATATCGAGTACTATTTCGTTATGGCCAGAAGGTACAACTTGGTGCGGGTCTAGATCAGGCCAATTTTTTATCCACTGATGCTATTGATAGAGGCCTAAATGCCATTCAAATAATGGCTTCCCAAATGACCCAAGTGGCACCACAAAATCGGCATATTGTGGCTACTAATACCCTGCGTGTGGCTTGTAATCGGCAAGATTTTATTCAGCCTGCAGAGGAATTTTTGCAAGCACCCATTCAAGTCATTAGTGGCAAGCGGGAAGCGGAGCTCATATTTGCCGGTGTTGCTGATGAATTGGCCAGTCATAGCTTAGGTAGTCAAGATAAGCTAGTAATTGATATTGGCGGTGGGAGCACAGAAATTGCCTGTGGTAGAGATACACCTAAATTACTCAACAGCTTTCCCATGGGCTGTGTGGTTTACGGAAAACAGTTCTTCCCTGATCGACGGATAACAGAAACGGCTTTGCAAGCAGCTGTGGATGCGGCTCGTCAATGTGTATCTAGTCAAGTTGCAGCTTATAAACAACAGGGTTGGCAGCTCTGTATAGGATCATCGGGCACCATAAAAGCCTTGGCCACCCTCAGTGGCAAACAACAGCAGGGTTTAGCAATGGTCACGGCCGACAGTATGGCCAATATTGAAAAGCGGATTATGCAGTTTGGTAGTTTAGATGAAGTGGTACTAAATGATCTGCGTTCTGATCGTTGGGAAATACTGCCTGCTGGTTATGCCATCACTTTAGGCATTATGCAGGCCTTTGAGCTAAGTGAATTATATTTTTCCAGTGGGGCTTTACGAGAGGGCGTTATAGCCAGTCAAATTGAAGCCCAAACCAAACCTCTTCATCCTTGTGTTAAGGTACTAAATTAATAGTTGTATTGGTCGTTATTGATTGCTTCACTTAATCAGCAATGACACAATAAGTGATTATTGATTTACGCCCCCAGTATCTACTCAAAGGTTACTTAGCCATGTCTGATCAAGTACCACAAAAGACAATTAATATTGCTGTATTGACGGTTTCTGATACTCGCACCCCCAGTACGGATAAATCGGGTCAACTATTGGTTGAGCGCCTCCAAACAGCAGGCCATAGTTTAGCCGAGCATACTATAGTTAAGGATGATATTTATCAGATTCGTGCCGCAGTAAGTCAGTGGATAGCAGCTACTAATGTGAATGCGGTATTAATTACCGGTGGCACTGGCTTTACCGCACGCGATACCACTCCCGATGCTTTAGCGCCTTTATTTGATCATGTGATTGATGGGTTTGGGGAGCTATTTCGTCATTTGTCTTGGCAGGAAATTGGTACCTCTACCATACAATCAAGAGCGATTGCCGGCGTAGCAAATCGCACTGTCATTTTTGCTATGCCGGGTTCAACGGGGGCTTGTATGACGGCGTGGGATAAGATTATTTGTGAACAGTTAGATAGCCGCCATAAACCTTGTAATTTTGTCGAAATGGTGACTTTCTTTCAGGCCCCCGAGGCAGGTAATTAAACGATGCCTAAGCATTCAGGGTTGATGCCTGTTAGTGAAGCATTAGCCAAAATCATGGCCAATGCCAGTTGCAAATTAGCCACAGAAACCATTCCTCTGCAGCAAGCCTTTGGGCGTGTCTTAGCCGAAGATATTGTCGCGAGGGTTAATGTGCCGCCAGCTGATAATAGTGCTATGGATGGTTACGCCTTGCGCATAACCGACCTTAGCCAAGATCTGATTCCCATCAGTCAGCGTATTGCTGCTGGTCAAGTGCCTATGCCCTTACAAGATCATACCTGTGCGCGCATTTTTACTGGGGCAGAAGTGCCTGCAGGGGCGGATCTTGTGGTAATGCAAGAGGAGGTTGAGCTACTTGACGATGGCATTCGTATTATAGGTGAACACACCAAAGGCGCCTTTATTCGTCGTACTGGCCAAGATGTGCAAATAGGCCAAAAGGTTTTAGCTAAGGGTAGTTTGTTGTCGCCACGTCATATGGGCGTACTGGCATCCATCGGTGTTGCTGAGATTAGGGTCTATCGGCCCCTAAAGGTGGCTACTTTAACCACTGGTAGTGAATTAGTAACACCAGGTAATCAATTACAAACGGGCCAGATCTATAACTCCAATAGCTTTCAATTAGCGGGTCTGTTGGCACAATTGGGTATGCAGTTGATAGATTTGGGCTGCATAGGTGATGACCCTGAATTAACGCGTAAAGCCATGGCCAAGGCTGCTGAGCAAGGGGATATTGTGATTACCACTGGAGGCGTATCTGTTGGTGAAGAAGATTACGTAAAAGCCACAGTAGCAGAACTAGGTCAACTGGCCGTATGGAAGCTGGCTATTAAGCCTGGTAAGCCATTGGCATTTGGACATGTGGCCAAGACGCCATTTTTTGGTTTACCGGGTAACCCCGCTAGTGTGCTGGTCACCTTTATGGCCATTGTCAAACCCTATCTATTGGCTATGCAGGGTGTTACTAGCCCTTATGTTGTCAGTATGCCAGCCCAACTGATCAATCCACCATCACAAGTCTCAAAGCGACAAGAATATTTACGCGCCCGAATTGTTGGTCAAGAAAAAGGTATTTTGCAAGTTGAGGCAATGCAAAATCAAAACTCAGGTATTCTTAGTGCAGCAATGCATAGTGATGGCTTGGCAGTTGTGCCAGTAGGCATCTGTGGTGATCAGGCAAGAAATATACAGTTTTTGCCATTCACTTGATGTAAAAGGGAAAAAGGCCCTAATCTGACTTGAGATCGGGCATCTTATTACCTATACTAGCGCCCTCACTAAGAGCAACACAGATGTGCTGTAATTAGTCGATATTATGGTAGTCTTATTGGTCCTCTCGCAACAATAAGCCGTGAATCCGGTCAGGCCTGGAAGGGAGCAGCCGTAGCGGTGGGTTTGTGTGCCGGGATGTGGCTGATAAGGCTGCCTCCACTCTAAACTTAAATTGGTTTAGCGGTCCTTAACTTCTGTTTATAGCCTCTCTTAATACTGGTTTTTGGCATGAACAACACTTTAGTAAAAATAAAGTGGTTACTGTATTAAAGGGCATTACCCAATAACCTTTGGGTAAAGCTGCCAGAAAGCCTCTAGAAAGCTTCAAGATAGATTGAATACCTGAGTTGAGAAACCTATAATGGTTTTTAAGTTATCTATAAGTGGATAAAAGCTGCATGGCATATCAGGTATTGGCGCGAAAATGGCGGCCTCAGGACTTTCATTCCCTGGTGGGGCAAGAGCATGTATTGCGGGCACTGATTCATGCCCTTGATGAACAGCGTTTACACCATGCTTATTTATTTGCTGGTACGCGAGGGGTGGGCAAGACCACCATAGCCCGCATTCTAGCCCGCTGTTTAAACTGTGAGGAAGGAGTAACATCGACTCCCTGTGGTGTTTGCTCCAGTTGCCAAGAAATAAGTGAAGGCCGCTTTGTTGATCTAATTGAAGTGGATGCAGCATCACGAACCAAAGTAGAAGATACGCGTGAATTGCTGGAAAATGTTCAATATGCGCCGACTCGTGGTCGTTACAAGGTTTATCTAATCGACGAAGTGCATATGCTGTCCACCAGCAGCTTTAATGCCTTGCTTAAAACCCTTGAAGAGCCACCTCCTCATGTTATCTTTTTACTGGCCACCACAGACCCTCAAAAATTGCCCATAACGGTTTTATCCCGCTGTTTGCAATTTAATCTAAAAAATATGTCAGCTGAGCAGATTGCTGGGCATTTGCGGGACATTCTTAGTCAAGAGCAGATTGCCTGTGATGAAGCCTCAGTATGGCAATTAGGTCGTGCGGCTAAAGGTAGTATGCGAGATGCCTTAAGCTTAACTGATCAAGCCATTGCCTATTGTGGTGGCGAGCTTTCTGAAAGCGCTGTTAATCAGATGTTAGGCAGTATCGATCAAGGACGGGTAGTGGCTTTAGTGCAAGCACTACAGGCTGGCGATGGTAAGGCTATTTTGGCAGAAATCGCTGAGTTGGCAGAGCAGGGGCAGGACTTTGTCTTGGCCCTAGAAGATTTATTATCTTTGTTACATCAAATCGCTATTAGTCAGGTTGTAGCTGAGGCGCCAGTGGCCGTGCAATTTGACCAGCAGGTTGTCCAAACCTTGGCCCAAACCATGTCTGCAGCGGATGTGCAATTATTCTATCAAATGGGTAGTGTGGCTCATAAAGATTTGCCACTGGCACCAGATATCCGCAATGGCTTTGAAATGGCCCTATTGCGCATGCTGGCTTTTCGTCCGCAATTGACTGCAGAACAAATGCAAACAGTCCCAACCATTGATAATTCTTCTCCAACCACAGTTCCTGTAACCCCTGCAACGTCGGCCGAGGTTGCAGTTGGGGTTGCTGAAACCTCAGGTGTGCAGGCCGAATCAGAGTCTAAGCCTGAACCTATGCCAGAACCCGAGCCCGAAGCTAAGGTGGCACCAGAATCAGAGCTAAAGTCTGAGGCTGCTCCTAAAGAGCTTGTTGAATCAACTCCAGAACCTTCTCCAGAGCTGTCTCAAGAAACGATGCCAATTGCTGAACAAGCTTCTGATAAAAATTCTGAGCAAAGCTCGGAGCAGGTTGTTGGCCACGTTAATGTGGGTGACGAACAAGTTCCTGTAATGGCAGATATTGCGCCTTGGGACGAGGTTCCCTCTGGCTGGCAGGGCGAAACAGTGGCTGCAAGTCCAGAACCCATTGCCGAGGTTGAAGATGAACAAGCAGAAACATCAATCCAAAATGCAGAAGAGCCACCATTGGCACCTGCAAAAAACTGGACTTTAGCGGATCTTGATGAAAATAACTGGCCAACTATATTTCGCGATTTACAAACAGAAGGTTTAACGCGCTCTATCGCAGCCAATATGGTGTTTTCAAAACGGGTTGGTACGCAACTAACATTTACCTTGGAAGAAGCCCAAAGTAGTATGCTTAATGCCACCCATCAGGGTCGTATCCGGCAGGCATTAGAAGCCATGTTTGGCTGTGATTTACAATTGGCAATTGATATTGGTCAGAGCGCAACGGAAACCCCTTTTGCCCAACGTGAGCGGCGCCTCGCTGATCATCAGCAAGAGGCTGTAGAAGCCCTGCAAGGGGATCCATATGTTGAGCAATTGGAGCAGACTTTTAATGGTCAACTAGACCTGTCTAGCGTTAAGCCAGTTCAAAATTTTAAAGAATAGATATTCTGTATTAATTAATTCCTCAATTAAATAGAGAAAAATTATGTTGAAAGGTGGTATGGGCAACTTGATGAAGCAAGCCCAAAAAATGCAAGAACAAATGCAAGAAGCTCAACAAAAACTAGCTGAAGCAGAAACCACGGGTAGTGCTGGTGCTGGTTTGGTGCAAATCGTGATGAACGGTCGTCATGATGTTAAACGTGTCAGCATTGATGACAGCCTTATGACGGAAGATAAAGAAATGCTGGAAGACTTGCTGGCAGCGGCCGTTAATGATGCAGTACGAAAAATTGAATCCGCACAACAAGCAAGTATGTCGGATATGACAGCTGGGATGGGTATTCCCCCCGGCTTTAAAATGCCTTTCTAAACTAGCCATATAAATTATGTCATTTAGCCCGCTAATAGACGAACTAATTGAGTCTCTTCGCTGCCTACCAGGGGTGGGACGCAAATCTGCCCAGCGCATGGCTTTACAACTGCTCGAGCGTGATCGCCAAGGTGCTAGCAATTTAGCCCAAAGTTTATTGGCTGCTATAGAGCATGTTGGTCGCTGTAAGATGTGTCGAAATCATAGTGAAACAGATATATGCCCGATCTGTTCCAGTCCGCGTCGCGATGCCCACAAACTGTGTATTGTAGAAACCCCAGCCGATGTTTTGGCTGTTGACCAGTCCACTGGTTACAATGGCTTATATTTTGTGTTGATGGGGCATCTATCCCCCTTAGACGGTATTGGTCCAGAGGCCTTGGGTCTACCCGATTTATTTGCGCGGATACAAAACCCAGACACAGATGTTGCCGTGCAAGAAGTGATTATAGCCACTAATCCAACCGTTGAAGGTGAGGCCACAGCACATTTTATCCATGAACATATTAAAACTTTACCCAACAGCGAGGCCATTGCCGTGACTCGAATTGCCCATGGAGTGCCCATTGGTGGGGAACTTGAATATGTGGATGGCGGGACCTTAGCCCATGCCTTCGCTGGACGCAAAGCATGGTAGTTGCCTCTAAAGCGTATATATATGTAGATACCAATGCTGATCTTATAACTGCCTGTGAGTATCTTCATCAGGCCAGTCAGGTAGCTCTCGACACTGAATTTATGCGTGTCGACACTTTTTATCCAAAAGTCGGCCTCGTGCAACTATCCGATGGGGATCGTACTTATTTAATTGACCCCCTAAATATTGATGACTGGCAACCACTTAAAACTTTACTGACCAGCCCACAGACAGTCAAAGTGCTGCATGCTTGTGCGGAAGATTTGGAAGTGTTTCGTCATTGGCTCGGCTTAATTCCTACGCCTATTATGGATACCCAAGTGGCTGCAGCTTTTGTTGGTCATGGTTTGTCCATAGGTTTGCAAAATATGGTCAGTACCCTCTTGGATATTGAGTTGGAAAAAGGGGAGACACGGTCTGATTGGCTACAGCGGCCTTTAACTAATTCACAGTGCCACTATGCAGCCCTAGACGTATCATTGCTTTTACAATGCTTTAGCCGTTTAACAGAGCAATTAGAAGCAAAGGCTAAGTGGCATTGGTTTGTGGCTGATATGCAGGCTTTGGCTATTGCCAAACCACCCCTTGACCCAGCCAAAAGTTATATAAGTATTAAGCAGGCTTGGCGCCTCCAAGGGGTCGAATTATTGCGCTTACAAAAATTGGCCGAGTGGCGTGAAATACAGGCTAGAGAACTTGATAAACCCCGCGCTTTTATTTTAAAAGATAGCAGTTTATTGGATATAGCCAGGCGTAATCCGCAAAAGTTACAGAGCTTGGCTTCTATCCAGGATATACGGCCTAGTAATCTGCGTCGCTATGGCAAGGCTGTTCTGGCAACTTTAGATCAGGCAAATGAGATATTTGCTGAGGATAAGCAAGGTGTCCCAGCCTCTTTACCATTGCCACTTAGTAGAGGCGAACAAAAAAGCTTTAAAAAACTGCAGTCTTGTATTAATACTTTGGCTCAAGAACATGACTTAATTCCGCAACTATTAGTGCGTAAAAAAGAACTTTTAGAATTATTTGAATATTATCGCCAAGCCCAGGCGTTTATACTGCCCAAACTATGGCAAGGTTGGCGAGCTGAATTATTGCAACAACCAGTGCAAGACCTATTTAATCAAATTTAGAGGTGGCCATGAGCCAAGAAAAATTAATTTGCTCTATTTATCGCAGTAGCAAAAAAGATGAAATGTATTTATATGTGGCTAAAACTAAGGGTCTAAGTGAAGTCCCCGAAGGCCTAATGCAGATGTTTGGCAAGGCCCAGCACAGTATGGATATGTTGCTAACCCCAGAGAAAAAACTGGCGCGGGCCGATGCGGCAGAAATACTTAATGCCATCGCTGACCAAGGCTACTACTTACAAATGCCACCCACCCGTGATGAGTATTTGTTGGATCTTTATAAAGCACCAGTCAACCCGACCTATTAACTGAGTTGTGCAAGTAATGGATAAGTTCTGGCTTAACACCGCCATTGAAGATATGAGCGACCAGCAATGGGAGTCACTTTGTGATGGCTGTGGTAAATGTTGCTTGCAAAAAATCATTGATGACGAAGCGCCATTGATGTACCACACCAGTGTTGCATGTAAGTACTTGGATCTTAAGACTTGCCGTTGTCAGGTGTATGAACAGCGACAGGAAAAAGTATCAGACTGCACTAAAGTTTCAGCGGCTAATGTCGCCGACTTTCATTGGTTGCCAGAAACATGTGCCTATAGGTTAGTGGCTGCAGGACAAGATTTGCCAGCTTGGCATCCCTTACAAAGTGGCGATGCAAAAAGTCCCATTAAGGCAGGAATGACAGTAAAAAAATGGGCTATATCAGAACGTAAAGTGTCCCCAGACCGATGGGGTGAGTATATTATTGAGATCCAGCAACTGGATGAATAAAAAAGTATGGCTATTGCACACCTATAGTCATAGTTATTATCATAGATTTTTGTTAAGGTTAGGTGAGACTAACAACAATCAGGATTGATTACTCAACATTTCTTAATCGCTTTAACAGAGTCAGGAACTTGTGCACCGACAGGCAAAAAAAGTCAGTCAAAATATAAGTGTGCATGCCCCTTCCTTATGCTGCTGTCACCAGCCCTTATAAACATTGGGTAAAGCCTGCAAGATACCAGTAATCAATTGGACATAATGACATGACCTTTTTTACGCGCCCACTAACACTGTTTATTTTGCTTATTCAGTTAACCTTCTTAGCTAACACTGCTGGCGCAGAGTCAGACAATAAGCAACAACTTGATAATCAAATCGATATCCGCATTCTGGTCGATGTCTCAGGCAGTATGAAACAAACCGACCCCTTAAATCTTCGTGTCCCAGCCCTGCAAGTATTAACCCAACTACTACCCGAACAAGCACAAGCTGGGGTTTGGGAGTTTGCTGATGCTGCCAATTTAGTTGTGCCCCATGGTCCAATTGATGACCAATGGCGTGAGTTAGCTTTGGCAGCGGCACAAAATGTTCGTTCCGATGGTCAGTACACCGATATTGGTGGGGCTTTGCAGGCGGCCGCTTTTGGCCAACAAGCTACTGATAGTAAGCGTAAATTGCATGTTATTTTATTAACCGACGGCATGGTTGATATTGCCAAAAACGAAGTCGTGAATATTCGTGCTCGTAATGATCTTTTACAACATATTACCCAACAATACGTTGATGCTGGGGCTTTAGTTCATGCTATCGGTTTATCCTACGCGGCTGACGAAAAAACCCTAAGTGATATTGCCAGAAGGACCGATGGTCTGTTTGCTGTGGCGGAAAATGCTAATCAATTATTAGATATCTTTTTACGTGCATTAGATAACAGTGTGCTGACCCAGCAGGCACCCGTATCCGAAGATAGACAATCGTTTGTGGTCAATAATGACGTCGAAAGCATTACTGTTGTGGTAGAAAAGAAGGGTAGTCAGGAGGTTGCTTTACAAAGCCCCGATGGCGAAGTTATTAGTGCTACAGATACAGAAGCTAGTCAGGAAATTAATTGGCAAGAGTCCAGCACTCATGATGTGGTAAAAGTGCAAGAGCCAGAACAGGGTACCTGGGCCGTCACTTCTGCTGAAGCTGAAGTGACTAGGGTGAATGTTCAGGGTCAACTCAGTATGGATTTGCGCTTACCCAGTACCAATATTTATTTAGGTCAGTCCACATCCTTAGAAGTAATATTGGCTGATGCACAGGGGGCACTAAAAGATCCAGCATTACTATCCGAGTTTAGTTTGCAGCTTAGTCTTGAGAATGAACAACAACAGCTGCAATGGGAACAGTTAGTACCTGTTACAAGTGCTGCTACAAAGATTGCTATGCCTGCCCAGCAGGAATTGGGACTATATCGTTTGCGTGCCCGCTTGCTACATCCTGAAATGGCCCAAGAAGTAGAGCGCAGTTTGCGTGTTCATCCTCCTGTGGAATACACAATAACCCAACAGCAAGTGGCAGAGTTACTGCAATATGAAGTATCGGTAACACCACTATTTAAGCAATTAGATTTAGATGCCAGCTACGTAACTGTCACTGGACAAGATGCCGCAGGTAATAGATGGCAAAAATCCATTGGTCTTAAGGTTGATAAATGGCAGGGTAGTTGGCAAGAGGAGAAGCCTTTGCAATCCTTAGCACTGAACCTACAAGGGGTGACTTTACAAGGTGAACCTGTTTCTTACAACGTGCCAGTGGCGGAAATAAGTATCTTAACCCCTAAACAAGTGGCACAGCAGCAACAAGCTCAGTCTGTCGCTGTCGAGGACCTACCAGAAGCTCAGGTTATTGAAGTTAAAACTGAACCAGTCACTAGCACTGAGGCAGCACCAATTGCGATAAGTGAAGAAAAGCCAACGCAAGCGATGCAGGCGTTAATGGATGAGCCAGAGGTAGATCAAGTTGAGGTCGCTGATACAGCTGCAAGTGATATACAGGCGCCCATTGCTTCGGTGCCTAATGTGACCGATGTGACTGATGTCACTATAGAAGTGGAGCCAGCCAAATCAGAAGTAGATAATCGTATTGCCCTATTGGGAATTCTGTTGCTGATACTGGTGGTGAGTATGATCTGGTACCGTATAAAGCGTTCGGTGCAAAAGCCAGACAGCACCACACCAGATGAACACGAACCCCAAGTATAGGTCTTACTATGTGTGAACTAATGGGTATGAGTGCCAACGTACCTACGGATATCTGTTTTAGCTTTACTGGTTTGATGCAACGTGGCGGGGGAGTTGGCCCCCATGCTGATGGTTGGGGCATTACCTTTTATGTTGGCAAAGGCGCCCGTTCTTTTCATGACCCCCAGCCGAGCGTTGATTCACAAGTTGCACAGTTAGTACAACAACATGCCATGAAGTCTCATGTGGTTATTAGTCATATTCGTCAGGCTAATATGGGGGCTGTGTGCCTAGAAAATACCCATCCATTTCAGCGTGAATTATGGGGGTGTCACTGGACCTTTGCTCATAATGGGCAAATTAAAAACTATGAGCATCTAGCTTTGCAGCATTACTTACCCGTAGGCAGTACAGATAGTGAATATCTATTTTGTTGGTTACTGGGTGAATTACGTAGTGCCTTTCCTAAACCACCTGCCGACCCATGGCCAGTGCGGTTGTTTTTGCAGCAGAGAATGGACTACCTGCACAGTTTAGGGGTGGCTAATATACTTTTATCCGACGGTGAACATCTATATTGTTACTGTTCTACTAAACTTAGCTGGATTACCCGCCGTGCTCCCTTTGGTGAAGCTTGCTTAAAAGATGCCGATATGCAGGTAGATTTTGGTACGCAAACGACCCCTAACGATGTGGTCACGGTGGTAGCTACAGAACCACTTACCGATAATGAGCATTGGCATACAATGCAGCCTGGCAGTCTCTTAGTGCTTAGAGATGGCAAGGTGATAGAATAAAAAATTAAACAAGTGTTTAGATTCACTTTGCCTTCTGGGTATGAGGGTGTAGAATAATTGTACTTATGACGAATATAACAATAACAGGATCTTCATTATGACCGCTGATGCTATCAATTTGGAATCTTACCAGTCTATAACTGAGATTTTCAATGAAGCCTGTGAAAGCTATGGTGATAAACCCGCTTTCTCATGTATGGGCTTGACTCTAAGCTTTAACGATATGGATCGTTTAAGCGCGCAATTTGCTTCTTACCTGCAAAACCACACCGACCTAGAACCAGGTGATCGTATAGCCATACAATTGCCGAATGTGTTGCAGTTTCCCATTGCCGTGTTTGGTGCCATGCGCGCAGGTATGGTTGTGGTTAACACCAATCCCTTGTACACAGCGCGGGAAATGGAACACCAATTTAATGATTCAGGTGCTAAAGCACTGTTGATATTAGCTAATATGGCTCATTTAGCAGAAGAGGTTTTACCCAAGACCAATATCGGTACTGTATTAGTCACTGAATTGGCCGATATGCATCCTTTTGCTAAGCGTTTGTTGATTAATACAGTTGTTAAAAAAATTAAGAAGCTGGTGCCTCCATTTAATCTGCCACAAGCACTTAGCTTCCGTAAGGCATTGTCTATGGGTAGTGCGCAACCGGCAACGCCAGTAGCGACTACACTTGATGATACAGCTGCATTGCAATATACCGGTGGTACCACTGGCGTATCCAAAGGTGCCCAGCTGTTACACCGTAATTTGGTGGCCAACATGTTGCAAGTTAGGGCCAGTGTGCAAGAAGATTTGCCTGGCGAAAGCGAAATCGTTATCGCACCTTTGCCCCTTTACCATATATATGCCTTTACCTTAAGTTTGGTTATGGCTGATTGTGGTCATCATCTGGTGCTTATCCCTAATCCAAGAGATATTCCAGGATTTGTAAAAGAATTAGCCAAACATAAATTTAGCTCTTTTGCGGGGCTTAATACCCTATTTGTCGCCCTATGTAATAACCCAGATTTTGCCAAATTAGACTTTAGTAATCTAAAACAGACTCTTTCCGGTGGTATGGCATTGACTCATGCGGCAGCGGATCGTTGGCAGTCAGTAACGGGTTGTGCTATTCGTGAAGGTTATGGCTTAACGGAAACATCGCCAGTAGTAACCCTAAATCCACACGATGATCCACGCGTTGGCTATATAGGTAAGCCGATTTTAAATACCGAGCTGATGGTTATTGATGATAATGGCCAACCACTACCGAATGGTGAAGAAGGCGAATTATGTATTCGCGGACCACAGGTGATGGCTGGTTACTGGAATCGACCCGATGCCACCGCAGAAGTGATGATCGATGGCTGGTTTAAAACCGGTGATGTAGCGATTATTTCTGATGATGGCTTTGTACGTTTGGTAGACCGTATCAAGGATATGATTATTGTCTCTGGCTTTAACGTCTATCCGAATGAAATTGACGATCTGGCCAGTCAGCATCCTGATATAGTAGAATGTGCGGCAGTGGGTGTGCCCCATGAAGAGTCCGGTGAAACAGTAAAACTGTTTGTAGTGACCTCCAATCCAGAGCTAACGGCAGAAGATGTTACCGCCTATTGTCGGGAACATATGACGGCCTATAAGGTGCCTAAATTAGTTGAATTCCGTGATGAATTACCAAAAACCAATGTTGGTAAGATCTTGCGGCGCGCCTTACGGGATTAACTCGTTACTAAAGACTGGGGTTTTCATTATAATCCGGTTTGTTTGAACGTCATTGGTGTTACGCAATTAGCTGCGTGATGCACTGGATTATATATAAAACCCTATGTCTGTTGATCTTTCCCAATGTCTTGCTAAAGACAGACCAGCCTTGCAAAGGTTGGAGACCAAAATTGCTCAGCGGATAAAACGCCAACAACCTACTGATCACTTGCAGTCAAGGTTAGAGTCCCAGTGGCAACAGTCAGCGACTAACTACCAACAGCGGTCTGCTGCCACACCAAAAATTACCTACCCTGATTTACCCGTTGCCAGCCAACGAGATAAGCTAGTTGGATTGATTCGTGACAATCAGGTGGTTGTTCTAGCAGGGGAAACGGGTTCCGGTAAAACCACCCAATTACCCAAATTATGCCTTGAAGCAGGCCAAGGTCTGCGGGGCTTAATTGGACATACGCAACCAAGACGTTTAGCTGCACGCACTGTGGCACAACGGATTGCAGAAGAGTTACAAGTGCCTTTGGGACAGCAGGTTGGTTATCAGGTGCGCTTTAACGAGCAAGTGTCTGATAACACCCTGATTAAGTTAATGACAGATGGCATCTTATTGGCAGAAACACGCCATGATCCAGACCTATTGCGTTATGACACGATTATTGTTGATGAAGCCCATGAACGTAGCTTAAATATTGACTTTTTGCTCGGCTATTTAAAACAACTACTGGCTCGTCGCGCGGATTTAAAACTAATTATTACCTCAGCAACCATTGATGTAGAGCGCTTCGCTAAACACTTTAATAATGCCCCAGTAGTGGAAGTCAGTGGTAGAACTTACCCTGTTGAAACTTGGTATCGACCTTTATTTCAGGGACGTGACAATGAGAGTAAGCAAACAGATGCTGGCAATGGTCGGGAACAAGCTCTTTTAGATGGTGTGGAGCAGGCGCTAACAGAAATAGAGCACCATGAACGCGACAATAGTCAGCTTGGAGGTGATGTCTTAATCTTTTTGCCGGGTGAGCGCGATATTCGTGAGTTAGCTCAGTTTCTGCGTAAATTAGCACGCCCACAATGGCAAATTATGCCTTTATATGGGCGCCTAAGCTTTGCCGAGCAACAAAAGGTATTCCAAACGGGGGGTGCCGGGCGGCGTATTATTTTGGCTACCAATGTGGCGGAAACCTCAGTGACAGTTCCCGGTATTCGCTATGTTATTGATCCAGGTACGGCACGCATTAGCCGTTATAGTTATCGCTCTAAAGTGCAAAGGTTGCCTATAGAGGCAATTTCCCAAGCTAGCGCCAACCAACGTAAAGGGCGTTGTGGTCGTGTTGCTGCTGGTATTTGTATCCGTCTGTATGATGAAACAGACTTTCTGGGTCGGCCTGAGTTTAGTGATGCCGAGATTTTGCGCACTAATTTAGCCTCAGTCATCCTGCAGATGGAGGATTTAAAGTTAGGTGATGTCGCAGACTTTCCCTTTATTGATATGCCCGATAGCCGTTTTGTCAATGACGGTATCAAGCTACTCCAAGAGTTAGGTGCCTTAAACACCCGCCGTAAACTAACTCCTTTAGGTAAACAATTAGCGCGACTGCCAGTGGATCCTCGTTTAGCCAGAATGGTGCTAGCAGGGCAAGAGTGGGGAGCGTTGCAGGAAGTACTTATCATCGCTGCCGCTCTAACCATACAAGACCCTAGAGAACGCCCCCAAGATCGCCAGCAAGCGGCTGATCAAAAGCACCAATTATGGCGCGATAATCATTCTGATTTTCTTAGTTTAGTTAATCTGTGGCAGGCCTATGAGAGCCAACGTCAGGAATTAACCCAGAACCAGCTGCGTAAATGGTGCACCAAGCACTTTTTATCCTTTATGCGTATGCGAGAGTGGCGAGAAGTACATCGACAAATTCTTCTTATGTGCCAGCAGATGGGCTTTAAGGTACAGCAAGAAGAGGCCAGTTATGAGTCCATACATCGGGCTCTATTAACGGGTTTATTGGGGCATATTGGTCATAAAGACGAGGATGGAAGTTATCAAGGGCCAAGACAGCGTCGTTTTCATATTTTCCCTGGCTCAGCCCTTTATAAAAAATCACCACCTTGGCTCATGGCGGCTGAGCTGGTAGAAACCTCTAGATTATTTGCCCGCTGTGTGGCAAAAATTGAACCTGCTTGGGTTGAACAGGCGGCTGGCGCCTTACTTAAGTACAACTATTCCGAGCCCACTTGGCATAAACGTCAGGGGCAGGTGATGGCGAAACAACAAGTGAGTCTCTATGGCCTTATCTTAGCTAATCAACGTAAAGTGCCTTATGGCAAGATTGATCCAGAAGTTTGCCAACAATTGCTTATTATGGAAGGTCTGGTGCAGGGTAATATCTATACCAAAGCTAAATTCTTAGCCCATAATTTGGCTTTAGTTGCAAATATAGAAAGCTTGGAAGCCAAAACAAGGCGCCGCGATATTTTAGTTGATGATCGTGTGGTCTATGATTTCTATGCAACCAAAATGACCTCAGCCAACAAACCTGTAACCAATACCGCCGCCTTTGAAAGCTGGCGCAAATGGGCAGAAAAAAGCACCCCGCGTTTATTATATATGGATAAACAGGCACTAATGCGGGCGCAAGCCAACGAGGTCAGCCAGAATGACTTTCCAGATCGTTTACAGTGGCAACAAATTAGCTGGCCACTTCAATACCAGTTTGAACCAGGCCAAGAGCAAGATGGGGTTACCCTTAAGGTGCCTGTCAGCCAGTTAAAACGCCTACCCATAAAACGTTTATCTTGGTTAGTGCCGGGCCTTTTACTCGACAAAATATCAGCCTTATTGCGTGGTCTACCCAAAGCTGAACGTAAAGCCTTTGTGCCTGTACCTAATTATGCTCAAGCGATCTATGAAGCCCTAGAAGTTGATAATGTGGATTTGCTGGATGCTATGGCCACGCAACTACAACGCCTTAGTGGCCGTCCTCTTGATGTCAAATTATTACAGCAGGTAGAATTAGATGATCTTTATTATATGGGTATTCAAGTATTGTCTGAAGCAGGGAAAGTCTTGGCATACAGTCGTGATATCGAGAGCTTGTTAATTAAATATGCCAAGGGTGCTGGCGAGACGCGCCCACAAAATAAACACCCGTTATTAAATGAAAATCTAACTAGTTTTCCTCAATCAGGTTTGCCAGAGCATCTACTTATCACCCAAGCAGGTGCTGAATTACCTGTCTGGCCGGCACTCAAAGATAATGGCAAAAGTGTTGCTATCGTATTTGCTGATAGTGTTGAAGAATCCCATGGTTTAACACAACAAGGACTTATTCGTTTATATCGCCTTGCCCTCAATGAACAACTCAAACACTTAGCCAAAAGCCTACCAGAAATGGGCAAAGCAGAATTACTATTTGCTACCATAGGCTCAGCTCAAAGCCTACGTGAGCAGCTATTTGCCAAGGCTATAGAAAGAGTGTTTCTGCAAGCAGAGTGGCCACGCACAGAACAATCATTCAAAGCCAGCCTTGAACAGCGTGGTGACCTACCAGAAGCATTACAACACTTATTGTCCCTAGTAATACAAATATTGACCTCCCATCAGGCTATACGTAAACAACTAAAAGGCAAATTAAATTTGGCTTGGGCCAATGTTTATCAGGATATTGGTGGTCAACTAGATAGTCTGGTGCATGCCGATTTTGTGGCCCAAACACCATTAGCATCCATATCAGACCTGCCGCGCTATTTAAAAGCCATTGAACATCGCCTAGGGCGCTTTCAACAACAATTAGCCAAAGAAAATGCATGGGTACAGGAACTAAGGGACTGGCAGCAGCTTTATATGGCTGCCAAGCAGCGTTGTTTGGCTTACTCACCTCAGGCAAAGGCACTAGATGACTTTTGCTGGCAATTACAAGAATATCGCGTGTCTCTATTTGCCCAACAATTGGGCACAAGTAAGCCGATCTCAGCAAAACGCTTGCAGCGGCAATGGCAAGCTATAGAAGAAATGAGTTAATGGCTTATTATAAATGCACGATAGTAGAAATTAGCTAATTTAGCAGACATAATAGCCATCCCATAAATACTACTGAGAAAATCACCTTTATGGCTAAACCCTATAAACAATGGCTGTGCCTTATATGTGGCTTTATCTATGATGAAGAGCAGGGTTGGCCCCACGATGGTATTGTGGCTGGCACGCGCTGGGAAGATGTACCAGAAGATTGGGTATGTCCAGATTGTTTAGTTAGTAAAGCTGATTTTGAGATGGTTGAAATAACCAATCAGCCAGAAACAACAGCAGCTATTAGCAAACCAGAAACAAGTAAACCCAGTGACCCCATTGTTATTATAGGATCAGGTTATGCCGGCTATAATTTAGCTGAGGCTATTCGCAAAAATGATAGTGCCATAGGGATTGTGGTGCTAACTGCCGATGCGGGGATGCATTATTCCAAACCAGCGTTATCCAATGGTTTACTTAATGGCCAACAAGCTAAGGATTTGATTAGCGAAAAGCCCTTAGATATGGCCAATCGTATAGGTATGCGCATTGTTACCCATTGTCAGGCTGAGCGTATTGATCCCCAAGCCAAGATTATCCATACCAACCTTGGTCAACAACCCTACAGCCAACTGGTATTAGCTACCGGTGCTAAGCCTGTGCCAACTAGTATTGTCGGTGATGGCGCCAAAGATATTCTTAGCATTAATAACTTGGCCGATTACGATCTATACCGGCAGGCTTTGGCAGGTAAAAGCAAGATATTATTAATTGGTCATGGTTTGATTGGTTGTGAATTTGCTAATGATTTGGCGGCTAGTGGTGTGCAGGTCAATCTTGTGGGTCGTTCGGCTTGGCCTATGCCACGTTTGCTCCCCCAAGCCATTGGCCAGCGTTTGCAATCGTGTTTACAAGATATAGGTGTCAATTGGTATTTGCACAATACTGTGGCGCAGATTGATTATCAGATAGAGGATCAGGTTGACAGTGGTTATCGGGTTACCCTTAATGATGGACAGATACTTGAAGTTGATCTTGTGGTTTCCGCCATTGGTTTGCAGGCCGCCACTGAATTGGCACTTACGGCAGGGATTGCATGTGATAAGGGCATCAAGGTTGATAAATATTTGGCAACCAATGTGGCATCTATTTATGCCTTGGGTGATGCCATTGAAATTGATGGCCAGCTCATGCCCTACATTGCGCCTATTTATTGGGGAATTCAGGCTCTAGCCAAAACCCTGACTGGCACAATAACTGAGGTTAACTATCCACTGATGACGGTTATGGTCAAAACACCCGCCTGTCCACTAAGCCTATTACCTGTGCCTGCGGGCATAGAAGGTAACTGGCAAATTGACTCTGAGGATGAGGGCATGGCGGCTCGTTTTATTGACCAAAAGGGCAGGTTACAGGGCTTTGTATTACAAGGTGATAAGGTTGATTTAAGGGCTCAATTATTAGATCAAATTAAGCAATATATAGACACGTAACTGTTTGAATGTCATTGAATTTATATATATGAGACAAGATATTTATATATTTGCGACATTTTTAACTTTTTTTTAATGCTTACTTGCAACCTGAATAAAGCACGCTAATATCTGTACTTGGTGACATCGCTACTGTTTCATGCCTTAGGTCATAAGAGGAGCCACTGATGACAAAAGCTGAATTGATTCGAAAGAACCGTTACAAATTACATAACCATATTATCCAAAAGCGTGATGCTGGTAAGTGGTGGGTATTTCCTCATGATCCCATGAGAGAAGGCTGTATTACTACCCAAGATGCAGTGGTTTTTGCTGCCCATGACTTACAAGAAGCACAACATTGGTTAAATGAACGTTATGATGCTGATTGCGCGCTCGCTTAATTGGCACTAGCATCCCCAGCGGTTTATTCAAACTGCGCCAACAAGGCTATTAGATTATGGCCTTGAGGCCTCTTTTTACTCGAGCTTAGGGCTTTTAAGGACAACCTAAATGACAACACCGACTCCCCATATTGATTCCCAAGCGGGCGCTTTTGCTGCGACTGTTTTAATGCCTGGCGACCCACAACGGGCCAAATTTATTGCTGATAACTTTTTGCAAGACGTAGTGCAGGTCAATAGTGTACGTGGCATGTTAGGCTACACTGGAACCTATAATGGCCGTGCCATTTCTGTGATGGGTAGTGGTATGGGTATGCCCAGTATCGGTATTTATTCCTATGAACTATTTAGTTCCTATAATGTAGAACGCATTATTCGGATTGGCTCTTGTGGTTCTTATACCGCTGATTTAAACCTATATGATGTCATTATTGCTGAAGATGCTTGGAGTGAGTCAACTTTTGCCCGGACACAGGGTGTCAGTGAAGCCGATATTCTCGAGGCTTCTCCAGCATTAGTGGCAGAATTAGAGAGCCATGCCAAGGCTTTACAAATTGACTACACCAAGGGTCGTATTCATTCAAGTGATGTGTTTTATCGGCAGAACTTTGATGACTATCAAACCATTCGTGATCAACATGGTTGTCATGCCGTAGAAATGGAAGCCTTTGCTTTATTTGCCAATGCCCAAGCGACTAATAAACAAGCTGCTTGTGTGTTAACTGTTTCTGATTCGCTAGTTACCCATGAGGCAACAACGGCGGCAGAACGGGAACAAGCCTTTACCAATATGATGAAAATTGCCCTCGAAATAGCGGCTTAAAATTCTATGTTTTTTAACCTTGTACAACGTGTGAATGCCTTACTGTGGTTGACTTTTGGTCTAGTGATGGCCTTTGCTGGCGATTTACTAAATATACTTTTTGCCACACAGTACCCATGGCTTACTGTACCATTGGGTTGGCTATTGCTGGCTTATACTGGCTGGTTATTGCTGATGGGGGGCCGCGCAGCCACCATGGCGCGGCCACTCAAGGTCTTGGTTACGGTTAACTATGGTTGGAGTGTAATTGTTATCTTATTAATAAGTACTGGGCAGATTATTGTGGCTCCCCTTGGTATCCGTATAGCTATGGTAACGGCCCTATTTACGGCAGCCATAGGATCCTTGCTGTTTCGCCATTATAAACAGCTAATGGGCAAGTACTAAGCACTAAATTTAGATTATTAGCGTTTAATTTAAGGTTTCTTTTGGTGTCTTAAGGCTTTTTGAGACCAAAGGGCGCTGACCCATCACCCCATATCGTCGCCGCCTTGGCTTTCGCTGCCACGCTGCTTGGCTTCTTAGCCTTACTATTTTTGGCCTTGCTATTTTTGGCTTTGGTGGGTGTTTGCTTGCGCGGATTTGATTTTTTAGATGGCTTTTTGGCTACTTGTTCACCATCCTTATGTTGTTTGGCGGCTAAACCTTTGATCTTAAGACGCGATAGGGGTTTACCTTGTGCTTGCTCAACATTGGCAAGTAACTTTCGCTCACTGATATTGACGAGATTAATCGCTAAACCGGCT